>Ga0209542_10001762_pt1 | contig 50247 bp, 53 predicted proteins | sample RifCSPhighO2_01_FD_184028 | JGI IMG/M metagenome (GOLD analysis project Ga0209542, IMG submission 184028) | Soil microbial communities from Rifle, Colorado - Rifle CSP2_plank highO2_0.1 (SPAdes) (version 2) | ecosystem: Environmental > Terrestrial > Deep subsurface > Rock core/Sediment ...
GAAAAGTTTGCAAAATTGCGTTAGCAATTTTGCATGAAATGATTTCGAGCCGTACTGTAAAGACGCACATCAGAAATAAAAACCCATCACTTGGTGATGGGGTCTTCCTCGGACGATTCGTTTTCTTCATCGTCAACATACTCTTTTCCGCCGGAAAAATAGTATGCGATTAGTTGAGGCACATTTTTGTGCGTGCGGACAAACTCTTCTTCCAAAAGCCGGGAAAGGACGGTCCATCCGCTTATAAAAACAGTCGCGTTGTAACGCATGCCGTTTTTTGTCATATAGCTCTCCGTAACATATCCTTCAATATGCCCGTCAAACTCTTCGGAATGTCCAGCCGCTTTGCCGTATTTTAACCTTATCGAAAAAAACTTCTTCTTATCAATCTTCTTTTTTGAGCGCCATTTTATAAGATCTATCACGGAATAATTTCCGCTCAAGTATGCGGTCATTACCGCTGCCAAGGATATGAGCAGGAAGCCGAACCACCAATTGATTCGAAGATGTTCAAAGATTAGATCAGTCGGCCATGACAAAACACTATAGTAAAATTTAACCAGCCAAATCAGAGCGCTGGCAAAAATTCCGGCTAATGCAAAATTTATAAGGCCATTAACCAATCTGTCTTTGGCACTATTTTTCATAGCGTTTTTTTGGTCGTATGCCATAGCAAAATGCCCCCAACTTCTGAGGGCATTTTAGCACAATTTGAATTAAAGTCTATTCATTGCTTTAGCAATGATCCCGCCGATGGCGGGATGAAAGCTAAGCTTTAACAGCCTCCTTCAACGCCTTTCCCGCCTTAAAGCGGGGGACTGTGGTCGCGGGGACCTGAACCATCTCTCCGGTTCTCGGGTTTCTTGCCGTGCGGGCCTTGCGGGCTTTCGTTACAAACGCGCCGAATCCGGCGATAGAAACCTCATCTCCTTTTTTAAGAGTAGCCGTGATCGTATCAAAAATAAAATCGACAACTTCATCGGAATGTTTCTTTGAAGTGTTCATTCCGCCTTTTACGTGCATCTCGTGCAATTTTTCTCCTAACTCTGCTTTATTCATGTTTTTAATAATTATTAGTAATGTTCAAATTCTATACTCTGTAACGATTTTCCGCAAATGCCTGATATCCACAGCTTTACCCGCCGTAGCTTTAGCGGAGGCGGGCTTGCCAATTCCATCACTCAGCTCCAAATAAATCGCGTTCACTTCTATCGGCCCGGACTCAACGGGATTTTTCGGTGTTTTAATATTTTTAGTAAACCTTTCGATTGACGGCGCGACCTCAACTCCGATTATAGAATCGTATGGTCCGACCATCCCTATATCGGAAATATATGCGGTACCTTTTGGCAAAATTTTTGCGTCCGCGGTCGGCACATGCGTATGCGTCCCGAACACCGCGGAAACTTTTCCGTCCAGATATCTGCCCATTACCGTTTTTTCGGATGTCGCATCCGCGTGCCAATCTAAAATAATAAACGGGGTTTTCCCTGCGTATTCTTCTAAAATTTTATCTATTGCATTAAAAGGGGAGGCATATTCCTGATGCATGAAAACCTGACCGATGAGATTGATGACCAGCAGTTTCACGCCAGCACTCGGAAAGAAGTCCGACTTCCCGGGGAAGTCGGACTTCGAGGAGGGTGCGAATTTCATATCGTATAAAACCGCTCCCCTGCCGGGGAGATCTTCGCGCATGTTCGCGGGGCGCGTTATTGCGAGGGTTTCATCGTTTAAAATACTCGCAACATCTTTTCCTTCAACCGAATGATTTCCTCCTGTGAAAACATTTACTCCCGCATCTTTTAATTCTTGAATTTGCGCCGGGCCAATCCCTTTTCCGTGCATTATATTTTCCACGTTTGCGACAACAACATCCGGAGAAAATTCCTCACACCAAATAGGTAGTGTATGTTTTACACCAATTCTTCCTAGTTTACCGACAACGTCTCCATAAATAAGTAGTTTCATAATGTCAGGCTATTCTAGCGTTTCATACAGATATTGACAAGGGTAAGTGTTTCATGCTAATATTTAACGCAGAAGGGGGTGCAAAATATGGTGGTTTTTTTAGCTTTTTGGCTTTCTGTGTTGGTAGGTAGCTTTGGTGGGTATTGTATTGTTTCCAGCCACATCGGTACCTGCAAAAAACTGGTTATTGGATGGCTGCTACTAGCTCTGGGTATTGGCATCTATCCTGCATACATTATATTTTTTTATTAAGTTCTTCGATAGAGAAAGTTTCTCTCTTTTTCTATCTCGCGTACTCTACCGCCCTCATTTCGCGGATGACGTTTACCTTTATCTCTCCGGGATATTTCAGCTCGTTCTCAATCCGGTCCGCGATGTCGCGGGCCATTTTTTTTATTTCATAACTTAAGCAGATGTTTCAACATATTGTCTATTTGAGAAAGAGCGTGCTTTTCGAGGATACCAGCTCTTTTTTTCAATCGTTGTTTATCAATCGCTCTAATTTGAAAAACCAAAGCAACAGATAAGTTTTTTAAGCCATTTCTTTTGGACGGATTAATTTCCAGAGTATGCGGAAAACGCAATGCTTGAATATTGGAAGTACACGGAACGATTAATGTGAGTGAGGCAATTACATCTGAAAGCACTATTACCGGGCGGACACCTTCTTGCTCGTGTCCGTTTAGTGTGGGCAGCTGCGCAATCCAGATTTCACCCTTTGTCATGTTGGAGACTTTTCTCAAATTTCAGCAGGGCTTCGTCGCTAAGATTTTCCCAAGCATCGAATTCATTATATAAATCCGACTGTTGTCTGATGCTTTCTAAATAAAGTATCAGCGCTCTGTCTATGAGTTTTTTTTTGTCAACACCCATGAACCTTGAAGCGCGCTCTAACTCTTTTTGTATTGTTGCAGTAGTCATATTACGTTTATAATAACATTTTATCACAGCTTGCCACTATTGACAAGTATCTATAAAATATGCTAGTTTTCAATAAGAAGGGGTTGAGAAATAACATGTTCTCATTATTAAAGAAATTTTTTGCCCGCATGAATAGCGATATCTGTGAAAAATGCGGCCATTATTATTCGAGCTATCATGTACCCTGCAAATAAAGACTAAACTAAAAGACCGCTTTCGCGGTCTTTCTTTATTATCTCGCGTACTCCACCGCCCGCATTTCGCGGATGACGTTTACCTTTATCTCTCCGGGATATTTCAGCTCGTTCTCAATCCGGTCCGCGATGTCGCGGGCCATTTTTTTGGCTTCCAGATCAGAAAGGTTCTCGGGGGTAACGAATACTCGTATCTCGCGCCCGGCCTGAATTGCATAAGCTTTCTCGACACCTTTGAATGATGTCGCAATGCCTTCGAGGTCTTCAAGACGCTTCACATAATTTTCAACCGAGTCCCTGCGCGCGCCCGGACGTGAGGCGGAAACGGCATCCGCGGTTTGCACAATTATAGATTCCAAAGTTTCGTAAGGATATTCCTCGTGGTGCGACTGCATTGCCTGAATAATCCGCACGTCCACATTGAATTTCTGTAAAATTCGGCGCCCTATCTCGACATGCGTTCCCTGAATTTCATGGTCAACCGCTTTTCCGATGTCATGCAAAAGCGCTCCTTTTTTCGCGACATTTACATCGGCTTTCAATTCGGATGCTAACATCCCGGCCACGTGCGCCATTTCAATAGAATGCTGAAGAACATTTTGGCCGTAAGACGTCCTAAATTTCAGCCTCCCCAAAAGCATGATGAGTCTCGGGTCTACGTCAAAAACACCTATCTCATAAATGGCTTTTTCACCGGCATCTTTGATTATTTTTTCAATTTCGGTTTTTGCTTTGTCCACCATTTCTTCTATTTTTGCCGGCTGTATTCTGCCGTCCAAAATGAGATTTTCCAAAGCAACTCTTGCTATCTGCCTCCGTACGGGATCAAAGCTAGAAATTAATATCGTGCCAGGAGTATCATCAACAATAATTTCCACTCCCGCCGCGCGCTCGAGCGCCCGGATGTTCCTCCCCTCTTTTCCGATAATTTTTCCTTTCAAATCGTCCGAAGGAATTGTAACCGAGGTTACCGTAACTTCCGAAGCCGTGCTTGATGCGACGCGCTGGATAACCGCCGCCAAAATATCGCGGCCTTTTTTTTCAAGCTCCTCCAAACCGAACCTTTCCATTTTCTGGACTCTGGCCAAAATGTCGGATTCGTATTTTTTCTCGACTTCCGCGATAAGTTTTTCTTTTGCCTCTTCGGATGACAGCTTCGCAACTTTTTCGAGTTCGAGCCGCTTCTCCGCGTCTATCTTCTCAAAATTTTCTTTCATGGCGCGCAGCTTCTCGACTTTTTCTTTTATCGCGACAACCTCTTTATCGAGCTCCAGCGACCGTTTTTCTAGAGTTTCGTCCTTGTGAGTTATCCTTTCTTCGAGTTTTCTTAAGTCGCGCTCGCGCTCTTTCTGCTCTTCTTTTGCGCCCTCCATGACCTTTTCGGCGCGTAGCTTTGCATCGTCCAAAGCTTTCTGGGCGGATTCTTTTGCGTCTAGTAAAATTTGCTTAGCCTTGAGCTCGAGTGAATCGTTCGTCTTTAGCGCAATAAATTGACGGAGAAAATAACCCCCTGCCATACCGACGAGTATTGCCCCCGCCGCCTTGATGAGCGTGAGAAAATCCATATATTTGTTTGAATTCGATTAAAGTTGATAACATATACATTAAATATAATAGTAGTCTAGCAATGTTGGTTTCAGAAGTCAATATGCTAAAATAATTTCATGGTCAAAAGATATAAGCCGGTGGTACTGCTGATTCTGGACGGATTCGGCATAAGCACCACCCCAAACTCAACATGGAAGTACGCTGAAATGCCCACTTTTCATGAATTGGAGAAATTTTTCCCATTCACGACACTTCAGGCTTCGGGTACTGCCACCGGACTTCCTTGGGGAGAAGAAGGCAATTCCGAGGTCGGCCACTTAACTATCGGCGCGGGGCGCCCGATATTCCACCACCTTCCGAGAATAATCATGTCGATACACGACGGCTCTTTTTTTACAAACAAGGCTTTTTTGGACGCGGCAAAATCTGCCAAGGCAAGCGGCGGAAAACTCCATATTGCGGGACTTTTTTCCAGTGGTTCGGTGCACGCGTATGTTGAACACCTATACGCACTTCTGGAACTTGCCGGAAAAGAAGGCTTAAAAAAGGTCTACCTGCACCTTTTTACCGACGGGAGAGACGCCCCTGAAAAAGAGGATTTGAAATTCATCCGACAGCTGGAAGACCGGATACAAAATCTGTATCCTTATGCCAAGATCGGGAGCATTTCCGGCCGGGACTTTGCTATGGACCGGGACGAAAATTGGGATCGTTTGGAAAAAACCTATAAATGCATGACCGGGTCCTGTCCCAATGAATTTAGCGAAGCTTCAAAATATATCACTGAATCATATGAAAAAGATGTTTTTGATGAGTTCATCGAGCCTGCGATGTTAAAAGGAGGGGAGGGCAAAATATCTTCCGGAGATTCTGTTATATTTTTTAATTTCAGAGAAGACTCAATGCGGGAGCTTGTTTCTTCCTTCGTCTCCGACGGATTTTCTGGATTTTCCAGGGATAAGCTTTCGGATATTTTTACCGTCACGATGACGGAATACGACAGCAAATTGCCGGCACGGGTCGCTTTTCCCACACTCGACGTTCCATGTCCGCTTTCCAGAGTAATTTCCGAAGCGGGCCTTTCCCAGCTTCATATCGCGGAAACCGAAAAATATGCCCACGTAACCTATTTTTTTAATGGCGGGAAAGAAACGCCTTATAAAGGCGAGAACCGAATACTGGTACCTTCGCAAAAAACTCCGAAATTTGACTTGGTGCCTGAAATGTCCGTTGCCAAAATTACCGAGGAAGTTTTGAAAGGACTCGTAAAATACGATTTTATTCTCGCGAATTTCGCGAACGGCGACATGGTCGGACACACGGGAAATTTTGACGCTACGGTAAAAGCCATCGAAACGCTCGATGGGGCGATTGCCAAAATTTACCCCGAAGTCCTTAAAATGGACGGGGCACTTATAGTTACGGCGGACCACGGAAACGCCGAAGAAAAAATTTATGTAAGTTCCGGCGAGAAAAGAACAAAGCATACCGCCAACCCGGTTCCGTTCTATATAATTTGCAACGACGTAAAAAATAAAGAGCCGAGATCGGAATCAGAAATCGCTACGCGCTATGGCGAAGTTCGCGGAGTGCTTTCGGATATTGCCCCTTCAGTCCTTAGTCTGCTTGCGTTGCCCAAAAACGAAGAGATGTCAGGAATAGACCTTCTTCCGAAAATTCTCTGACCTGTCCCGCTCATTATTGCGGGGTTTCCTTGATTTTTACCTCTAATCTTGATACAAATCAAGGAGATTCTTTTTATTTGAATGAATGGACAACCAAAGAAATCCGGCCTGTTTACTTATCTCTTGATAATTCTTTCCTTAGTAATAATCTGGAATATTTTTGGAAATCAACCTCACGCCAATCCGTCAATATCCATAGATTACAATACGTTTCTCCGCATGGTAGGAGATGATAAATTTCAATCGGTTGTTATCCAGTCTACGAACAAGGGCGGAAGTGTTGTTACTGGCTACTATGCTAAAGACAAAGACGGCAAAGACATACTATATTCAAGTTTTGCAAATGATGCGGCGCTTCCATCGCTCATGGATATTTTGAGAACTAAGCCTAATCTTAAGGCATTTCCGAAACCGATAGAAGAAATGTCCTGGTTCATGTCGCTATTGGCCGGCTGGGGGCCGATGCTGATCTTGATATTCGTATGGATATATTTCATGCGAAGAATGGGTGGCGGCGGAGGCGCCGGCGGCATGATGAATTTCGTAAAAAGCAAAGCTAAGCTCCAGCAAAACAATACCGTAACTTTCGCGGATGTCGCCGGAGTTGATGAATCGAAAGAAGAACTTGTTGAAATGATCCATTTTCTGAAAGATCCGAAAAAATTTACCAGATTGGGCGGCCGGATGCCGAAAGGCATATTGCTCATCGGCCCTCCCGGTACGGGAAAAACCTTGCTTGCACGAGCAGTTGCTGGTGAAGCAGGTGTTCCATTTTTTTCGATTTCCGGCTCTGAGTTTGTAGAAATGTTTGTCGGGATCGGCGCAAGCAGAGTGCGTGATCTTTTTGAGAACGCTAAAAAAAACGCTCCGTGTATTATTTTCATCGACGAAGTGGATGCGGTCGGCGGAAAACGGGGAATATCAATCGGCGGAGGATCAAGTGAGCACGACCAGACGCTTCAGCAATTATTGACCGAAATGGACGGATTTGATCCAAACGGCGGCATTATCATTATGGCGGCAACTAACCGTCCGGAAGCGCTCGATGCCGCGATATTGCGCCCCGGCAGATTCGATAGGCATATAGTTGTACCACGGCCCGATGTTAAAGGAAGAGAAGAAATTTTAAAGGTTCACGCAAAAAAGAAACCTCTCGCGGAAGACGTGAATCTCACTAATATCGCGAAAGGTACGCCGGGTTTTGTCGGAGCTGATCTTGAAAATCTTTTGAACGAGGCGGCGCTTGCTGCGGCAAAAAAAGATCAAAAAGACGTGACCCAAAAAGATCTTGAAGAGGCAAAAGATGCGGCTATTATGCACGGCAGGGAAAGAAAATCGATGGTTATGTCTCCGGCCATAAAAAGAACTACGGCATATCACGAGGCTGGGCACACATTGGTGGCAAAGCTCGTCCCGGGGAACGATCCTGTCCACAAGGTTACCATCATTCCGCGCGGCATGAGCTTGGGGCTAACGGGCACATTGCCGGATGAAGAAATGCACAACTTCACGAAATCGTACCTCAACGCGCTGCTTCCTATGATGATGGGCGGGAGATGCGCGGAAGAAATTGTTTTCAACGAAATTTCTACCGGAGCAAACAATGACATTGAAAGGGCAACCGCGCTCGCAACAAATATGGTAAAAAAATGGGGCATGTCGGAAAAGCTCGGTCCGCTTACTTACGGCAAAGACAAAGAACATGAATATTTGGTATTCCAAATGCAAGGCGCACAGGACTATTCCGAACAAACCGCTCAATTGATCGATGAAGAAAAAAGGGCGATCGTTGACGCGGCATACAACAAAGCAAAAGATGTTTTGACCGCAAACCGGAATATTCTGGAAGCGCTTGCAAGCGCGCTTTTAGAAAAAGAAACTCTCAACGGAGAGGAAGTAAACAATATAGTTAATCAATTCAAAAACCCTCAGCAAGTCTGAGGGTTTTTTTATTGCTTTATTTTTTGTGCACTCCGTTCTTGGATTTTACGATGTCGTCAATGAGCCCATATTTTTTGGCGTCCTCCGCATCCATATAAAAATTGCGGTCGGAATCGCGCTCGATTTCGGAGAAAGGTTTGCCTGTGTGTTTGGCCAATATTTTGCTGATTTTTTCTTTTACATGCACAATGTGTTTTGCGTCTATCGCAATGTCGGAGGCTTGCCCTTCTGTGCCTCCCAAAACCTGGTGGATCATTACTTCAGAATTAGGAAGCGAGAAGCGTTTATTTTTTGCGCCGCCCGCGAGAAGTATAGCTGCACCCGAAGCCGCAAAACCCACGCAAAGAGTGGCCACATCGGGTTTGATGTGCTGCATTGTGTCGTATATTGCGAGGGTGGCCGAAACCGAGCCACCGGGGGAATTTATGTATAGCCAAATATCTTTTTTGGGGTCTTGCAATTCCAAAAATAAAAATTGGGCGATAATTGTGTTCGCCACCCCGTCCATAATCGGCCCGCCCAAAAAAACTATCCGGTCTTTCAAAAGCCTTGAGTAAATATCGTAGGCGCGTTCACCTCCTTGTTCTTTCTCAATAACCGTCGGTATTAAGTAAGTGTTGTACATTTCATCTTCCATTTTGCCATTCTAGCACCTGTTTTCTTATATTTCAAGGTCGACATAAACATCGAAAAATAAAAAGAGCTGCCTGATTAGGCAACTCCTGTAAGTTTATTCCCCGCAAGAAATTCCTCTCTGTCCGCCTTGATCATATTTGCACATCCAACACAGCTTTCTTTGTGTGCCAAGCGCCCATCGGACAGATTTTCCATCATGGCATAGGTTATTCTTTCTTTCGCGGTAAAACAATCTTCGCCGCCATGCCATAATATTACTCTATCATTATACATTTTTTCGTATTTTTCCGGCGTTACGCCATTGCGCTTAGCGCCTCCGTTTAACCAGGCTTCCCGCGGAGATAAAAGGCCCAAATTTTTTCTTAATTCTTCTTCATTCTGTTTCGTTGTTTCCGCAGCCGATTTTACAAAACAATTATTACAAATATCGCACTCGTTGAGATGTTCTTTAAGGCCTTGCTCCACCAGACCGCTTTCAATAAATTGTTCTGTATAATCCTCCGGGTGCACTAAAATATTTTCGCAAAACTTAACGCTATCCGGATCCGGATTTCTAATTCTGTCCCTGTATTCTTCGTCAACTTCCAGATAAATAATTCCGCGCCGCTTAGCTTCCCTGGCAAAAACCGCCATAGAACCGAAAAAATCGAGTGTTTCCGCTTCATCACGCGTTAAGCCATATTCTGACATCGCCTCTGTGCGAGATTTTTCATGCCACTCTTTTTTTCTCGCTATTTTGTATTCCTCAACGCTAGAAAATCCGCCTTTCTCTGCCTCCTGCCGGTCTTCCTCGTCGTGCCAATTTGTCCAAACAAAGTCTGACTTTTGAAAATAATAAATGCGCGCTCGGCCAAAAACAGTTCGCCACACTATCAGCCTAACAGCATCTCCGGCGACGGGTTTTAGAGACCCGATATCCAAGGAATAACAATGTATGTCTCCATGACACGTCGGAGATAAGAACGATTGTAATGGCCTTTTTCCGGTTTTCCGCCATATTTCGACACACGACTTGCAGAAATCACGAAAAATGAAACTCTTAAATTGTTCGCCACTGAATATATCATGATCCAATATTGTTTTTTCAAAGATTCCTTCAATAAGAATTTTTTTTCTAAAAGGCAAATACCTAAGAAGAAATATTCCCAGTAAGGCAATTACCGCAAATAGCATTTCTCTATCCTCCCGCGGAAAATTCTATGAACAAAATAGCATATTAACAGTAATTTGTCCATGCGCCGATCTATTTCTCTCCTTCAAGTAAGGACAAAACCATCTCGTTTTGGAGTCTTCCGAAAATGTGTTCCTTAAGGCCGGCGCGTGATGCTTTTTTTCTGTCTTCTTCCCCAACTTCAAGCAATATTTTATCAACCTGCGCGTCAAGGTCTTTTTCCTGGGGAATAAGCTTTTCGCGCGAGGCAATCTCTCTCAAAACTAATCCAAATTTTACCCGCTTTAGCGCATCGTCCTTCCAACCCATTCTCAATTCTTCTTCGGTTTTTTTGATATGTTCCAAATAATCTTCCCATTTTAGCCCCATGTCTTTCAGAGAATTTTTGAGCTCGAATTCCATTTTTTCCAGTTCCGAAAGCATAAGTATTCCGGGAACGGTAATTTTTGAGGCGCTAACTATTTTATCCAAAAGCTCCATGCGGTGCGTATCTTTTGCTTTTCTTTTTTTTTCAAATTCAAGGTTTTGGCGGATAGCGTCTTTCATTTTTTCCTCGTCCGCCTGCCTCGCCGACGAGTCAAGGCGGGCGCCTTCTTTAAAATATGCCGGGTTATTTTTCCTAAGCATCTCCAATGTTTCAGCTATCTCCGCATCGCTCACATCAACCACATCGGTTTTTGCCGAATTTGCCTCCTTTGCTATCTTTTTATAATCCGCCAATTCGATCGGGGAGAGAACCGTTGTTTTGATTTTCAGCCCGAGGGAATTGCCCTTGGCCAATTTTGTAATGCTAAATTCAGGCCTGCCTATCGCTTCGATTTTTTCTTCACGGAGCAATCTCGGCCAAAGGTCTTTTATCGCAAGCTCCGCCGCGCTCTCCAAAACAAGCGCATCTCCAACTTTCTCCAGAACCATCCGCTCGGGCACGGCTCCTTTTCTAAAACCCGGCAATTCTACTTTCTCTTTAAAATCTTTGAGCGCCAGCTTAAAAAACCGGTCAAAATCTTCCGCCGGAACTTTGCATTCTATTTCAATTTGCGAGTCGCCCAATTTTTTTATGTTTGTCATATTTTGATGAATAATCCCGCCTTTTAGTCGGCGGGACCGTAGATGTTTTGCCGCAACTTCTTTTCTTTTACTTCCGCCTCCCAGGCCGAGTGCGCTTTTATGAAATCGTCAGCCGCTTTTTGCACTTTTCCCAGATTGTCCAAAAATTCGTTCGTGCCTCGGCTTCTCCGATATTCCGCCGTGGCCTCGTTTTGCCTTTTTTTTGCTTCCCAGACCGCATCCCACGCCTTTTCTTCGGCATCTTTTTCTTTTTCAGCAACTGCCGCAACTTCTTCTTTTCCTATAACTACCAAAACCTCTGCTTTTTCTTTTCTTTTCTTGGGTTTATCTTTTTTCTTTTTCAAGCCCAACCCCTCCTTGGTACGCAAAAAATAACTCTAAAAAGAGTATCATAAATATTAAACGAGGTCAATTATTGGCAGAAAACCATGCTTTTACTTTGTCCCAAAATAAAATTCTGAGACCGAGAAACCCGAGGCCGACAAAGATAAGCCACGAGCCGGGCGTGAACGGAGTAACCAGCGCCAAAACCCCGATGATTATCAAAAAAACTCCGAGTATTTTTTTAACGTATTTTTTATATTTATTTGGCGGTGTTTGTTTGAAAAAGTTAGAACCCATTTTGCGGAGAACCCTGATTAACCATCTTCTTTCAAAAAATCAATGCTCCAAGAATAAAACCTACTATGAACCAAAATATAATAAGCTTGGCCCCTGTTTTTCTAGAATCTTTTTTTGTTCTAATAATATATTTTCTGTATTTTTGCTCGCAATTTTTTCTTCCATAATATGAAAAGTTATTTTAATAATTCCTTCATCAGAACGCCTAACGACTTGGTAAGTTCATATTAATCTAAGCTGTTAATAAAAAAATCGGCAAGGGCATTTCAAGAATTGGCTGTTCAATTTTCCACACTTCTTTTGTGACTAGAATGCCGAAACTATTTTGCTTTCCGTGCACTTCTAAAAATGCGCGCATTGAGTCGCGATGATGGCTATCTGTTTGATTTTTATAAGCAATCTCAATTGGTACTGCGCGGCTTCCAACTCTTGCTATAAAATCAATCTCCTGTTGGCCGCTTGGCTCACGATAATAAGAGATATCCGAAACTCCGGGAAATAATCTGATTACGTTGTGAGCAAGTGTTTCTGCAATTCTGCCACGCTCCTCTCCTTCAAGAGAAGTAATAATTTTTGTTATTCCTTGCATAAGCATAAGATCAGCCGCATATAACTTGGCATGCGTTGACCGCAAGCGCACCGGCTTACCGGTAAAACGCTCAACTTTACGGATTAATTCTGTCTGTAAGAGAAGCGGTAGCGCCTCAGACAAAGTAACTCGGCTTGTTTGAATTAAACCAGCGAGTTTTTCCATATTCATTTCGTCGCCAGTTCTAGCAAAAGCATAGCGTAAGAACTGATGAAAAATCTCCGGCCGTCTTATTTCTTTCACAAGACGCAAATCTTCCAGCGTGACGCGTTCCACAAACTGTTGATCAATAAACGCAGAACGCTCGGCAGCGGTGCCCATCATCCATAATTGAGGAAAGCCACCTTTTTGGGCGTATTCATCCGCGTAAAGATTCCATTGCTGAATGGCGCTTGGTTTTATTTCTTCACTTAAGCGCCGATTAAATTGAATTACGGATGAAACCTCGCCTATATCCAAGACACTCTCTGCTAGTTTACTCAAGAATGCACCATGCTCCGGGTAATGGTAGCGAACAAACTCACGAAAAGTAAATGGTGGAAGCGAGATATCGACTAACCTGCCAAGCAAACTTTCCAAGGATTTCCTAAAAATAGTATGAGATGCTGAGCCTGAAATAATAAAACGAATTGGATATCGCAAATCAATATAGCGCTTGATATACAATTCCCAACGCGACAATCGCTGTACCTCGTCAAGAAAACAATACAACGTGTTCGGTGATGTTCTAAGCGCAGTGCCGGCAACTTGCGCCCATTGTGCGAGCAACGCTTCAAATAAGGTGCCCTGATCTTTTTGTGGTAATTGTTGGATCAGCGGATCATCGAGTGAAAAAAATAGGATTCTATTTACTGGAATTTTCTTTTCTTCAATCAAGCAACGGATAACCTGATTTATGATTGTTGTCTTGCCAACGCGCCGCGGACCGTTAATCAGCAAAGCAAGGCCGTGGTTCGCTTCAGTATGGCGCATAGCCTGAATAAAAGCATCTCGCTTAAAATCCGGCACTCCTGGGACGGAAAATGACTTTGTTTTCCACCAAGGATTATATGCGACTAGGGACTGCCGCAAGTTATGTATACCAAGAGCTTCAAGGTATTTTTGCGGATTTTTAGACATAATTTGTTATATTATAGCTATGTATACTATACTATACATAACCAATTAAGCTGTCAACAAATTACTTTTTTGGACCTACCGGGAATCGGACCCGGACCTTACCCATGCGAAGGGTATGTAATACCATTTTACTATAGGCCCCGGAATTTTATTCCAGCAATTTTCTCAACGCCGCGACTTTGTCTGTGCGCTCCCACGGCAAATCCAAATCTGTTCTTCCAAAATGTCCGTAAGAAGCGGTTTGCCTGTAAATCGGACGGCGAAGCCTCAATTCTTTTATTATCATGCCGGGCCGGAAATCAAAAAGCTTGCTCACCGCACGGTGCAAGGCTTCTTTTGAAACCTGTGAATCTACCACGTCAATATGGAGCATCAGCGGCTCCGGAACACCGATCGCGTAAGCAACCCTAACTTCCGCTTTTTTAGCAACTCCCGATGCAACTATATTTTTCGCGGCATATCTCGCGTAGTAAGACGCCGATCTGTCCACTTTTGTCGGGTCCTTTCCTGAAAACGCGCCCCCTCCGTGTGCTCCCGCGCCTCCGTAAGTATCAACAATTATTTTTCTTCCGGTAAGCCCAGTGTCGCCCTGCGGCCCCCCTATAACAAATCTCCCCGTGGGATTTACCAAAAATTTTGTTTTTTTATCAAGCATCCGCTTCGGTAAAACTTTTTTTATAATTTTATTTATTATGTCCTTCTTCATGCGCGCCTGCGGAACCGCCGGATCGTGCTGGGCGGAAACCAAAACAGTATCTATTCTTTTTGGCTTGCCGGACTCGTATTCAACGGTCACCTGCGACTTGCCGTCCGGACGCAAATATTTTAATTCTCCCGACTTTCTTGCTTTTGCCAATTGCCTGGTAATCCTGTGCGCGAAAGCTATCGGCGCCGGCATAAGTTCCGGCGTTTCGTCCGTCGCGTACCCGAACATCATTCCCTGGTCCCCCGCGCCTACGAGCTCCGGCTTCTCTTTTCTGGATTTTCCGACTCCCAGCGCTATATCCGACGACTGTTCGTGGAGGGAAACCAAAATCCCGCAGCTATCCGCGTCTATTCCGTATTCGCTTTTTACATATCCAGCTTCCCGTAAAACTTTCCGCACGATACGCTGCACATCCACATACGCGTTAGTTGTGACCTCCCCCGCCACAATAACCTGCCCCGTAGTAAGCAGTGCTTCAACGGCCACGCGCGAATAAGGATCCTGGGATAAAATTTCGTCTAAAACGCCATCCGATATCTGGTCGGCAAGCTTATCGGGATGCCCCTCGGTCACGGACTCTGAAGTTAAAAAATATTTGGACATATATAAAATTGACTTTAGCATAAAACTGCGCTAATAGGAAAGAAGGAATCTGTGCAAAGTGATTAGACTCCAAAAATTATTGCAGTTACTTTCACGCCTGCTATTGCCGTTTTTTTTAAAAATAGAAATAAAAAATCAGGAAAGAGCCCTTATTATAGTAAGGCCGTTAATAATCTTGGCAAACCACAAAAGCTATACGGACCACTTCATACTTATAGCTTCTTTTCCGAAAAACACATCTCTTTTCCCCGTAAGACCAATTGCGAAGGCGCCTTTATTTGAGCCTCTCTTTGGCCTTTCCGGAAAATTTTTGGAAGCTTTGGGAGCGGTCCGGAATACCAATCCGCTAAAAGTCATTAAGATCTTAAAAAACAGGGGCGTAATTCTTATTTACCCCGAAGGAGGCATCAGGCCGTCGCCCGGCATCCACAACCTGGAAGAAGGAGCCGCTTTCCTGGCAATTAAAACCGGTGCATGGATTTTGCCCGTTGCGATATCGGGCTTAGAAAATTTTTCCGCCACCAAAACGTTATTAAACCCGCTCAATATTTTCAAGAAAAGACGCGTTAAGGTTTTTTTCGGATATCCGTTCAGGGATATATACTCCAAACACCAAAGCTCGTTAATGCCTGAAATCAAAGAAAAATTAGAAAAACTTTATAACAGCAAAGCCGTGTAAAACCGGCTTTTTTATTGCGCTCGTGAGTTGACTCGCTTTAAATGCGGAGCTATAATAGAAATGGATTTGAAGAATATGAAGGAGAAATATGAAGAGAATAGCTGTTTTCGGAGCCGGCGGAAAAATGGGCATGGGCATAGCGGAAACGCTCGTTTCTAAAATAGGCTGCGAAGTTTTCGCTTTTGATGTTTCTTTTTCCGACACAGAAATACTCGCTAAAAGCAGGCAAAAACTCTGGCTGGACCTTTACAATTTAAGAAATGAAGATAAAAAACTGTTTTTCCAATCCGTTGAAGAGGTCAACGCCGCTTTCGGAAAAGTCAATTGGCTGGAGATGAACCGCACTCTCGTGTCGGTTTATCTGCAAAACTGCGACGCTGTTCTTGAAGCGATTTTTGAAGACGAAAACAAGAAAATAGAACTTTACGGAATGATTGAAAAATACGCAAAAGACGATATCCCGATATATACCAACACATCCACGATAAAAATTTCCAGGCTTGCGGAAAATCTGAAAGTTCCCGACAGGCTCATGGGTCTTCATTTTTTCAACCCAGTTCCCGTAATGAAGCCCGTTGAGGGAATTTTGCACGCGGATACAAGTAGCACCGTCGTACGGATAGCGAAAAATCTATCATCCCGCATGGGGAAAAAACTTATTTTCGCGCCGGATGTACCGGGATTTGTCGTCAACGGCGGGTATGTGCCAATGATAATGCAAACAATTGAAGAAATAAAAAACGGCGCTGACATAGAAGATATTGATAAAGCGTTCACGAGCGGCAGGTGGGTCGTGCATCCTCCGGCGCGGAGAATCGTGGAAGTGCTGATTAAAGAATCGGAAAGCTTGGTCGGAAAATATAAAGAAGATCCGCGGCTCAAACATTTCTCCGAAAGCCAGGCCAGAGAATCAATAGAAAATCTTATGAAGCTCGGCACAAACATGCCGGCAGGGCCGTTTGAGCTCAACGAACTCTTAAAAAGCGGGAAAGCGGAAGAACTCCTGAAAAGCGGAAGTGAAGAAAAACGGAAACTTTATCTGGCGATGGGCCCGGGACGTTTTATTGACCTTGTGGGAATTGATGTGGCGCTGGATTGCGTAAAATCAATCGCCATTCAAGACCCCTCGCGCGAATGGAAAGAGCCCGAATTGCTTCTCCGAATGCGCGCGGAAAAAAAACTCGGACAAAAATCAGGAAAAGGATTTTATAATTACGAATCCGGGGCCGCGTTGGAATATCCAGAACCAGGGTATGCCAGAATCGTTTTCGGCGAAGGAAAGCGGAACTCGCTTTCCGCGAAAACCATAAAGGAATTAAGAGCCGCCTTCGCGGAAGCCGGTAAAAACAAAGATTTGAAAGCTATAATCCTTCAAAGCCGTGGAAGAAATTTCGCCACAGGCGCGGATATCGGAGAATTTCCTCTGTGCCTGAAAGAAGAGGAAATTAGAAAAGCTTCAGTCGGCGAAGGGTGCTTCCTGATGGAAGACATCGCGGATTGCCCGGTACCCGTCATCGCGGCGGTTGAAGGGTACGCGCTTGGCGGAGGATACGAACTCGCGCTTTCCTGCGACATGATTGTCGCAAAGGAAGGCAGTAAAGTCGGCCTGCCGGAAAAAGGACTCGGAATCCTTCCGGGCTGGGGAGGAACCCAAAGACTGCCGCGCCGGGTCGGCCTGGAGAAAGCAATATGGATGATCCTCGGAGCAGAGGACGTGAAAGCGGAAATTCCGTGGGTTGATTTTGTACTCAAAAAAGACGATTTTAACTGGGAGACGCTCAAAAAAATTACTCCGGCCGTTTTGAAAAGAAAATCTGATCCTATAAAATATGATGTTTCCAAAAGGTTGTCTTACGCAAAAAAACTGATTGAAGTCTGGATAAAAGTTAAGCGGAAAGAAGAGCCTGAAGCGATGTTACTGGCCTTGCGCGCAATATGGCATGGCAATACGCAAAATCTGGACGCGGGGCTTAAAGAAGAATTACGCGCGATCCTGGGCGCATTTGAAACAAAATCCGCCGAAGACGGCGTGAGATGTTTTATTGAAACGGGAAAACATAAATACAAACACGAAACAAAAAAAGCCGAGTAACTCGGCTTTTTTTATACTATCTAGTTATACTATCTCAAACACCGCCGCCGTTGCCTCGCCGATTGCGTTGCAAAGCGAAACAACAACATATTTTTTGCCCTCTTTCCGGGTCTGGCAAATCGCGTTGACGCATAGCACCGCGCCGGTGGCCCCCAAAGCATGCCCGAAAGCGATTGCTCCGCCCCACGGATTTACATCTTCCCAAAGCGCTTCCGAAATTTTGTCTATGAAATAAAGAGGCGAACCGGGAAAGGCTTCGTTTATCCACCACGAATCAATGTCAAAAAGAGTTTTTTTTGCTTTTTTGACCGCTTTTATAACCGCGCCAACGGGGCCGCAGATGAAATCTTTTGATTCTCTTTCCGTGTGTTCCGCGTAGGCAAGAAGTTTCGCCAGAACAGGAAGGCCATATTTTCTTGCGGCACCGGGAGAAGCAAATGTAAGCTGGGCATACGCGTCCCCAAATTTGGAAGAATTGTAAGGCGTAGTCATTTGACATCCACGTAACAACCCGCAGTTTTGCATTCTTTCCTGCGTCATTTCGCGGAAATTCACGTTTTGATCCGTGTTTAAATACGGTCCTGTCGCGCCCCCGAAAGAAACGGGGGCGATGTATCCGTCAACGCTGTAATCACACAAATGCTTTTTCGCTTTTTTAAAAGATTCAAAAGCGTACAAATCGTAATCATAACGAGTGAACCCCAGCTCGCGGGCTTTCAGGTCGGAAAGTTCCGCCATGGATTTTTTCGTCAAAGGGCAGGTCAACGCGCCGGAGTTTGCGCCGGCAGGAGCGTTTGACATCATATCCAGCCCAGCACCAATAGCGAAATTCACGCCTCCGTGCCTGACGGCTTCCGAGGCTTCATAAACCGCGCGGAGCCCGGACGAGCAGGCTTTTTCGGAAATTCCGGATGAGGCGTTGAACATTCCCGCCCTTAAAGCGATTTCTCTTGCGGGAGCTTGTGTAAATTTATCTGATTTCAAAGAAACAACCGAGCCAACCCTGTAAACTTGGATTGCCTCCTTCGGCATATTTGTTCTTTTGAACGAAACATCCAAAACCTGAAGCGCCAAATCCTGTGGAGACAAATCCTTAAAATCCGAGTCCTTGGTCCTCCCGCTCCCGATAGGCGAACGAATAGCGCCAACAACAAGTGCGTCTCTTCCCTTGCTCATATCCGATTCCTCTCTGCTTTTTTATATAGCACAACAAATCCCGCTTCGCCAAGGCTTCGCAGAACAAGAAAAAAATCCATACTATGCGTATGGATTTTCTAAAAGAATTGCGGGGGCTTCGTCTACCGCGTTGCAGGCTGTGACGATGCCATATTTTATTTTGTCGGTATGCATAATATCAATTTGTTTTGCGGGAAGCATTCCTGTCGTACCGCCGATTGCGTGTCCGTGCGCAATTGCGCCGCCTCCCCTGTTCATTCTCTCGCGCTCAATGCTGCGGATTTTCATCAGTAGCTTTGGTCCTGCCGCGAAAGCTTCGTTCACTTCAAAATGCCCGATGTTTGGCCACATAAGCCCCTCCGAATCCAAAATTTTCTGGATTGCTTCTTCGGGGCGCAAAATAAAATTTTTCGGTTCCGGTCCGCTTACTTCCGCGAAAGCTTTGATCTTCGCAAGTCGAGGGAGATTATATTTTCTTACCATTTTGCCGGAAGCTAAAAACGAAACGCCTCCTCCGTCCGCGTATTGCGCCGAATTAGCCACGGTTGTAATCTCGCATTTCGGAGAATTTTCCATCTCGGCATATTGAGGATAAAGAGGGGCTCTCGCGAAAACTTTCCGGTTCGTAGGACGCCTGTCAACTTCTTCGTCCCGCTCAACAACCAACCCTGCCGGAGTTTTAACAGGAACAATAAATTTGTGCCTGCCCTGCCACGCTCTCGCGCGCTCGCAGGATTCAAACGCATAATCATCAAGTATTTCGCGCGTAAGGCCCCAGTCTTTTGAAACTTCGTCTGAAAGCGCCGCCATAAGGCGCCCGTCAAACGGATTTGTAAGCCCGAATCTCACTCTGCGGTCCGGCACATCACTCATTTTTTCAACTCCGCCGGCAATCGCAAAATCGGCATACCCGTGTTTTATCACGCGGTACGCTTCGCCCAACGCCGCAAGCGCGGAAGAGCAAGCTTTGTCTCTTGTATCGCTGCTGGCGCAAGGCATGCCCGCGCGGAGAGCAACGACTTTCGCAAAAGCATGGATATTTGCCTCTTCGGTTTTATGGGAAATCACGGAGCCCATTTTAAAAACATCTATAAATTCAGGTCCCACGGGAAAATCTTTGAAAAGCTCTTGAAGCAAAATTAGCGCCAAGTCTTGCGTAGAAATACCCGAATACAGGCTTGTATTCGGAGGATATTCCGCTTTTATTGTAAGCCCCGACTCCGCTTCAAGTTTCGGGATGTCTATTTCCCTGACTCTTTTCGCGGCTTCATGAAATTTTGTCGGAAGCACGCCGGTTTTTACGGAAACAAACGGCAACCTCGCGACCTTCACAATATAGACGTCTCGTCCGCGCATAATTCACCTTTCAATTCTGCTTTCGGTATAGCATAATGGCACAAATTTAAAAGGCGTCGCGTTGCGGCGCCTCTTTTTTTTATATCAATTACTTCTGTACGCTTTCTCTTATCAAAATCTGGGCAATTTCATTCAGCTGTATCGGATTCGTTCCTTCATATAGCCGCAGGGCCATCGCGTCTCTCCAATATTTTTCTATGCCGGCTTCCTGCATATAACCGGTCCCTCCGCAGGTGATTACGGCATCGTCCGCAACTTCGGACGCAATGTCCGTCGCATAGCATTTTGCCATAGAACTCAATTTTGCCAATTCGCTTCTTTTTTCTTTTGTTTCCGGCGCGCTATCCGCAAGCCAGGCCGCCTTATAAACAAGATTCCTCGCATTTTCTATTTTTACCGCCATCTTCGCGAATCTATGTTTTGTCGCCTGAAACGAAAGGATTTTCTGGCCGAAGCGCTCCGTTTGGCCGGCGTAAGCCCACGCGGCTTCATACGCGCCTTGCGCGCATCCTACTCCCTGCGCCGCAACAACAATGCGCGATCTATAAAATGTGTTCATAATCGTGATTACGGCCTCGCCCTCTTTCCCGCCAAGCAAATTTTCTTTAGGCACCCGGCAATCGGTCAAAATAACGCTGCGCGTATCCGAACAATGCAAACCGGCTTTTTTCAATTGCGGCCCGGCGGAAAATCCATGAGTGTGCTTTTTTATGATAAAACCTGACGCGCCGCGAGGACCTCTTTTGGGGTTTGTCATCGCGAAAACAACGCAAATATCCGACTTGCCGGCGTTTGTAATGAACTGCTTCTCTCCGTTTAAAATGTAATGGTCGCCGTCAAGCACCGCCCTTGATCTCATCGCGAAAGCATCGGACCCGGAGCTGGATTCGGTAAGAGCAAACGATGAAATACATTCTCCCGCCGCTATTTTCGTTAAATATTTCTTTTTTTGTTCTTCCGTGCCCCCGATCAAAATCGCCAAAGCCCCCAAAGCAACATCGGAATACGCAGCGGAGGTTCCTGTGCAAACACGCGCAATTTCTTCGGCGGTCAGCGCCAGAGACAAAACCCCCTGCCCCAGTCCGCCGTATTCTTCGGGAAGCCAGACCCCCATAAATCCCTGCCGGCCCAGCAATTTCAAAAAATCACCCGGATATTTATGCTTTTTATCCAATTCCTGCACGGTTGGCTTCAGCTCTTTTACGCAAAGCTCTCGGGCAAGTTTCCGGACATCTTCGTGTGTTTCAGAAAGCTTAAAATCCATATATTTTCTCAATCTGCCATCATCCTAGCGCAGTAAAAAGGGACGTCAACTTGTTTTGAATGGTCGGGCTGCCGGGAGTCGAACCCGGTCTACACCCACCCCAAGGGTGCGTACTGCCGCTATACTACAGCCCGCCTATAAAATTCTCTCAATCCGCTGTTTGATTTCCGGCATTTTCATCGGGCCGTGTTTGCGGTCTACCATGCGGCCCTCTTTATTAATAAAGAGCGTCTCCGGCATCTGAAATCCTCCGAGCGCTTTATAAAAAGAATCCGAAAGGTCCATAAGAAAAATAATATTTCCCGTCACGCCAAGTTTATCGGTAAAACCCTTAGCAAGAGAAAGGGGCTCCCCGCGGTTAATCGCAATGATAACGATTTTGTTCCCCCGTTCCAGCTGAATATCGGCGAAAGCCCGCAATTCCTCCGCGGCAAAAGGGTTGTCCGCCTGCCATACGTTTATGACCAGTGGATAACCGGCAAATTCCGAAAGAACGTGGTATCTCCCCAAATAATCCTGAAGCCTGAAATTCGGCACATTGCCGTAGACCTGGAAAAAATCGCTTTGTATCCAGCTCCAATTGTCATAGACAAACCAAAATCCGGCTATCAAAATAACGATCATGAGCGCCGTCCCCAAATTTTTCAGCAGCCCCATCCCCTGATGATAGCAAAATTTTACGGCTTTTGGCACTTCGCGCAATAATAGCCGGACCTTCCGGCTATTTTTTTTCGGAGAATTTTACTCTTGCATCTAAAACATTTTCCGCCCCCTCTGCCGTAAACAAATCTTTTTTTAAAATATCCGCCCTCTTCTCCGCCCGGATGAAGCCAGTCGCGCATTGTAGAACCTCCCAGTTTAATACTTCTATTTAAGATAAATTTAAGCGACGCCCATAATTTTTTAATCTGCGAATCTTTTAAATTTTGAATTCTGGTTTCCGGATGAATTTTCGCATACCACAAAATTTCATCCGCCATAATATTGCCAATTCCGGCGATATTATGCTGGTTTAAAAGAAACGCTTTAATTTTGCCGCCTTTTCCGCCCAAAATATTTTTTAGCTCCGCAAAAGATATCGCAAGCGCGTCTGGCCCCAAAGTTTTAAAATAGTTATCTTTAAAAACTTTTCCCGCTGGCCCATACCAGACAACTCCGAATTTCCTGACATCGTGAAAAACCAGGTCTTTCCCGTTGGATAATTTAAATCTGTTCCGGATATGCTTATCTCCGGCTCCTCTTTCTACGACTAAAAGCTTCCCGCTCATTCGCATGTGAAAAGCCAAAAGATACGGCGACGCCAGCCAAATTAAAATCGCTTTTCCTCTCCTCTCAACGCCAAAAACTTTTTCCCAGCCCAAATTCCCGCCTTTTCGTCGGGCAAGTAAAATACGTTTTCCTTTCAAAAGCGGCGTGAGTTTTCTTGTGGTGATTTCTACTTCAGGAAGCTCCGGCATAACCCTAACTTAGCTCGGAAAGGCAAGATTTTAAACTAAACACTTTTATTCCTCGCGTAATGAATTATAATGATATATATGGTTTTACTTCAATCTATAAGCGTGCCGGGGTGCATTGAATGCAGAAAATTTGACGATTGGTGGATAAAAAACGTCGCTTCATTTCCTAACATAAAATATGAGAAAGTCGTTATGGGGAAAGATCCGCGCTGGCAAGAACTTGTGTTAAAATATCAAATAATGGCTTCCCCGGGCATATTGGTGGACGGCGAACTTTTCTCCGCGGGAGGAGTAAACACCGCGAAACTTGCCGAAAAATTAAAGGAATTAAAATAATAATATGGAGCAACAAAACAAAAATTTAGATATCGCATTATTGATTCTCCGCGCAGGACTTGCGATGGTTTTTTTCCTTTTCGGTTTTTACAAGCTGGCAAACCCTTCGCAAACTACCGCGGAAATCCAGCTTTTGCTCAATTTTTTAGGGCTGGGGGCGGCGGCGGCAATTAATTTTTATATGGGTCTTACCGAAATTACCGTCGGCCTGGGGCTCATGCTTGGGGTCAAAACTCGATGGGCCGGACTTTTGGCAGCCTTGCTTACAGCAAGTTTTCTCGGCTCGTTTTTGGCAAAATACGGCGTATCGATCAATCCTGATCTCTATCGAGACGTTGGCCTAACGGCCATAGGTGTTGCGATAGCGCTTTTGGGCGCGGGTAAATACAGCTGGGATGGTAGGAAAAAACCGGAAGTTTAATTTTTTATTCCTCTACAAACAGTGAACCTATTTGTTCATAATGCCCTTCGCCGCAAGGAACAGAGCAGTAGAATTGGAATGACCCCGTGCGCGACGCAATAAACTCTATATCCGTCTGGCGCCTAGGAAAAAGGCGTTTATTAATACCAAAGGCCTCGATCGCGAAGCCATGGTCATATGTATCTTCATTAAAGAGATGGAGCTTTACCAAGTCCCCGGCTTTTACACGGATATCGGCAGGTTCCCAAATCCAACGGTTTTCTTTGGCGCGTATCTCAATCTCAATAACGCGGCCTGACGCCTTGATCGGCCCTATGCCCGGCGGCCGGTAATAGTTTTGGTAGACCACGCCGCTGGCTATTAAAAACACCGCAAATATTAACAGTTGCGCAAACTTATTCATTTTATTTTATGTTAGCATAAAAACATGGCTACAGAAAAAAAGGTATTTAAGATAAAGGGCATGCATTGCGCGTCCTGCGCTATATTAATCACTAAAACCCTGCAAAGAACAAAAGGAGTAAGCTCGGCAAATGCCAATTACGGCTCGGAGAAGTTATTGCTGGAATACGATCCGGAGGCGGTTACCTTGGAGACCGTGAACGGCCTTACGAAAAAACTCGGGTACACCCTGATTTTACCGCAAGAGGGAGCATCCGAAGAAGAGGCGGCGGAGAAAGCAAGGCTCGCGGAAATAGCTTCGTTAAAAAAGCGAGTAATAATCTCATTTTTGCTGGCAACCCCGATAATCGTCTATTACATGCTTGTGCATATGTTAAATCTCCAGCATGTGCACGCAATCACGATAGGCGGCGTATTTGTGGATCTTAATTGGATATATTTGATAATGACCACGCCGATCCAGTTTGGCGTAGGCTGGCCGTTTTATAGGAACACTTGGACGGCGCTCCGCGCGGGCTCGGCTAGCATGGATGTACTTGTGGTACTGGGGACGACATCAGCCTACCTTTTTAGCGCAATTGGCTTTCTTTTCTCATGGAGTTATCCATATTATCAGACCTTCTGGATAGGAGTTGACCACCCTTACTGGGAGTCCTCCGCGGCTCTTATAAGCTTTATCATATTGGGAAGATATTTTGAGGCAAAATCCCGCGGCAAAATCGGTGAAGCAATAAGAAAACTATTGGGTCTTCTGCCGTCAAAAGCATTGATATCAAAAGACGGGCAGGAAATTGAGATCGAAATAAAAGATTTGCAGTTGGAAGATATTTTCATAGTAAAGCCCGGCACGAAAATCCCCACCGACGGCATCATTGTGGAAGGGGTCTCGCATATTGACGAAAAAGTGGTTACCGGAGAATCAATGCCTGTGGGCAAAAAAAATGGTGATGAAGTAATAGGTGCCACAACTAATCTTGAAGGACTTTTAAAATGCAAAGCTACTAAAATCGGCAAAGATACGCTGCTCTATCAAATAGTAAAACTCGTGGAGGAGGCGCAAGCAACTCGCGCGCCTATCCAGGACGTTGCAGATCGCATCTCAGAATATTTTGTCCCCACCGTTGTCGTCGTCGCACTCATGACCTTCTCGCTTTGGTATTTCATTTTTGGCCTAAGCTTCGCTGCCTCCCTGCTTTTCGCCGTCGCCGTACTTGTTGTTTCTTGCCCCTGCGCGCTGGGGTTAGCCACGCCCACCGCGATTATGGTGGGGACCACAAAAGGGGTTGAATCGGGGATTTTGATAAAGGGCGGACAGGCCCTGGAAAAGGCTCACAAGATCAACACGTTCGCATTTGATAAAACAGGGACCCTTACCAAAGGGGAGCCGGCTGTCACGGACACGGTGCCTGCTGACGGCGTAACCAGAGACGATCTTTTGTTTTACGCCGCTATTGCCGAGCGGGCGAGTGAACATCCATTGGCTACGGCCGTGATAAAAGCGGTTGCGGGGAAAACGATTCCGGAGCCGAAAGATGGGAAGGCTATTTCCGGAATGGGAGTGTCCGCGACACATGAAGGAAAATTAATTTTGGTGGGCAATGAAACTTTGATGGCGCAGGAAGGCATAGATATAGCGAAATATAAAGGTGAAGTTGAAAGACTGCAAAACGAGGCAAAAACGGTTGTTTACGCGGCAATGGACAAGAAGCTTTTGGGAGTTTTGGCGCTTGCCGACACTCTGAAGCCTTACGCGAAAGAGGCGGTAGATGAACTCAAAAAAATGGGAAAGGAAGTGATAATGATAACAGGCGACAATGAAAAAACCGCTGAAGCCATTGCAAAAATGATCGGCGTGACCAAGGCTTATGCCAAGGTTTTGCCAGCGAAAAAATCGGAGCTTATCGCCGAGCTTCAAAAGCAAGGGAGGGTCGTTGCGATGGTGGGAGACGGGATAAACGACGCGCCCGCCCTCGCGAAATCCGACCTTGGTATCGCTGTCGGCTCCGGTACGGATGTGGCAATGGAAACCGGGGAGATAATTTTGATAAAAGACGATATCCGCGATGTTGTTACCGCAATCGACCTTTCAAAGCGCACATTACGCAAGATCTGGGAAAACTTTTTCTGGGCGTTTATTTATAACGTAGTTTCGATCCCGGTCGCGGCTGGCGCGCTTTATTTTGCCTACGGCTTTGCCTTGCGCCCCGAGATCGCCGGTTTCGCGATGGCCTTCTCTTCCGTGTCTGTTGTTACTAACTCATTACTCTTGCGCCGCTACCGCAAGCCGAAATTTGCCAGGGATACAATGCCTCCCGATAAATAATAAAAACTATGCCAATAATCAAGAAAAAATATGATGTCGGGGGAATGCATTGCGGGGCGTGTGCTACCGGCATTCAAATGCTGGTATCTGGAGAAGACGGCGTAAAATCCATCTCGGTTGATTACAACACCAAAAAAGCCGAGATAGAATACGACGACGCCATAATTAACGACGAAAAAATAGGAAAGGCGGTTGCTGAACTAGGCTACACGATAAAACCGGAGTAACCAATGTTAATGCCCGTGACCGGACATTAACATTGAGTCGCCGGACCCCTACATGACTTCAACCATGAACTTGGTGATGATGACTTTGCCGTCGTGCTTAAACTCGCCGAATACCGCATAAATGCCGGGGCGGGGGAAGACGTAATGCAAATAAATATCCGGTCCGAAGGCAGCAGGCAAAGCATCATGGTCATCCGTCATTCCGCGCGAGTCTACCTCTTCGTCGCCATGCGCCGATACCCGCTGAATTATCCTGAATCCGTGCTGATCGTCCGCATTGCCGTGTTCATCCATCATTTCTTCCATTTCATTATGATCAATCATCATATTCATTGACTTGTCCGTTAAAGTTCCGTGGGTGTGCGCGAAGCTTGTAAAATCAGCTGATACTATCGCAAAGTGCATAGCGGCGCCAAGATACGGCGCCATGTCGGCAACAGGCACGCCGTCCTTGCTTAGCGTGTACTTAATATGAGCTTCCTGCCCGGATAAGATTTTTTCCTCCTCGGTAAAAGTAATATCGTACCCCTCAAAATTTTTCTCTCTTGAAAAATCTTTTTCCAGAAAGCCAATTCCTCTTTCCCCGACATCGAATGTTTTGGTAAACGAGATCTCTTCGCCCCTATGCTTAAAGCCCGCCGCTATTATATATTTGCCGGCTGTCGGGAAAGTCAGATTGATCGGGAAAGCGCCTCTCTCAAACATTTCCGTAATCAAAACCGCGTCATCCTCGGGATGAATGTGAGCAAAATGCTTAAGATCTTCATGAATAACAATGACATGAATAAGCCTTTCGTGGGAATACTCCATTGTGTCTTCGAGCTTGGCACCCAGCGCGTCTTTTATGTTAATTTCAAATAATACCGGGCCATTAGGGACAAGTTTTTCGGAACCGACCTGGCGAATATCAACCGATACCATCGATGTTTCCATATGGGAAGAGTGGTAAAGAAATTGATGCGGCAGGACCCAGCCAAAAGTAATTATCAAAAAAGCGGAGGTAACAATCAAAAACCATTTCTTAGCGTTTAAGTACGGCGCCAGATTTTTTTCCTCTTCCAAAGTCATGTCGCGGAGCTTTTGCTTTTCTTTTGCATACCACCACCACATAGGAATTATCCAAATGATCACTAAAACCCATGGCGCGTACGGCAAATAGGGGCCCGTGGGAATTTCGTGCCCATGGCCCAAAGTTTTAATTTTTTCACCCAAAACATTTGTAATAAATTCTTCCTGCGTAACGCGCTCGAGCATTGAGTGGATGCCGGAATAAGTATAGCCGTCGTGTCCAAACGCCCCGATCATAAACAAAAATCCTCCGACAAAGACCATGGCCCACGCCGTTGCTTTGCCGACTTTTTCCTTGTGCCTCACTAAAAATCCGGTTGCGTTAACCCCCAAAATCGCCAGAAACGCGAGCAGAAGAAGAGGGGTAACCCTTCCTAAAGCGTGTATGAACATTATTAAAAGCCCCCGCCAGGCGCTTGCTTCCACTATGATCTGCGGCAAGATTACCGCGTTAAAAAGCGGGTTGGGGCATCCTACTCCGATATTCCCCAAAAAAAGCCCCAAAAGCATAGCTTTCAAATAATCGCTTTGCTTTTGGATAAATCCTGGACCACCGCCTGAATACATCGGCATTTTGAAATTGATTAAACTGAGTTCGCCCAAAGCAATCGTGATGCCAAAAAGACCGGCTAACGCATAAAGGATATTTTTTGCCGTTTCTACACGGCCTATTCCCAGAATATTTCCCAAAGTGCCTATCAACGCTCCATAAATAGAAAGCGTAATGATGACGCCGAGGCTGAATGCCAACGCTATCCCGATACCCTTTTTCGGCGATTTACCCATGGAAAGCGGCACTATAACGAAAGCCAGCGGGAGTGTGCATGGCAAAAAGATCATGGTAAGCCCGACAGCGTAAGAAAAAAGTAAAAAAGGCGCCTGGTCCGGAGCTACGCCAAAAACCCAATTTAGACCAACTATAAAAATAACGCCGAGAGTCAAAATAGCGGCAACAATGGGCCTCTTGGAGGATTTAACCGGGGGTTTTACAATAGCCGCTCCCTCGGCAGAATCGCCCAAAGAAATCTCAACGGGTTTCTGGTTGTTAGTATCCATATCTTTATTTTAGCATAACCTCCCCCGCAAGCCTGCATTGAACCTTACACTTTTTTCTCCAAATCAAGACAAACCGAAATGAAAACCCGGGCAAGTTTTTCTTTGGCGCTAATTTATGAATTTAAATGTCAAAAGCAATTGGTTCAATTCTGCAGTATTCATATTGCAAGCATCAAATATCGTTTGAGTACCAGTTATTGTATCACACTGTATAATATATAATCTATTATTTTTGACTAAAGCTGGCATGTCGAAATTGGAACCATTAGCATCGACGATGTACTCAAAAACATTGTAGTAATTGAAAACCGAACCATCAATGACCAGGGGATTGATATTCAACAGAGAAATGTCCGTACCCTTTACTCGCGAGAGAGCTGCCAAAGTTGTATCGTCTGGGTTGGCCGGAAAAATTTGTATAGGTAGATTCTTAGCGGGATATATCGCCTGACGCTGCCATTCTCTTATCTGTAGAAAAAACTTTACTTTCTTCAACACTCCAATCCGAAGGGTATTTTATCTCAAATCCATATTGTTCACTCCGATACATTTTCCAACTAGCAGTTTCGTCCGTTTGTGAAGATGTTGGCGCTTGCTTATTAGGAGGTTGTGCCGTAGTTGGTGTGGGAGTTGGCGAGATAGACAATGGCGTCTGTGTTGCTTGTTGATTAGGAGAAGTGTATTTTGTAAAAAAATAAAATATATCTACACTCATTAAAATTAGTGCGACCAGCAAGATTAAAAACTTTTTTGGAAATCATATGATTAAAAATTTTTCTTCCATTAATTATAGCATTTTGTGTCCCCACGTGGAATCGGACCACGATCTCAAGCTTCGGAGGCTTGCGCTCTATCCATTGAGCTACGGGGACTTATTTATTTTTCCATCCAAATTTTTCTTCTATGCGTTTCCTAAGTTTTACCGGGCTATCCGGGTCGTCTTCAAAAATATTCTTTTCTAAAAATTCTTCAATATCCGGGTATTTATCTATTTTATCATGGTCCCAAGAAGCAATATGCTTGGCAGATTTGATATCTCCGCGCCTTAAACAATTAATAATATCCCTTGTAACCGAGTCACCCCTTCCTTGATTTTTATCTTTTTGGAGCAAATCCAACTTCTCGGCAATTTCCGGCCAATTTTTCTCTGGCGATTCTGTTGAATTTTGTTCCATAAAATTTTATGTGTGCCTGTCCGCTACTATGCTCGCGCCGAAGGAATCGGGTTTGATGACCGCGTCAAAGCCGTGTCCGCGGACCATGCCGACAAGCGTATCTATAAATTCCCGCGTCGGGCCGACGCGCCCTATATCAATATGGATTTGGTCATCCCAGAAAAATTCATGCCCGAGCTTTTCCTGGAGCATGCCCCGCAACTCCTGCGCCAAAGTAATGGATTGCATCGCTTCGCGGTAAATCCGCTCGCGGAGATCATGGCATTTTACTTTCTCTGACCTTGTCCAAAAATGTATCCCGCCGTTTCCTACTCTCCAAATAGTCACGGCCGTAATAAAATTCACCTCGGGCCTCGCCGCTGAATCCGTCCCCACGATGATTTTATATTTCCGCTTAGGATCGCTTTTCACAAAATCAAATATCGCCCCGATCACTTCGTCAAAGGGAAGGGACGCCCCTAAAATATTAAAAAAAACTGGGCTGGACATTTTGAATTTCTTTTTTAACTTCTAATTTCCAATTAACCGGTATTGAAACCCTGCCGGAAGTGCTGCGCGAATAAAATAAAACGTGGCCGTTCTTGACTCCGTATTCGTATAAATTTTTCGTGAGCTCAACGTCTTTCATGCAATATTTTTTTATCTCATCAATTTTCCCCTCTTTATACCAGCGGATAGCCTGCAATCCGTCCCCGGATTTCCTCGCACCCAAAGTCTGCTCCGCAAGATTATCCAAAGAAACCCTGAATCCCACGCCACGCTCAACGCCGTCCATCAGGTCCAAAGTCGGCAATTTTTTTACGTTTAGCGCGAGGTATGGCTTCAGAACCGGCAAGTCAAAATGATGAATATTAAAACCTATCACGCATCCGGCCGCCGAAAGCAGCTTCTCAAACTCCGGGAGCTCATGCTCTTCAAATGAATAATATTTACCCGCCCCAGGCGCAGTTAAGGAGTCGTCCCCATACACATACGCGCAAACGACGGAAACACCGAGCTTCTCAAAATTGTTCCTTCCGCCGACTTCGTCAAAAGAATGTTTTGTCTCTACATCAAAAACGACGTCGCCTTTATTCATTACTAATTTCTACCACAAAGAGAAAAAAAAGTAAAAAGCAAAAGTTGTAAAAGCTTTCAAAAATTGGCATAATTTTGAGTATGCCGGACGAACTAAATAAGCCATACGACTCGAAAGAACACGAATACAAGATTTATAAAATCTGGGAAGAATCCGGATATTTTAATCCGGACAAATTGCCTGGAAAGCGCGATAAAGCTTTTACAATAATAATGCCTCCGCCGAACGCAAACGGGCATCTGCATGCCGGGCACGCTCTTTTCATAACTCTGGAAGATATTATGACGCGCTTTGAGCGCATGCGTGGTAAAAAAGCGCTTTGGGTCCCAGGCGCGGACCACGCCGGGTTTGAAACTCAGATCGTTTATGAGCGTGAACTTGAAAAACAAGGACGATCGCGCTTCGGAATTGACCCGAAACAGCTATACGAAGAAATTCTCGCGTTCACGCTTGAAAATAAAAAATATATGGAATCCGAAGTCCGCGCAATAGGAGCTTCGTGCGATTGGTCGCGTGAAAAATTTACGCTGGACCCGGATGTAATCCGCGAAACACAGCGCACTTTCAAACAGATGTTTGACGACGGCTTAGTTTACCGCGGGAGCAGAATTATAAACTGGTGCCCCAAACATCAGACTTCGCTTTCCGACGTTGAAACCGAATTCGTAGAAAAAACCGATCCTTTTTACTACATAAAATACGGGCCTTTTACAATCGCAACGGCGCGCCCGGAAACAAAATTCGGAGATAAATACGTCGTCGTGCATCCGGATGATAAAAGATACGAAAAATATCAAGACGGCCAAAAGTTGGAAGTGGAATGGATTAACGGGAAAATTACGGCGACCGTTGTCAAAGACTCCGCTATAGACATGTCTTTCGGCACTGGGGTTATGACGATAACCCCGTGGCACGACGCAACCGATTTTGAAATCGCCGAGCGTCATAATTTAGAAAAAGACCAGATCATAAATTGGCGGGGAAAGCTTTTGCCGATTGCCGGGAAATTCGCGGAAATGAAAATAAATGAAGCGCGCCCGAAAATAATAGAAAAACTTAAAGAAAAAGGCTTGCTTGAAAAAATTGACGAAAATTACAAGCACAACGTGAGGGTTTGTTATAAGTGCGGGACTTCTATTGAACCGCAGATCAAAGAACAATGGTTTGTGCGGATGAAACCGCTTGCTAAATTAGCAATTGATGCGGTGGAAAAAGGGCAAATAAAATTTGTTCCAGAAAACTATAAAAAAATATTCCTTTATTGGATGGAAAACACCATCGATTGGAATATTTCCCGCCAAATCGTCTGGGGAATCCCGATCCCCGCAAAGCTTTGCGGGAAATGCGACAACGGCTTTCCGGATCTGGAAAATAAAATAAATAAATGCCCCGAGTGCGGAGGAGAAATATCGGCCGACACGGATACTTTTGATACATGGTTCTCCTCCGGCCAATGGCCGTATTTGGTACTCGGATATCCGGACCACCCGGATTTCAAAGGGTTTTATCCTACCGATGTAATGGAAACAGGACACGATCTGATTTTCCGCTGGATACCCCGAATGGTCATATTCGGGCTCTACCGAACAAAAAATATCCCCTTCCATACCGTTTATCTCCACGGCCTCGTCAACGACGCAAAAGGCAAAAAAATGTCTAAATCCAAGGGAAACGTCATCAACCCCCTTGATCTTTCCAAAAAATATGGAACGGACGCGCTCCGCATCGGACTAATAGCCGGCAACACTCCAGGGACAGACCTGGTGCTTTCCGAAGACCGTGTACGCGGATATAAAAAATTTGCCAATAAAATCTGGAACGTTGCGCGTTTTGTATTGGCAAATATCCAAAATCTGGATCTTTCGCGAAAACCGGAAATTATGCCCGAAGACAAGGATATTCTTGATGAATTGCAAAAAATATTTGCTGAAGTGACGGAAGATATGGAAAATTTTAAATTTCACACCGCGATAGAAAAAATATATCATTATTTTTGGCATACTTTTGCGGATAAAATCATTGAAACGTCTAAAGAAAAAATAAAAAGCGGGGATAATGTAATTGGGCTTTCCGCCGCCTGGACTATTCTCGAAGTTTTAAAAGTCTCACTTAAGCTACTCCACCCCTTCATGCCGTTCATTACCGAAAAAATCTGGTCATATCTTAAACCCGGAAGTTTGCTTATAATAGAAGAGTGGACCTCCACATCATAAATTTTATCTCCATCTCATTGCTTTTGGGGTTTTTGCCTCCTCTTTTATGGCTTCTTTTTTGGCTAAGGGAAGACAAGCATCCCGAGCCGAAAAAGGAGATACTTATCGTGTTTCTCGCGGGCGCGGCGATGGTGGTATTAGCCGTTCTATTTGAGAAAACCGTCTGCTCCATAAATAATTCTTTTTACGCCGGGCAGGCCGCCAATTGCCACCCGGTAGATTTTTTACTGCTCCGCGTTCCTCTATACGGCACGTTCGCTTTCCAGCTCTTGAACATAATAGGCTTTGCCCTCGTTGAAGAGCTTTCAAAAGCCGGGGCGGCCTACTTTACGGCGCTCCGGAGCAGGTTTTTTGACGAGCCGGTGGACGCGATGGTTTACATGGTAACTGCGGCTTTAGGATTCGCCGCGCTTGAAAACGTTCTTTTTATTTCACAATCGTTAAAGGCGGGGGTAGACCAGTCAATAATCGTAAGCGCCTTTAGATTTATAAACGCGTCGCTTTTGCACGTTTCCACATCCTCAATGGTCGGCGCGGGGCTTGCTTTTTCATTTTTCCACCGAGAGAAAAGGCACAAAGAGCTTTTTTGGGGAATTTTCGCCGCAACATTACTGCACGTGGCTTACAACTTTTTTATCATAAACAGCACCTGGAACGCGAAAACGCAGATAGGCATCACCTTGATAGTGATTTTCGGCGGTGGCGCCTCACTTATCCTCTTTGAACGCGCAAGACGGGAGATTATATGATAATATAAATATATGGTAGAAAAACGGTCATTTTTTGAGAAACTTACGGGAAGCGTAAAGGTGGAGCCGAAAGAAGCCGTCGCCGCTTCGGCACCAAAACAGCGCAGTATAAGCATCAATAGCGCCCCTCCCCAGCCGGAAGAAGAAGCCCAGCTTACAATTGATGTCTGGCAAACGCCGGACGAAATAGTTGTCCAGGCTATAGTGGGAGGCGTCAAACCGGACGATTTGGACGTTCAGGTCACCCACGACACGGTCACCCTCCGCGGAAAAAGAGAGCACAATAAAGAGATTTCTGGAAGCGATTATTTCTATCAGGAGCTTTTTTGGGGGTCTTTTTCGCGCTCAATTCTATTGCCCCAGGAAGTGGACGCGGACGAAGCCGAGGCCACGATAAAAAACGGCCTGGTTACCGTGCGCCTTCCGAAGCTTGATAAAGGTAAAATTTCAAAACTCAAAGTCAGAAACGAACAGGAAAAATAGTTCTGCGGAAAATCCCTACAATTTAGCCAATTCTTCGCCCGAAAACTCAAGGATACTGCCCCTTTCCAACTCCCCGGAAAGGATTTTTTTGGAAATCGCCTCTTCAACGCGGTCGGCTATCGCCCGTCGCATAGGCCGCGCGCCCATAACGGGGTCGTAGCCGATTTGGGCAACTTTTTCTATGAGCGCGGGTGTTATTGAAAAAGTGATGTCTTTTTCTTTGAGGTTTTTCGCGAGCTCCTCCAGCATCAGCCTCGCGATCTCTTTTAATTGGTCTGCGACCAGCGGATGATATACGACTATCGCGTCAAACCTGTTCAGTATTTCCGGCGTAAATAGCCCCTGCTGTCTTATATAGTCTACCACTTCTTTTTGCAAAGCAACGGGGTCTTTACCCGCTTTAATAAGATCCCAGATGAGATTGCTGCCGGCGTTTGAAGTAGCGATAATAATCGTATCCTGCGCGTGAACGCGCTTGCCGAAAGCGTCGGTGAAAAAACCTTCGTCCAAAATCTGCAAAAAGAGATTAATAACTGTTTTCGCGGATTTCTCAAACTCGTCAAAAAGAAGGACGGAAAAGGGCGTCTGCCTCAAAGCCGTGGCAAGCGTTCCCTGGCTTTTCGTGGTGTATGACCCGATAAGTTTCTCAATCCCTTCCTCGCTTTGAAACTCCGACATATCAAACCGAAGCATGTTTTTCTCCGAACCGAAATACGCTTCGGCCAAAGCCTTCGCCGTTTCGGTTTTTCCTACTCCGGTGGGCCCCAGGAAAAGAAAAGAACCGATAGGGCGCTTTCCCGTATGAAGCCCAGCACGCAGTCTCCTTACCACGCTTGCTATCGCTTTTACGGCTTCGTCCTGGCCGATAATTCTCTTATGCAAAAATTCTTCCAAATGAAGGAGAAGCTCGGACTCTTCCTTGCCGGCTTTCCCAACCGGAATTTTCGTGGAAAGTTCTATCACTTTCTCAACGTGCTCCGGCAAAATAAACCCTCCGGCTGATGAAACTGCGGCTCTGTCCAGAAGGTCTATCGCCTTTTCCGGCATCGCGCCCTCCGGCACGAAGCGGTCGGCCATTTCGTAGACTGACTCAAGCGCGGGATAAGTCACTATGGCTCCGACTTTTTTCTCCAGCCGTTCCGCCGCATTCTCCAGAATCCGGATCGTTGCTTCGCGCGAAGGCTCCGTCACCTCCACTTTTTGGAAAAGCTTCATTACCTTGCCGTTGGTTTCCAGATTCCTGTGATATAAGCCTGGGGAAGAAAGGACAATCGCCTGTATATACGCGCTTGAAAAATACGGCTCCAAAAGAGAAGGAATGTCCACCCCGAAAACGGCGGCTGATTCCATAAATTCCGGAAAATTCTCTATCACCAGGATCACGTTTCCCGAAGAGAGCGCTTCGTTCATTATCTTCATCAAAATTTCTTCTATCGCGCTTTTGCTTTTTGCGAAAGAAGTCAGCCCGGCAGTATCCAGCACCACCATGCGCTTAAACTCCAGCGCGGGCATAACGCGCCCTTCCCAGATCATCCGCGCGAGCCCCGAAAGAATAGTGCTCCTGCCGGACCCCTCTTCCCCCACGATAAGTACGTTCGCCTCGGAGTTTTTTGAAAGTATTTCTTCAATCGCCAGCACTTCTTTTTCGTGGGCCAAAAAACGCATTCCCCTGCTTTCAGAAAGGGAAACGTCATGCGAATATTTATCCAAGTTGTAAGTGAACCCAAAACTCAAATCTTTACCGATCCCGGGAATCCTTCCAAGAGCGCCTTTCTCCCACCATCTGCCAAACTCCCTCTCATGCTCCCAGAAAGAAGCCGCCCAATGAGCCGCGCCGCGGAGCTCTTTGTCCCTTATTTTCAGGTCAAAAAGGAATTTTTTGAAAACTTCGTCGTAATAATAGAGGAGCATTATAAATTCTCTTGCCCCGACGGTATCCGACTCCGCCAAATCCGCCTCTTCCAATAGTTTTTCTATCGCGGCTGCCCGCGGAATTAATATCGCGGCGGAACTTGTTTTTTGTTTTGAAACAAAATCAAAGAACGCCGCGGGGTCTACCCCAAGCCTCAAAGGAACAAGCGGTATGGACTTGCTTTTTGCGAAAAAACTATAAAGCGCCCTCAAATCTATGTTCTCGGCGGTGAAAATTGAAAGATGCCAGGCCCTACGCGCTCCTCCGAAATCCAGAAAGTAAGTTTTAGCCGGTTTTTCTTTTCCGCCCACCCTCTCCTCTTTTTTTACCAAAAAATATTCCTGACGCGACGAAGCAAGGGAGTAAAAATCCAACAGCCAAAAAAACCAAAAAACGGCAAAAAATATCAGGAAAGCTCCAAGAAGGTTTCCTCTTAAAACGGCGAAATAATTGAGAAAAGGAAAGGCGCCCACGGTCGGGGTAAAAAGACCGAAAGATAAAAGCGTCGGCACGAAATAAAACGCCAGCGAAATAAGGCTTAGAATGAAAAAAGCGCTCCTAAATCCGAGCCGTAGGTCTCTCGGAAGCAGGGCCTCCAGCTTTACCGCGCGGTAAATTTTTGGATGCTGGGAAATGAACTCGTAATCCGCCATAAAATTTATTGTTTAGAGAAAAAGCATCGTTAATCCTCCGGCAACGGCCGCCGGTATAAAGATCGGCGCGGTTAAAAAAAGAATAAAAAATATCAAACCAAGGATCAAAACCGCCGCTTCCGCAACGCCCGCGACCGCGATGAACATTAATCTTATTAAAAAACCCACAAACCGCATTAGCGTGTTTATGGCGAGATTTTCAAAAAATTTTTCCGGATCAAACCCCCGACCGCTTTTTTCTTTGAGCCTTTTTAGCGGCTGAAAAAGGGTGCGGGCCATAAGAGGAACCGAAAAAAAATGATAAAAAAACCAGTGGACATTCCTCCACGCCTTTAAAAACTCCTCCGTTCCCTCTCCGTACATCCACTCAAAAAACTCAAAAAAAACCACTAAAACCATGGTTTCATTATATCACATTGACCGCGTTAGGGGCCGCGAGGGCTCGTAGCGACCCCCTGTCTCTAACGCGGTTGACTTTGGAAACGGAGACTGCTAGAATTGGTTCTATAAACATGTTATCAACTTTAATCCAAATCAAACTATATGGAACTAACCACGCTTCTAAAAGCGGCGGTGGCAATAGGTGTTGGCGCCACAGCCGGGTACTTTATCCGTCAATTGCTCGCCCAGCAGCGGCGGGACACATTAGAGCTTAAAGCCAAGCAAATACTTCTTGGCGCGAAAGAATCCTCGCAGAAAACGCTTGAGGAAGCTAAAATTCGCGCGGAAAAAATCCTAGCGGAGGCAAAAGAAGAACAAAAAGAAAGAGAAAAAGAACTAAGAAAAGTTGAAGAGCGCCTGGCCCACAAAGACGAACTTCTGGAAAAAAAGTCTTCGGAGTTGGATAAAGAGGCGTCCGCGGCGCAGGAAAAGCTGGAAAAACTGCGTGGAATGAAAGCCGAACTGGAAAAGCTGGATGAGCAAAAAAAAGCCGAGCTTGAGCGGGTAGCGCGCCTAACCGAAGCAGAGGCAAAAAGCCAGATCGTTGAATCCGTGGAAAAAAAACACGAAGCCGATCTCCTCGCGAGAATCCAAAAACTTGAACGTTTCGGCATGGAAGCTTTTGAAAAAAAAGCGCGGGATATTTTGGCTTCGGTAATACAGCGCGTGGCTTCCTCCACCGCCTCCGAAGTTACGGTAAGTTCAGTGCCCCTCCCCTCCGAAGATATCAAAGGTAAAATTATCGGAAAAGAAGGAAGAAATATCCGCGCGTTTGAGCGGGCGGCGGGAGTTGAACTTATCGTTGACGATACCCCGGGCTTTATTTTAATTTCAAGCTTTGACCCCGTGCGAAGGCAGATCGCCAAGATAGCTTTGGAAAATCTTATCCTGGACGGGCGCATTCAACCCGCGCGGATAGAAGAAATGATAGAAAAAGCCCGCTCGGAAATTGAAAAGATAATAAAAGACGCCGGGGAAAAAGCCGCTTATGAGGTTGGGATTTTTGATATAGAGCCGCGGCTGATAACACTTTTGGGACGCCTTAAATTCCGGACATCTTATGGCCAGAACGTTCTTCAGCATTCAATAGAAATGTCACATGTGGCCGGAATGCTGGCTTCCGAATTGGGAGCGGACGTCGCAATCGCCAAAAAAGGAGCCTTGCTCCACGACATCGGAAAAGCCGTGGACCATGAGGTTCAGGGAACACACGTGGAGATAGGCAGAAGAATTCTACAAAAATTCAACGCGGACACCCGCGTCATTCAGGCAATGCAGTCGCACCACGAAGAATATCCCTATGAAACCCTGGAATCAATCATTGTGCAGACAGCGGACGCGATTTCCGCCTCGCGCCCGGGGGCCCGCAGAGACTCGGTTGAAAACTACCTGAAACGCCTTGAAGACTTGGAGGGCATCGCGAATTCCTTTCCCGGAGTTGAGAAATCCTACGCGATACAAGCTGGGCGGGAAATCAGGATCTTCGTAACGCCGGATAAGATCTCCGACCTGGAAGCCAAGAAAATGGCAAGAGACATCGCCGACCGTGTTGAATCGGAATTAAAATATCCCGGAGAAATTAAAGTAAATGTGATTAGGGAAATGCGTGCGATAGAATATGCGAGATAAGAAAATGAAGCCGGCGACGTATAAACCAATCTTGAAAAACATTCCCTCAGTTTGATGCGCTCCTCAAAAGATAAATATGATACATATTAAACTGACGATGAAGTAAATAGCTCCGAAAAAATAATCCATTCTTATACCCCTTTTTCTTCTCTAAAGCTAGCACCTAGTTTTATGCTTGTCAATAGCGACGAGGCGTGATGAGGTGCTAATATAAATGCAATATGACTACTGCAACAATACAAAAAGAATTAGAGCGCGCTTCAAGATTCATGGGTATTGGCAAAAAAAACTCATAGACAGGGCGCTAATACTTTATTTAGAAAGCATCAGGCAGTGGTCGGATTTATTTAAGGAATTCGATGCCTGGGATAAGCTTAGCGATGAAGCCCTGTTGAAATTTGAGAAAAATTTCCAACATGACAAAAGGTGAAATTTGGATTGCGCAACTACCGACTCTAAGCGGACACGAACAAGAAGGCGTCCGCCCAGTGATGGTGCTTTCAGATGTAATCGCTTCGCTCACATTAATCATTCCGCGTACTTCCAACATTCAAGCGTTGCGTTTTCCTCATACCTTAGAAATCGATCCGCCCAAAAGAAACGGCTTAAAAAACTTATCTGTGGCCTTGGTTTTGCAAAAATGAACTAAAATATCCCGGAGAGATAAAAGCGAATGTGATTCAGGAAATGAGGGCAGTAGAGTATGCGAGATAAAAGGTAAAACCATTTTTTCTCATTAAACATCACCTCTCTTTCTGATATATAGATAGCAAACGTTTTGCATCTTGTCAATAACCATGCGAAACGGTAGAATAGCCTGACATTATGAAACTTCTAATTTTCGGGGATGTCGTCGGGAAGTTGGGAAGAAAAGGCGTTAAACATATGCTGCCCGTATGGCGGGAAAAATTTTCTCCGGACATTATTATCGCGAACGCGGAAAATATCGCGCACGGAAAAGGCATCGGATTAAAACAGATCACCGAGCTACGCGAAGCCGGAGTAAATATTTTTACCGGCGGAAACCATTCGCTTGAAGGAAAGGGCGCCGCGCAAATTCTGGACGATGAAACCACTCCCATCACGCGCCCCGCGAACATAGCGGGCGCCCCAGGCAGGGGAGCGTTGATTTACGAAATCACCCCGTCCATGAAACTGCTCGTCATCAATCTCATCGGGCAAGTTTTTATGAAACAGGAATACAGCTCCCCTTTTGAAATGGTTGATAAAATTTTGGACAAATATCAAAATATTACTCCGAATATTATTTTGGATTGGCACGCCGACGCCACTTCGGAAAAAACCGTGATGGGCTGGCATTTGGACGGACGCATCTCTTTGGTCTACGGGACGCACACACATGTTCCTTCCGCTGACGCTAAAATTTTGCCGAAGGGTGCCGGATATATAACGGATGTCGGGATGACTGGCGGATATAATTCCGTCATAGGAGTTGACCCGATCCAGGCCGTAGAGCGGTTTCTGACAAAAAATAAAAAATCAATACCTCCAGTGGAAATAGGTCCGGTTGAGGTAAACGCGGTTTTTGTGGAGTTGGCTGGTGGAAAAACTGTGGATATCAAGCATTTGCGAGAAATCGTCCCCGAAGATAAAATATAGGTATTATGAATCCCGTTAGAAATTTTTGCGGGATTTGTAAAATGCTTACAAAGTTAAGTAGTTAAAAGTCCCCATAGTCGCAGGGATGAAAGTAAAATTTCTAACTGGATGAATAAAGCAGAACTAGCAGAAAAATTGTACGATTTGCATGCTAAAGAGGGAAAAGATGTTTCCAAAAAGCATGCGGAGAAAGTTGTCGATTTTATTTTCGACACAATTGCGGGCACTCTTAAAAAGGGTGACGAGGTTTCCATCGCCGGGTTCGGAGTTTTTTTGACTAAAAACAGAAAAGCCCGCACAGCGAGGAATCCCAGAACCGGCGAAATGGTCCAGGTGCCCTCAATGACCGTCCCGAAATTCCGCGCCGGAAAAGGCCTGAAAGAAACTGTGAAATAGACAAAAGACTATTTTGTGCTAAAATGCCCATCAGATTGGATGGGCATTTTGCTATGCTAAAAAAAGCCAAAGACAGGCTTGTGAACGGCTTGATTGGCTGCGCCGTCATAGGTGTAGCGGGCAGCATAATCATTTGGCTTATTCGCTTTTATTTTTTGGCGCTATCGGTTCCTACAACTTTTATTTCGGAACAGTTCGCTTTAAATTGGTGGGGCAGTTTTCTGATAATGTCTTTAGCCCTGATAGTGTTCGCGTATTTAATCGGAAATTATTCTTTGATAGACCTAATAAAGTGGCGCTCAAAAAATAAACTTGTAAAAAGAGAGCTCTTTTCAATTAGATTAAAAACGGCTCGAGCCGTGGGCTTCGCGGAAGAACTTGACGGACACATTGAAGGATACGTTACACGAAATTACATAACCAAAAACGGAATTAGATACAACGCGTCTTTGTTTATCAGTGGCTGGACCGTAGTTTCGCGACTTCGCGAAGAAGAATTTGTCCGCACCAATAAAACAGTGGCTCAGCTTGTTGCTTATTATGGATCCGCCGGAAGAGAATACGTTGACGATGACGAAACATTTGCCGCGCCTTAATAAGGTTGCCAAACCGACAGAGATTGCAAATCCCACATTGCAATCTTTTTTATTTCACAGTTATTCGTATTTACACGCCAAGATTTTTGGCGTTGAAGTATTCTTGGACTTTTTTTTGAAATTCAGACGAAATTTGCGCGGCGGCTTCGGCATTTGTTTTATCGCCGCCCAAATTAGGCTCAAAAAAAACTTGATAAGTTTGTCGCCGTTTTCTAAAACACTGACGGTAGAAACGCTAAATTTAGAATGCGGGTTGGATAGTTTGGACGACCCCCATCTGAAAGACGCTCTACCTTTTTTATCTAAAAAGTTTTTGATATTATCCAGCTGTAAATTGCCGCCCGTATTATGGCCGCCAGCTATCTCCAAAAATTCTTTCGCAATATCATCAATCACTTCCTGTGAAAGTTCAGAAAGCTTTAAATATTTTATCGCTCTTTTGGTTTCTTGATTTGGCGCTTCTTCTTTCATATTGTGGTGCACTTTTATAGACGATGTTAGAACCTCGCTTAGGGTGCCCAACTTTTAACGACCATATCTGCTCGTAGATGTTCACAATAATCACAAAGTTCACGATATAAAAAAATAGGCGAAAATATTGCCCCATAGGAACGCTCACACAGGACGAGCGTTTTTTAATATATGCGATGTGGAAATATGTTATAATAAGATTGTTGTTGAGAGGTGGGGTCATTTTTGATAAAATAAACTAGATAAAGCTATGAAAGACAATAACAGTAATTTAATGAAAGATTTGGCGATTATTGCGTTTAGCGTCCTTATTGCGATTTTAATGGTCAAGACGGGCGCACTTAAAACCCTGCTTGTTGCCACGCAAGAGATAAAGTTTATCGGAAGTTTTATAGCTGGGATATTTTTCGTTTCTATCTTTAGTGCCGCTCCAGCTACCGTAGTGTTTGCGGAAATAGCTCAATCTAATTCAGTATTTTGGATGGCATTTTTCGGTGGCATTGGTGCTTTAGTAGGAGATTTGGTCATTTTCCGTTTTATAAAAGACGGGTTGGCTGACGATTTTTTACAGCTCATCAGAAAGACAAAATCTGAAAGGTTTGTATCGCTTTTTAGATTGCGGCTTTTCAAATGGTTAATTCCTTTTATTGGTGCGCTTGTTGTTGCCTCACCTCTCCCTGACGAACTTGGTCTTATGATGATGGGGCTTTCAAAAATGAAAACCTCTTTATTTATGCCCATTTCCTTCTTTCTCAACTTTTTGGGAATTTTGGCAATAGGGCTTATTGTTAAAAATGTTTTTTGAGAAATAGTGAGTAGTAATGTGAAATAAGATTAAAAATTATGCCAAAGAAAAAACCTCGCATTGCACAACTTGCCCCCTTGTGGATTCCGATACCGCCACGAACATACGGCGGTATTGAGCTTATGCTTTCTGAACTCACTGAAGAGCTGGTAAAACAAGAATACGACATCACGCTTTTTGCCTCAGGCGATTCCAAAACATCTGCAAGATTCATTCCTGTCACCGAAAAAGCGCTTTGGCTTGACCACGAATTGAAAAATCCGCACGCGTCGGTGATGCGCATGCTGAAAGAAGTTTTTGATCGGTTTTATGAGTTCGATATTCTCCATAACCATTTCAACTTTTTCATGTTTCCGCTCTCGCTTCGCCTTGACTGCCCGCAATTTCTAACTACAGTTCATCGGCCGGTAGACAAACAGTACGCCGAGGCAATGAAAGCCTATCACAAAATCAAATTTGTGGCGATTTCTGAAGATCACAAAAAAAGTATGGAGGAGTTCGGCGTTCCCGTATGCGGCGTGGTCTATAACAGCATCGATCACGCGCGTTATGAATTCAACGATTCTCCCGACGATTATCTTTTGTATTTGAGCCGCCTTAACAAAGAGAAGGGCGTACTGACCGCCATTGAAGTGGCTAGGGCCGCGGGACAGAAGCTGATTATTGCCGGAAACAGCGCGGGAAATGCCGAATGGTCTTTTTTCCTGCACGAAATTCAGCCGCGTCTCAATGATGAGAATATCTCCTTTCGCGGACAAGTTAATTTCCAAGAGAAAATTGAGCTTCTGAAAAACGCCAAAGCGCTTCTTTTTCCGATTGATCGCCGGGAACCGTTTGGCCTTGTTATGATAGAAGCAATGGCGTGCGGAACCCCGGTGGTTGGTTTTAAAAAGGGTTCGGTGCCCGAAATAATAGAACACGGGAAAACCGGTTTCGTTTGTGATACGCCGGAGGAGATGATTAAGGCGATAGGACGGCTCCCGGAAATTAATCGAAAAACATGCCGCAAAACGGTAGAAGAGAAGTTTTCTTTGAAACAAATGGTTGATACATATGAGAAAATTTATGAAAAACTCGCATAAAAAACAAAAGAAACTTCGCATTGCCCAAGTAGCGCCTCTTTGGTTTACCATTCCGCCGAAAGGATACGGCGGGATTGAACGCATTGTTTCGATGCTATCAGAAGAGCTCGCGCTCCGAGGACATGAAGTAACGCTTTTTGCGGCTCCCGGTTCTCGAACTTCCACAAAACTCGTCTCGGTTTTTGACAGGTCTTTGAGCGAGGCAAATATCCCCTGGTCAAATCCTATTTGGAATTTAAGGAATCTTTCAACGGCATTCGAGATGGCGGACAATGGCGCGTTTGATATTGTTCACTCTCATCTTGATCTCTGGGCGCTCTTTTTTCAAAACCTGACGAAAATTCCTTCAATACACACCATGCATAACCCCCTCTACCGCACCAATGCCGATGCCACGAAAGATGATCGGCTGCGGCTTTTTACCGAAGAAGCGTCTCGCACCAACATCGTATTCATCAGCGAATCTGCAAGAAAACTTGCAATGGTAGATATGCCCAAAAGTCGGGTCATCTATAACGGCATCGATCTTCGGCACTTTCGTTTCAATAAAAAAGGCGGCGAACACTTTATCTGGATCGCGCGAATGAATAAGCATAAGGGCGTCGAGAACGCCATTGCGGCATGCGAGCGATTAAACGCCCGACTTCTCCTTGCGGGAAGAATTGATCCCACCCAACATGAGTATTTTGAAAAAGTTATCAAGCCGCATCTCAATGAAAAGATACAATATGTGGGCGAACTCAAAGACAATGAGCTTTCAGATTTTTACGGAAACGCCAAAGCGCTTTTGTATCCCATTGAATGGGAGGAACCGTTCGGTCTCGTAGTTGCGGAGGCAATGGCCTGCGGCACGCCAGTGATTGCGTATAAACGCGGTTCAATGGAAGAGCTTATCAAAGACGGTGAAAGCGGATTTGTGATTGAGAGCGATATCGAAAAACTTGCGGAGGCGATGGGAAAGATTGATCAAATTGACCGCGGCGCGGTTCACAAACATACGGAAGATCATTTCAGCAAAGAGCGAATGGTCGATGAGTATGAAAAGCTCTACTACGAACTATGCCTAAAACAAAAATAGCGACTAAAAATATCGAGCAAAAACTAGAGAAAGATATGGGGATACTGCGAGACCCGAAACTCGACTATATTCGCGCGGGGCTCCCAAGATTTGCCGCGCTCTTTGGCAGGGACTCCTGCATTGTTTCTTGGCAATTAATTAATTACGACGCTACGATTGCCCGGCGGACAATTGAGTTGCTTGCCCAATTGCAAGGGAAAGAAATCAATAACGCCCGCGAAGAAGAGCCCGGGAAAATTATTCATGAGTGGCACCCGAACCCATCGGAATATAAATCATTGCTGTGGCCTTTGCCGTATTACGGCTCGGTGGATTCAACCCCGCTTTTCATATATCTTTGCGGCCTCTACTATGAAAAAAGCGTGGATACCGATTGGCTTGCAAAATACTGGCCGCATATTGTTTCCGCTCTTCTGTGGTGCGAAAAATACGGAGATTTCGATGACGACATGCTCCTTGAATACGAAAGAAAAAATCCCGTCGGCCTTTTCCACCAAGGATGGAAAGACAGCCGCATGGATCACTTGGGGCTTAAGCCGCCGATAGAACTCATTGAAGCGCAGGGGTATTACTATGCCGCGCTTCGCGAAGCCGCAGAACTTGCGTTAATGCTAAAAAACGAATCTCTTGAAAAGAAGCTTCACGCGCGTGCTGAAAAATTAAAAAAATCAATCTTGAAAGAATTCTGGCTTCCCGAGAAAAGTTTTTTTGCCATTGCCCTTTCAGAATCTAAATTTCCAGATGAAAGAATTTCTTCCAATCCCGGCCATCTTCTTTTCAGTGGTGTTCTTGACGGCGAAAATCATAAAATTAAAGCAGTGGTAGATCGTCTTTTTCAAAAAGATATGTGGACGCCGTACGGCATTCGTACTCACGCCGAATCAAATCCCGACTTCAATCCCATGAGTTATCATTTGGGTTCTATCTGGCCGCATGACAACTGGATTATCGCTCAAGGACTCAAAAAATACGGATACAAGCGTGAGTATGGAAAAATTAAACGCGCCCTTCTTGATGTGTATCGAGTCCTAGGGGAAATTCCGGAACTGTATGCGGTAGTCAATGGAAAAATAGAAAAGATCCCGGTTGCTTGCTCTCCCCAAGCATGGGCAAGCGGCGCATTACTAAATTTTATTTTAGAAAAATGAAAAAACTTCGCATTGCCACAATGGTTACCGGCCACTATACAACCCCGCCGCCATTCGGCGTTATTTACGCTCCCATGGATATTGCCATTGCGGTGAGCGAAGGGCTTCAGCGTCGTGGGCATGAGGTAACATTTTTTGCGCCGGAAGGTTCGACTATAAACGTATCGCGAGTAGAATCGGGTGGTCTTAGGCCGTTGCAGCAAAATGGAGGACTTCCTATCTTAAAGGATAAAAAAGTAGGCGGCGCGGAAGTTTCAAAGGTTTTTAATCTTTGGGATCAGTATCTTTTATCACTCATGTATAAAGAAGCGCTTGGAGGTAAATTTGATATTCTGCATATTCATCCTGTTGATAGAGCGTTGCCATTTGGACATGCCGTTAGAAATATCCCAACGGTGTATACCCTTCATGACCCCATCTATCCCTGGCGCGCGGAAATTTTTCGCATGTTTGCAAGCTCCAACCAGCATTATGTTTCTATCAGCGACGCGCAGCGAACCCCAGCCCCTGACCTCAACTGGCTTGCAACGATTTACAACGGCATTGATCTTGCCGATATTCCGTTTTCCGATAAACATGGCGATTATCTTTTGTTTGTTGGAAGAATCACTCCCGAAAAAGGCGTTGCTGAGGCAGTTGAGGTTGCGCGAAAAACCGGAGAAAAACTTTTCATCCTTGGTCCGGAGGTAACGGGGTCATATTGGGAAGAAAAGATTAAGCCGTATCTTGGAGATCAGATTCGCCATGTTGGCGTAGTATCCCGCAAAGAACTTTACGAATACTATAAAAACGCGAAGGCAACCCTGGTGCCCATTCAATGGGAAGAACCCTTTGGTCTTGTCATGACCGAGTCAATGGCAACTGGCACGCCCGTAATTGCCTTCCGCAGAGGATCAGTGCCGGAAGTTGTGGTTAACGGCCAAACTGGTTTGATCGTAGATACGATTGAAGAAATGATTGGAGCGACAAAAAAAATTGATAGCATTGACCGTAATATTTGCCGTAAACACATTGAGGAAAATTTCGGGCTCGAAAAAATGATAGATGAATACGAGAAAGCTTTTCTTAAGATTGCCGTCTAACCCCTTTTTCAAGCCGGAGATGGTCTAGTGCTTTCTCTATACCTTCTCTTGCCCTGTCTAAGAGCACAGACGGGGCGGACATGATGGACTACATGTTTTGATGTTTTCGGATTTTCTCACTTATTTTGTTAGAACCAGCAGGTTTTCTGATTTAGAAACGGAGATTGATGCGCAGGAACGCTAAAAGTCCAATATTGTGCACTTTAATAGACGACGTTAGAACCTCTCTCAAGGCGCTAGTCATAAAAAAGAACGGACAGAGCCGTTCTCAAAAAGTAATATTTCTTAGTTCGACTGAACGCTTCAGTATGTACCCGCGTTGTTCTAACAACTTTCTTTGATAAGCGGTATGTGCCGCTCCAAACTCAATTCCAACGGTGCGGGGATTTTTCTCGCTTATGATCCGGTCAAAACGTTCCATTACCATCTCGTCGCGTGGTTTACCAAGCGCATCAAGGAATATATTCACAAGTACCTGATCAGACCAGAAAAAAATAAAGCCATCTCCAAAGTCCTTTTTGGTAAAACGCCCGTCCTCAATGTTTTTCAGAGCTTTTCTAACAAATTCCACCACAGCTTTTTTCCGCTCCGGTGTTAATTTAGCAAGATCGTTCTGGCGTTCTGCCATAAATTTCTGCAGTTTTTCATCATTTTTTAGCTTTACGAAAAACTCCGCATCTCCTGATTCCCACCCGGTCTTTGAATAATCAAATGCACTACTCTCTCCGACCAGATGCAAATACTTAGAGGCTTTTTGGAAATAACTCTTCATAGCAGTATAGAATGCCTCGTCTACATCCTCACTGGCAAGCTTTTGCAGGTCTTCTCGTGTTTCCTTTTCGATCTCCTCAGCCGTTTCTTCTTGACCGGGCGGTACACCTTCATACAGCACAACTTCGGCGCCTTCAAGAATCTTGGCTATTTTTTCAAAATATTCCTTGTCGCCGCCATGATTCATCCCTACTACTATAACTTTTTGTTTGCTTTCCGGGTGTTCATAGTAATGAGCATAAGTATAGATACCGCCGTGTTTGACTACAAACTCACCTTCAAAAAGGTTATGAGTTTTACTCACCGTACAGCCTCCCAGAAATAACAGAATGAGAATTATTATCCACATCCATTATCTCCCCTTTGGTTTTCAAAGAAACCTAAACTTATCTTAGTGTTGCATAATAAATTTGGTTTTGCAATAGTTGGTTAGAACCTCCACTTAGCTACCCGAAAACCGTTTATTTTTCAGAAGATTCTATTTTTAAGCAACAAAAATTTCCATTTCCCCATACGGACAATTAGACAATGTTAGAACCTTCGAGATTTCTGAAATAGAAACGACGATTGATACACGAAAGCGCTGAAAGTCCACTATTGTGCACTTTAATAGACGACGTTAGAACCTCTCTCAAGGCGCTAACCGACTATTCAGTATTCAATATAGTAGCATCTTGGTAGCTTTTCTCAATGCAGTAGAGAGCTGTTAGACACGGTTAGAAAGCAGAAAACTGATATATTGATGAATACTGCCCGACTGCAATAGAACCTCGCTTAGGGTGCCCAACTTTTAACGACCGTATTTGCCCATAAATGTTCACAATGGTCACAAAGTTCACGATATAAAAAAATAGGCGAAAAATATTGCCCATAGGTACGCTCACACAGGACGAGCGGTTTTTAGTATATGCGATATATGGTTTTTTATAAAAACTTTATTAAATGCCAGGCGTTTTGATATTTTTTCTTATTTCTAGTCAAATTTCTATCAAAGCTTGTTATTTCCTCTGGGTCTTTTTCTTTTTCAATAAAAATAACTCGATGCGAACCAGATGAAAAGTGTTTGCTACGGTTACGGATTGAATGTTCGTTCTTTTCTAGAAAAGTTCTCGGTAAAATATAGAATTTCGGGCTATTCAAATCTTCTGAGAGCGTAACTATAAGCAGATAATCAAAATAATGGAAATCGCCTTTTATCTTTCCTTTTTTGGGATGAATATACGATGCGGTTGGATGAAGTTTGCATTTTTTAATGTTGATTGCAAAGCCATAAACCATGCCCGGCTGTTCTCTTTTTAATCGCGAGGTCTTAACTTCAATATTTATTTTCTTATTCCCCTTATGAAGCACGATATCAGCTTTTGATGCTCCCGCTCCGAACGCAACGTGATATCCTTGTTTACCAAAAAACATTCTTAATTGTTTCCAAGCCAGAAGTTCGCCATAAAAACCAGCCAATCCAGGTGTTACTTTATGGTTAAGTTTTTTAACGTCATCTCGTAATATTAGGATATCTTTAAGAACCTTTTCGATTGCGTTTTCTTTGATTGTTTGAAGATTGTTTCTCATTATTTTATCTTAACCAATTTTTCTTTACCTATGCGAGCAGAAAGATGATGTTAGAACCTCTCTTGCGGTGCGGGGTTGATATATTTTATACAAAACCGATGGATTTCATAAACCGCGTAGGATTTTTAATGCATGGAATTTTAAGTATATCGCATACATCCGGAATTTTAAATAAAGGTTCGCCGTTAGTCTTATAAATTTCTCTTGTACAAATTCCAAATCCATTTTTAGAGGCAAAAGCTACAACAAATGGGTCAACACTTGAATTGCCGGTTTCGGTATTTATCATTTTGTATTTATTGTTTATTTCAGTGGCAAGATTTTTAATTTCGTCATCTATAACTGTTATTAAACCCTTATCCTTTTGTCGTTTACACCACTTTTTTAACTCTCCATCGTATATGATTTCGCCAACAACAACATCTAACAACACCCACCTTTTATCCTCTAGCGCTCTTTCGAATTTACTCCAAAAATCTGATTTAAATTCAAGCGGATTCCATGTTGAAAAACCAATTAAAACATTAGTGTCGACGACATAAACCGGTTGTTTGGCTTCGCTATTCATATTTTTTCAACCGAACACTTAAGCAGATTTGATGCTTCTACGTAACCTATTTTATTCTGAAGATATGCTTTGGCGACAACTTTATTAAAAAGATTTCC
>Ga0209542_10001763_pt1 | contig 50245 bp, 61 predicted proteins | sample RifCSPhighO2_01_FD_184028 | JGI IMG/M metagenome (GOLD analysis project Ga0209542, IMG submission 184028) | Soil microbial communities from Rifle, Colorado - Rifle CSP2_plank highO2_0.1 (SPAdes) (version 2) | ecosystem: Environmental > Terrestrial > Deep subsurface > Rock core/Sediment ...
TAAACATTTCTGAATGTTCACCAGTCGTTTACCTAACGGATGAGATTGTCCGGATAGATAAGGAACTAAAGGCTGCATCCCCGCAGTATTGAATAAGACCGAAGGATCATCCTTAGGGACAAGAGAAGCAGAAGGAATTACTACATGCCCTTGGCTTTTGAAAAACTCAAGGTATTTGTCGCGAAGCTCATTTGCGTTCATAAGTTGCTAGAAAGTCCTTCTATTTTTATATGTTTTTATGTTGTATGTGGCACAACAATATATCCCAAAAATATAGTTTCAGCTACATGTCTTTGGAATCTTTACTCAAGCCCTTGCAATGGGCGGATGAACAAGTTCTGCGACAGTATACTAAACAGGCAGAAAAATGGGAAGAAAAAGGAAGAAGCAAATATTCTTTAGCCCATCTCTATAACCTTAGCGCTACGGCTGCCAATATGACTTTTATGCTGCAGGCCGATTTGTATTTGGTCATAGGCACGGGATTGCTTGCTTTACAGAGCCTGGACTTTGCCCGCAATATTCACGAACCACAATATCAATCTGATATAACAGATACTCTGACTAAAGCTCCATTGGGAATGGAAGGGACTCAAAATATTTCAGCAGCAGCGCGATTGCCCATGTTAGTGACTGGAGCAGCATTGATGATCAAAGGATTGGCGCAGTTCGTAGATTATGTCCAGACCAAGAATCCTGAATCAGTCATGAATGCGATGTACTTATGTTCTTTTGGCTATGCTTTGATGGGAACTGCTTCTTCAATGTATGTGAAAGACAGCGATCCGAAACTGCTGGAAAAGAAACCCTTGGAAGAATTTAATTTGCAAAAAGACTTACAACCTATAGCAGATAAGGAAAAATAAATTTACGCAAAACTCTGTCCACAGCCGCAAGTTCTCTTGGCATTGGGATTAGTGATCTTGAAACCAGCGCTGGTCAAAGAATCGACATAATCAACCTTTGCGCCTTTTAATTTTTCTAAGCTTGAATTGTCCACAAAGAATTTCACGCCATCAACTTCTACGATCGCATCATTTTCTTTCTGCATATTTTCAAAAGAGAAATGATATTCAAAACCTGCGCATCCACCGGAACTTACCCCGATGCGGATAGCTTGAATATTTTTTTTAGCTAAGATTTCTTTTGCTTTAGCTGCAGCATTTTCTGTAATAGTGAGATTGTCATCGCCTTTTTCTTGGGGAATAGCGCCATTCAGCCTTTCTACAATAGCACTTACTTCTTCCTCGCTTCTTCCATGACTGGCTAAACCTTCTTCAATGGTTTCAAAATAAGCCGCACCGCAGCCCACACAGGAAACACCTTCATCCATCAGGATTTCCACTACTGAAGGATATTGCTGTACTAGTTCGCCGATAGTCATGTCTTTAGTGATCATAGTCATTAAATAGGTGGATTTTATATAAAGTTTTGTCTAAAAAAAGAAGAAAAAAATAATGATGTTACTTCTTTTTTACCACAATATAATACACAATTGCAGTAATAATGTTAAACACGACAGCAGCAATGATCCATAATAATTTATGCTCTGATTTCATCTTCTTCTGAGAAGTCACAATATCATAAATCACCCAGACTGCACAAGCAACGCCGATCAGCCACCAAATCATTCCAAACATAGTTAATCACCAAATAGTAGAAAGGAAGAACAGAATATAAACTTTACTCCTTACTTCAAGTACAAAAAGAATATAAGCAACTAATTCTCTCTTCTTAAAAACCATTTGAGGTGGAATCATGAAGATAATCGCAGAGTATATTTGGTTGGATGGAATAAACAAACAAAAGGGAAAGTTATGGCAAGAACCGCGAAGTAAGGCTCAGGTTTTTAATGTCGATATGAGTTCTCTTAAACCTCAGCTTAATGACATGCCCATCTGGGGTTTTGATGGCAGCAGCACCGAGCAAGCCGAAGGTCATTTTTCTGATTGTGTATTGGCGCCAGTACGAGTCTACTCTAATCCTTTGCGTCCAAGTTCTGATCCCAAGACGCTTTCAGTTATGGTCCTGAGCGAAGTCTATCTTCCACCAAAGAATGGTGCAGAGATCATCGAGCCGCATCCGAGCAATACCCGGGCAAATTTAGTAAATCTTGTGGAGAAATATCAAGCTAAGGAACAATTTTGGTTTGGCCTTGAACAAGAATATACTTTCATGCGCGTGGATGAAAAAGATCCAAGTAGGATAACCAGACCTCTGGGATTTCCAAAAGGAAAAGGATTTCCGGTAGAGCAAGGTAAATATTACTGCGGTTCTGGCGCTGATAAAATTTTAGGAAGACAGATAGTAGAAGAACATCTCCAAGCCTGCTTAGAGGCAAACGTGCTAATCGCTGGAATCAATGCTGAAGTCATGCCGGGGCAATGGGAATATCAGATCGGCAACGGGACCAGTGAAAGTGATCCGCTGCGCGTGGCCGACGATCTGATTGTTGCACGATATCTGATGGACAGGATCGCAGAAAAACATGGTGTGGTAGCTTCCTTAGAGCCAAAACCGCATCCAAAATGGAACGGCGCTGGTGCGCACACTAATTTTTCCAATGTGGCTATGAGGCTAAGTGATGCCTGTTTTCCGGAAATCCTTAGAAAATTAGAAAAACACCATACAGAACACATTGCCGTATACGGCCCAGGTATTGAAAAACGATTGACTGGCCTACATGAAACATCCAGCTGTGATAAATTCAGTTATGGTGTTTCCGATCGCGGAGCCAGTGTCAGAATCCCTTGGCAGGTTGCAGTTAAAGGCAAAGGATACATGGAAGATCGCCGGCCTTGCGCCAACATGGATCCGTATGTAGTAGAAGCGAAGCTTATCGAAACAATTATGGAAGGATAATTTAGAATTCTCCTAATTTTTTTTGTTTATTTATTTTATTTTTTTCTGTAATCACACTGGCAATGGTCTCAAAATCTTTCTTCATCTGCGCAAACATTTCCGGATTTCTACCGGAATACAAATAATTAGCAGGATGGATCACTGGCACGATTTTTCTTCCAGCATTCTCAAATATTTTTCCACGCAGCGAGGTGATTCCCTTCTTGCCTAGAATTCTCTCAGTCGCAAAATTGCCGATAGTTACTATCACCTTTGGCTGCATTATTTGAATCAACTTATCCAGCCGATCGCGGCAATTCTCTACTTCATCCTTAGCCGGATTGCGATTATCTTGCGGCCGGCAGAGAATAGTATTAGTGATGAAAATATCTTCTCTTGACAAACCGACAGCATTAAGCAATTCATTCAGCACTTGCCCCGACATGCCGCAGAAAGGAATCCCTTGCTTGTCTTCATTTGCCCCGGGAGCTTCGCCGATCAAAATAACTTCTGCTTTTGGATTTCCCGAGCCAAAAACAACTTGCGATCTGGATTGACATAATGCCGGACATTTAGTGCAAGTAGAATATTCTTGTTTTAGTTGATCAAAAGACATGCTTTAAAACAGAAAGAACTCGTTTATTAATATTCTGTAGCCTTAAAAGAATTATACAAGAATTCCACCCCTTCCAAATCTGTTGCTTTCATTTCAGCAAACTTCGCAGCTTTTACTTCAGAATTAAAACAGACCGTTCCGAAGTCAAAAAGGCGTGGTTTTCCTTCTGGCGTGATTAGAACATTACATCCTGAGGAATGTATATCTAAGTCAGCCATCCCTTGGTCATGAAAATGATTAATGATAGAGATAAGATCATCTTTCTGAGATTGAAAAAATGTTCCGACTTCCTTCAGGTTTTTTCCTTCAATATACTCTTTCACCAGCAAAGCCATCTCTTGCTTTCCCGGATAAATCCTAAAAGAATGTACTTGCGGAACTCCAACTAGGGATTTTGCTCTTTCTAATATTTCATGCTCTCTAACTACTTGCTTATAAGCAGAATGAATATCCCATCCCCATTGGTCGCCGACCTTGACGATGTACATCTTTCCTTCTCGTTCAACCTTGTATACCTCACAACTGGCAGGAAAAAGTGATTCTAATACCTTAAAGCCCTGATAAGCAACAAAATCCCGGTATATCTCGGTCATGTTCACTCCACAATTTGATATTCAAATTTCATCTTCTTCAAATTATACTCTTCTTTCGCTTTTTGCAGCGACTTTAAAAATATTTTCCATCCTGTTGGACATTTCTGCTGATATTGTTTTGTATTTATCAACTCTAATTTTAAGGGAAAAGTAAATCCATGCTTCTCCAAGGAAGCAATAGTTTTTCCCAGCACTTCCAGATTAGTTCCATAAAAAGGCATCACTTTCAGAGCTTTAATCACTCGGTCTAGAAATTCTAAAACAGTCTGGCAATCTTGCAGATCGATAATAATAGAAGACATAATAAAAAAAGAAATTACTTTTTCTTGTATTCAGTGTATTTAGTTTTCCCGCATACAAAACGATCGCTGTGATTAGCCATAAAGTCGCCTGGCGATTTCGGAGAAAATCTATTCTTGCGCACTAACTTGTCGCCTTGCACTTCGTACAATTTCCAGAGCTGACTGCCTGGTTTACCTTTCTTTGCTGCGCCGCCTTTCGCGGGAGCTTTTTTAACTGGAGCTGCCATGTTTATTGTTCACCTACTTTAGCTTCCTTCGCTTTCTTCTTCTCCTCTGCAGCTTTCTTCATTTCTTCTTCCATCTTTTTCTTCTGCTGGGGAGTCAAGCGTTCTGCTTTCTTGCGAGCATCAGCTGAAGCATACGAAACTGCTTCAAACTTCGCTTCATGCTTGCTGAATTTATTGTAAATATGTCGAAGAACGATATGGCTGGCATCTGTTTTCATCTGCTGTGCCAATGCTTCTACCATTTGCGCGTTGCTGGGGGTAGCGCCATCAAAAGTTACTACGCCCTGTACTTCTACTCTGTGCAACAGAGGGTTTTCATGTTTTGTATTTATAGTAATATTCATTTTCCTCACCTTACCTTAATCGCGTATTCCCCTTTTACCGTTATGCCAATTTTTCCTGCAATCAAAGATTGGCTGACATCGCTAATGTATACTCTTCCCTGCCAGGTGCTAGTCTTGCTTGAGCTTCCGCAGACCGGGCAAGATTCTCCATCTGAAAAAAATTTACAGCGTTTGCATGCTTCTTTCTTTGCCATTTTACTCTTTCTCCTCTTTCTTTGATTCTTTAGCGGCAACTGGCTGAGGTTGTTCTAACCATTCTAGTTTTCCTAAGCCTTCTTGACGCATGGTCAATCCGATCTTAGGGTTATGAACATCTTTGTAGCTGATAGCGATGATGCGAGCTTTACATTTGTCTCCTACTTTCAAAGCTTGACTGGTTTTCTTACCTTGCAAGACTTTTTCCTTGCTGAAGGAAACATAATCGTCCATGCTCTGAGAAATGTGAACCATCCCTTCTACTCCGCCCATGTCAATGAACGCACCAAAGTCAGTGATATCACGGATAGTTCCGTAGACTAATTCATTCATTTCTGGCCGGAAAGTAAGTAATTCAAAATCAGTTTCAAAATAACCTGCTCCATCTCCGGGAACAATCACGCCTTCTTTAATGTCGGCTACATCAATAACATTAACCACAAAACCTAATTCTTTAGAAATAAAATTCTCGTAGGTAGTTTTAATATTCTGCAATACTGCATCTCTTCGCCCTAAACTGAACATTTTAGGCGGAACTCGAATATAATCCTTGACCTTGACTTTGTAGAACATTGATGATCCTCCTTAGAGTTATGAATAGCTTGTTTTATCCTTTATTTTGAGCTTGGATTTATAAAGGTTGCGGTTAGGTTTGACTATTTCTAGAGTAGGCACAACGTTTATATATCTACAAACCCTTTCCAGATCATGGATTTACGTGAACTAAAAAAAGAGGTTCATTCCTTACCTAATTTCTCTGAACAGCTGCAGAAATTCCGGGATTCCTGGGTTAAACCGATCAAAAGCAACACTAACAAGCATCTTCCCTTTCTACAAAATCTTTCTCCGGAAAAGAAGCAGGAAATCAACACAAAACTATTCGCCTTCCAGCAAAAAATCAAGGAAGTTGAACATGCCCAAGTGGTACATCAAAAGCTGCAGGAATATGCCAAATATCTGATTGAATTGAAACTGACTACTCTCAACGGCAACACCAGAAAAGCAGAATACATCACCAAGCATCTTTTGCAGGATGAATTTCTGAATACCAAATTCCTGCTGCATGACATCAAGTACCTGGAAAAAAATGTCAAATCTCTCGCTTACAAATATCATCATATCAATGAGCTGCTCCATCATGAAGCGCCTTTGGAAGAGTCCGTACATTTCATGCACTTGCCGCACCAAGAACATTTACAAATCCTGCTCTCTACTTCCCGAAAACAAAAAACCTTAGTCAAAGATCTAGGAGAACATTTCGTCGCCCTAGCCAAACAGACCCGGAGAAAAGCATGAACCTTGTGGCAGGAATTATCGGGGTAGTTTGTATTCTGGTTGCTTTTCTGTTAGACGAATTTTCCAAAGTAAATACTAAAACCGTACCTTACAATCTTCTCAACATCATGGGCTCAGGATTACTGATGTACTATGCTTACGCCTTGCAAAGCTGGCCTTTTGTCGCCCTCAATGCAGTCTGGCTTCTTGCTGCAGTGGTAAAGTTAAAGAAAATCCTGAAAATACAGATTTTCTAAAATGAAAACTGCTCTTTTCATTTAATCAAGATTTCTTGGGGCTAGAATTAGATTTATACAAAGGCAGGCTAGTATCAAAATGCCGTAACTCAAAATCATCGGGCTGGGGAAAAGGAGAATTTTTCCATTTTTTAGCCCAGACCTGAATTTTCTCTCGATTAAAAGAGAGTAATTCCTTATTTTCCATTAAATATTCAGTAATGTAAATTTCCAGAGGCAACTCTAAAGTAATTGCTTCTGGACGCAGCATAAAATAGTAGTATACATCATCTTCATGCACTTCAAAGGAAGAAATGGTGTAATGTTCAAGATGATGTAAAGAATCAGGAAGCCTGAGTTTCCTGCTTCCTGCTATGTTTTCTTCTCGAGGATATTTTTTATGCTGCTTGTGTCGCTCTCTGGCATTTAGTGACTCACTAATACCTGGAAGTAACGTTCCTAAATCTATGGTAAGTAATCTCTGTCGTCTTCCTGCCGGAATAAGATGTTCTTTATCAGGGGAATGCCAAAACTGATTCTCAAATGAATAAACTTCTATAATCTGGGCTGAAATCTGTTCAGCTTGAGGCTTACGGAAATGTCTTTCTGCAAGGTAAAAACCTGTATATTTTTTCTCAGCCATATAAAAACAGAAACAGGGTAGAATATAAATTTTCTGTTCTAAATTAGTGATTTCACCTTTCCAAAATTACAATACTTTAGTATTGGGCAAATGGTACATTTCGGCTTGATGGGCACACAGATAGTCTGCCCATGTCCTACAAATAATCTATTCACTTCAACCCACAAGTCTTTGGGAATTAATTTCTGTAATGCTACTTCCGTTTCTTCCGGAATAGTAGTCTTCACCCAGCCTAAACGATTCGAAATTCGATGCACATGAATGTCCACGGCAATCGCTGGTTTCTTGAAAGTGTATGCTAAGACACAATTGGCCGTCTTCCTGCCTACTCCCGGCAGAGAAGTCAGCTCTTCAAAAGTATCTGGTACTTTTCCGCGGTACTTTTCGATAATAATTTTACTTAATTCCTTTACATGCTGTGCCTTGACTTTGTAAAAGCCCACGCCATACAACCATTCTTCCAACTCTTTAGTATCCATCTTAACAAAATCTTGCGGATCAGGATACTTGGCAAATAATCTCTTGACTATGGGGATAGTAGTTGAATCTCTGGTTCTTGAACTCAGCAGGGTCATCACCAGCATCTGAAACGGCGTGTAATGACCTAACTCTTCCAGCATGGTGAGAGGATGATCTTTTTCTAAGAGAGAGAATACTTTTTTTATATCTTTTATTTCGGGAACAGAAACCATTAACCTATCCTTCTAAATCTCGGACCGTTATATCCCTCTCTGGAAACGCCGCTGAAAAACATTTCTTCCGGTCGAGCTAGAGCACCTACACCTTGCTGTTGTAGTAACTTTTCTCCACGTTCATAAAGGGGATAATAAAGTACAAATCGGGCAAGCGTGTCCAGGTCGGTGGCCAAGCCTTGTACTAAATAAGTCATAGGATCTTCTGCGGTAGACTTGAAATGCTCCCAAATTGACTGAATAAGATCAGCTCTCTGGAAATGAGCGGGGATGATGACCTGGTCGCGATCAATTCCTAATTTTATATCACACAGAAGTAAATCATTGCTTCTCATATCTGAATAAATTTGAAAAACTTTCTCCTCTTCACTATGTTTAGCTCGGCCTATCGGAAGATAAGACTCCTTAATCGTAACCTGAGACACCATAATAGTGTAGAATTGTTTTCTTTTAAAAAAGTAACTCTTAAATTAGACAAATACTAAAACAATCCCTAGCACAAATAAAGTTCCCCGCACGCTAAATTTCAAGACCCGCTGATAATGTTTTCTCCAGCGTTCACGCTTCATGTCGGAAGATGCTTCTTGATTTTCTACCGCATGCTCCATCATCGAGCGTAGGAAATGGAAAGCAGCAGCCAATCCCACAAAAATGAGCATGGCCACGGCAATATAATAGATCATTAACGGCAAGACAATGCCGCGCATGAAATTTCCTACAAAAAGATCCCGCAGCAGATAAAATGAGGGGCTTACTCCCGCCAGGGTAAACATTCCACCTATTAAGCCGACCACAAATAATCCTAACGGAGATAAAATATAATGCAAGACTTCTCGTAGCTGCGCTCGTACCAAAGCTGGAGCAACCAATTCCCAGGCGGTGAAGAATGACTGCACTCCTGCTAGCCCAAACAACAAGGCGGCAAAGCCGATGATCTTATAGAAAAAATAATGCAGTTGCGCGTTATAAAAAAAAGACAGCAATCCTAATCCAAACAATAAGTAAGCTAAAAATATACCTGCCACATACGCCGCGCTATCTTTAATGATTTCTTCTTTATCTTTAGTCGCGGAAAGAATGGCCAGCAAAATCAACAACAGTGCCAGCATTCCCGGCACAAACATATTTTGTAAAGCCGCTCCGGTAACAGAGGGAAAAGTTAAAGCATCAGAGTTAAGCACGTTGGGAGGAAGTCCCTGACCGAGAATGCCTATTGCCCCTTGCCCGGCAGTCGCATCCGGACAGCTGGCATCGGGAAGATTTTTTACTCTTTCTTCCAGCAACGCGGTGATAGATTTAGAGCCGATCAAATAACTTCCCTTGCTGAAAACAACCGGAATGGATCGATCCTTATCTTCGATGTTATAGGCCTCAAAATATGATTGTAATTTTTGATAATTATCATGATTTCGATAGACTTCAAACTTTTCAATCTTCAGGTTGGGATACTTCGCCTCTAGCGCCAGTAAAGAAGCTCCGGCCTCGATACAATCCTCACAGTCCTTGCCATAGAAATAATAGACGCAGCCCAGCTGTTGTTCCTCGGCTATCGCTACAGGAAATACTAATAAGAGCGATAAAATAAAAATGATAATTACCTTTGACATCTTCACCACAAGCGGGATAAGACAAATTGTTTTATAAAGGTTTTTATTAAGATTTGATAAGAATAATTTTAAATATTAGTTCCATCCTTATCAAAGCATGGTCCAAGAACTAACTGAAGAATCTTTTCAAACTGACGTACTCGAATCTAAACTTCCGGTAATAGTCGATTTCTGGGCTTCCTGGTGCGGCCCTTGTAAAATGCTAGCTCCTATTTTCGAAGAAGCCAGCAAAGAATATGCCGGAAAATTAAAATTCGCTAAAATTTCTACCGAAGACTACGAAGATGTAGCAAGTAATAACATGGTAACAGGAATTCCCTGCCTTATTATTTTCCATAACGGCGAAGAAGCAGGCCGGATTGTGGGCTTCATGCCTAAGCCTATGCTCAAGCAGAAAATTGATGCTATTCTGCAGAAGCTATAATTATAGTGTATCAACTAAAACTATTTAAGTTTCTTAATTCTTAACTCAGTTATGGGGCGAGGCCAGGGCATCATTGCCTGTTTCTACGATTGTGATCAGACTTTAATACCTGAATTCATGCAGAATCCTATGCTGCGGCATCTCGGGGTCGACCCCGCAGAATTTTGGAAAGATGATCGCGTTTCAAAAGCGGAAGCAAAAGCGGCAGAGGTAGACATTAATTCAGAAAATGCCTACATGATCAGCTTGCTGCGCTATATTGAAGAAAAAAAATTACCTCCTCTGTCCAATGACGATCTCAAAAAATACGGCAAACTTCTTACTGCTTACCCGGGCTTACCAAAATTTTTCTTAAGAAGCAAAAAGCTAGTAGAAGAACGATACGGAAAAGATGGATTAAAATTGGAACATTACATCATCAGTACGGGACTAAGAAAGATGATTGAAGGCAGTTGCTTAAACGCGCCTGGCGCTCTCGATCAGATCTTTGCCTCAGAGTTTGTAGAATACCAAGGCGTGATCCGCTGGCCGGCTAGAAATGTCGGCTTTATTGAAAAGACCAAATATTTGTATGAAGTGAATAAGGGAGTGAATGTCAATCCTGCCCTCGACGTCAACAAACGCATGAATCTGGAGAAACGACGCATCCAGTTTCAAAATATGATTTATGTAGGAGATGGATATACTGATGTTCCTTGCATGGCTCTCACTCTGGAACGCGGCGGCACCAGCATTGGAGTCTATGATTCCAATCGTCCGCAAGCTTATGGCGAAGTAAAAGACTTGCTGCAAGATGGGCGTATTTCTCACATTGCCCAAGCAGATTATCGCAAAGGCGGAGAAGCTTCAGAAGCCATCGAACAATCAATCATGCATGCTGCGGAAAGAATTTTGAGGAATAGGTAAAAATAAGAAAGTAATAATTCTATTTTCTCAAACGCTACTTTTTTATAGTACAACTCTATCCTGATATTCATGAAACTGATTGCCCAAGGCGCAGAAGCAAAGCTCTATAGAGAGAATGCTACCATTATCAAAGAAAGATTAGCTAAAGCCTATCGCCATCCGGAACTAGATGAATCTTTACGCCAATTCCGCACTCGAAGAGAAGCAAAAGTTCTTCAAAAGCTGGAAGACTTACAATTTCCTGCTCCTCACTTACGCGAATTTTCTGATAAAAGAATGTCTATCACTATGGACTTTGTACCCGGAGAAACCTTAAAAGAAGTGCTTCTCCAGAAAGCAAATGATAGCGAACATCTAGCCAGAGAAATCGGCCAGCGTATCGGGCAATTGCATCAGGCCGATATTATTCACAGCGACTTAACTACTTCCAATATGATCCAGCATCAAGAAACCGGTGCAGTAAACTTTATTGACTTCGGTTTATCTTTCTTTTCTGAAAAAGCAGAAGACAAGGCCGTAGATTTATTTTTACTTGATCGAGCCCTGGAAACAACCCATGCTGCTTTATATCCTACAATATTTGAGCAAGTGCTGGATGGCTATCGAAAAGAAAATTCTGAGATTCAAGAAGTTCTCGAGCGCTTAGATCAGGTTAGGAAACGGGGAAGGAATAAGAAAAGGTAAATCTTTTTTTTAGTTTCTTTCAGAAACAATAAGAAGAAGTAAGTGTAGGAAAGAATTTTTATTTTCGCACATACCAATGATCGTCATTTTTTAGATAAAAATAATCTCTGCAAAGAAGCAAGCCATGTTGAGTAGAGTTAAAGGTAGAATTTCTTGGCTCCATCACATATCCTGGCAATAACATTGACTTCGCAAAATTATCAACAATGATTATTCCATCAGCTACAGAATAAAGCAAAGGATTCTTTACCTCTAAACACGCTTCTAACTCATAGCTTTTGGAAGAAGATGAAGTCTGCCGGTACAATATTGTCCCCTCATCTTGACCGAGAGGTATCCGATGCATGGTAGGGGCGCAGGCACTGGCCAGAAGCGCTAAGCCTGCAAGAGCTTTTTTCATCATAGTAGAAGAATAGAATTCAAACTATTTAATCTTTACTAAATCCATTTCGTGGCAATCGTTCCCGGGCCTCTTCTACCCAAAATCGGCCCATCGTCATACAGCAATCCGGCTTTGCTCATATTATCCCGCGCCATGCGTGCGCAACTGTAGGTCGCTAAAATCGCGGATCTTTTCATGACCCGATACATTTCCGCAAAGAAATGTTCCTGCCACATCTCCGGCGCCGTCTTGGGAGAAAACGGATCAAAGAAAACTGCATCAAAATGATTTTCCGGCAGTTCTTTGCAAGTTTCCCGTGCATCACCAAGAAGCACTTTTACCGAAACCTTTCCTTGTTTAAATTCCAGTTTTTGCGGGGTTAATTGTTTATAGTGAATAAAGAATAAAATTGCCGGATTAACTTCTTGAATTTTAGAGATGATGTTGGGATCATATTCTAGACCGATTACTTCAATTTCACAATCAGGATTCTCTTCTAAAGCCACAGAAATAGCCATGGCCGAATTATAACCCATTCCAAAGCATACATCCAGAATACTAAGTTTCCCGGTTTTCGCCAATTCCTTGATCTTACAGGGAACAGCATATTTTTTTAACGCTTCCTCTACTCCACCGGTATGCGAATGATAACTTTCGCCCACTACTTCATTCATGAAAGATTCGCTGTTGTCTGCGGTAAGGAATTTTTTTAACATAAGTCTATAGAAAGACCGTATTTTAAAAAACTAACTCAGGATAATTAACTATCAATTTTTTTTTCCAGTTCACTGACAGCTTTCGAAGTATCCCGCCAGAAATATAAGCTCTGCAACAAACTTCCAACCAAATAAAATTCCGCTAAGACTGTAGCGCTAAAATACACCCCATCCCACGGTTCAGGAAAACCTCCAGCATATTTTTCTCGGAGGTAATGGATAATGCCAACTTCCAGAAGAGTAACAAAAGCATATTTCTTATTACTACTGATGTCATCCTGAAAAATCTTAAGAAGTCCGGTTTTACTTTCTTCCTTCACCGGCAAACTATATCCAAAATTTTCCTCATCCACCCTTTTCCACCACTACTATTATCAATTGGTAAACTATAAAATCTACAACTTCTCTGCTCTTCCTTTACGCACTAATAAATCAGCCACTTCCGGAAAGATTTCTGTCTCTTCACCTACGTCAAATGGGCCATAGACTTTCATGTCTTTCCAGACGAAACTGGGAGTAGCATGAGTGAAACGGATTTTTGTCATTATTGTTGAGGCCATTGCTTTTTGTTCTGACTGTTGTTCACTCTGTTGCTGCAATTCTGCTTTGATCTGTTCCTTTCTCTGTTCTAAAAGCAAATCCACTCGCTGCACTACGCCGTTCACAGAGGGCAATTCCGCACGAAACAAGTTCAAGAGTACACCTCTTCTGAAATGATCAAAACTTTGTAAAATCTGATTATAGAATTCCTTCTCCTCACGCAACATGGCGCTGGTATCAATGATGTCTGAGCCGGTACGACTTTTATTCATGGCAATGTCAATAATTTTTTTCTCCCGCTTTTCATACAATTCTTTCAGAATTCTGCGGATGCTGCGCAGCTCATACTCTAGCTTTTCCTTCTCTCCAGCCGCGAAAATATTTTCTCCGTCTTGCTTCAACTCCAGCAACGCTTGCTTTTCCCGCAGATACGCGACCACATCAAAAAAAAAAGACTGATCCAGCTTCTGCAAATCCTCTTTTTTTTTCTCATTGCGAAGAATATCGTACAAAGTCTCGAGCGTTATCTTTATATTCTCCATAGTGGAACGAATTTCAGACATAACCACAACTGTATCTGCCCCCATTACTGCTTAGAGCTTCAGTTCTTTTAAAACTTTGTTGCAGATTCAGGATATAGTTTCATTCACCACCAAATGAGTACGGCAAACTAGAAAATTTATAAAATAGGGCTGAAACTAAAGATAAATGGCCACCCTCCACTACAGCACCTTATCCTTTCACGATAAAGGAGAGCATCTGCAAGTCAATTTACTGAGATTGTTCTATGCTGAAATTCCCAAAGAAGAAGTGGAAAAGATCGCTAAATATTCTCTGCCTGACCCACACACGGTTGAATTCACAAAAATAGATCAAGAAAAAGCAGAGACTAAATTTTCCTTCCTGCTGGCAAAATATTTTGAGCAGCTCAAAAATAAATTGACCGGCAATCCAGTTACTTACATCCACCGCAATTCTGAAATTCCCCTCATCGGCAATGTCGCTTTCGGTATCGTGTACAGGAATTCATCTATCATCGAGATCAAACCAGTCACATCATGTAACCTAGATTGTGTCTACTGTTCTATCTCTGAAGGATTAAGCAGCAAAAAGCATGATTTCGTGGTAGAAAAAGATTACTTAGTAGAAGAACTGCAAAAAGTAATTGACTTCGTAGCTGAACCAGTGGAAGTGCACATCGGGGTGCAGGGCGAACCTTTCTTGTACGCAGACATGGAAAATTTATTTGCTGATCTGCAAGCCATGAAAAACGTGCACACCATCTCTATCGACACTAATGGAACTTTGCTCAATAAAGAGATGATTGACCGCATTGCTAAATATACCAAACTACAATTAAATCTCTCCCTTGACGCCATTGATGAAGAAAAAGCCAAACTGATCGCCGGGACTAAAAGTTACAATGTCAAGCACGTCAAAGAAGTCATTGCTTATGCTTCAAAAAAATTGAAAGTGATTGTCGCTCCAGTTTTAACCCAAGGATATAATGAAGACGAAATGGAAAAAATAATCCAGTTTATCAAATCCTTGGAAGTGAAACCTATCCTAGGCATACAAAATTTTCTCAAATACAAGACCGGTAGAATTCCTTCAGAAGAAATTTCCTGGGACAAATTTTATGCCCTGCTGGAAGAATGGGAAAAAAAATACGATATCAAATTAAAATTGAACAAAGAAGATTTCAACATCCGCAAAACCAAAGATATGCCCAAGCCCTTCAAAGAAGGCGAAGTCGTTTCGGTGGTGTTAAAATGTCCAGACCGTTTTGCTAACTCATCCATTGGTGCAGCTAAAGGACGAAACATCTCCCTTCCCGGCTGTCCGTTTAAAGAAGGAAAAGTTGTGAAAGCAAAAATAGTGCGGGACAAGCATAACATTTTCGTGGGGCGAGTGGTATGACTTTAATTTCCAGTCGAGGAACATTACTAAGTGCTTATCAGGATTTACAAGCTCAAGCAGGGAATACTATTTATCCTTGTCACGTTGATCAGCTCATGAGTCTGCGCCAGCAAAATCTTGAACTTCGTGAGCAGCAGATTCATGCTGCCGATGGATTAGTTTATTTCTTGCATCAGGGAAGACCAAAATTAGCCATCACTCGTGGAGCAGACAATCCCGTGCTGCAGAATCTCAAACCGGCTGTCGAACAACTGCAGCAAGGAGATAAATACCGCCTCAAACCTGAAGCAGTCCGCCAAGCGCTTTTGTCACCCCACACCGTCACTATCGATCTGCTACTGCTAGAAGTATTAGGACCATTTTTCCATAGCAGCCGTTATATGGTAGTGGCTATACCCACTATTGGATATCATGAAACGCTCATGACGCCGGAAAATAAAAAACTGGCCTTCCGCGTGCATGGACCAGCTCGCAATTTCCCAAAAAACATGGAAATGCTAGCCCAAGCGGGAATTAATACGACTTGTCTCTATTTACTTAAGCCCGATTACGTCGTTGAACAAGCCTGCCACAAGCCCTTTGCTCAGGCCGCCTGGCTTAACTCCTTCCGTTTCGGCTCCAATTTTGTCAGCGACGATTGTATCTTCTCTGACGACCATTATTTCCATGGGTTGCCCACGTATCAGGATAAAGCATTCAAAGATACGATTAGAGCTACCCGAGCTTATTCTGGGATGTAAGTTGTCACTTATTAGTAATTAATAAGGAAAGATTTATAAATAATAGCCTTAACATAAGTCCATGACAAATGTGGCAGTAAAAGAAGGTGATATTGCTAAACATAACACTATAATTCACCATTTTTTAGACTTGGAACGCCAAGCAGGATTCAAAGTTAAGGATCATCATTACAAAACTTTAGATTCTATTATCAGCCAGGCAGAAAGAGAAATTTCTCCTCCAAAAAGAAATACAAAAGAAGAAGCTGTACGCACTCTCAAGGCTATATATTCTCTCATAGAAAAAAGAGGTTTTGCCTATGCAAAGGGGATTACTCTAACTAGTGACAGATTAAAAAATAAAATGCTTAACTGCCACGGGTATGTAACTTTAAATTTAGCTATTGCCGAAGTATTAGATTTACCTCTTACTGGAGTGCTCCTTCCAAAGCATATCATTGCTCGTTGGCACTTGGATGACAAGCATTATTTTAATTGGGAAACTGTAATTGGAAATGAAGGAGCAGATGATCTAACCTATTTTTTGGAAAGAAAGATTCATACCAAGGCAATTAAAAACGAACTTTTTCTTAAAAGCCTAAATAAAGATCAACATTTAGCCATTCAATATGTCTCTCAAGGCAGAGCCTGGATGGATCAAAAACAGCCAATAAAAGCATATCAAAACTTTACTGCGGCAATCGAACAAGATAAAAACTATGCTTGTGCGTATGCAAATAGAGGAGCTTTACTTATTAAGAATGAAGATTCTAAAGGGGCAAAAGATTTAGCAAAGGCATTAAGAATTGATCCTCACAATTTTACTGCTCTTTTTTACACCGGCGTAGCAGCTTCAAGAGAAGGTAGAACAGAAGAAGCAGTTAAGAATTATCTTGTTCTTTTAAAGATCGACCCAAGAAATGAAAAAGCACTTACTAATCTGGGTTGTATCTACGTAGACAACGATAAATTCAGAATGGCAGTAGCCTGTTTTAGTAAAGCAATTGAAATTAATCCAACTTGTGCCAAGGCGTATCATAATCGTAGTATTGCATATCATGCTCTTGGAGAAAAAGAAAAAGCCATTGACGACGCCTGTATGGTGTTTGAACTATCATGAAAACCGACTTATCCTATATGACTATGGACCAGGCCTCAAGAATACTAGACTGCGGAAAAGTACCCGGAATCAGAGAACAAAATGCTCGAGGGAAATATCTAGAAGTAATTACAGTGATGGGCTATACTAAAATACATGGATCTCGCAACTTAGAGCATGCTCCTAATTATCAACTAGAAAAAGTAGCTGAAAAATTATCCAAAGATGCGCAATTAAAAACCAGGCAATATTGGGATAGTATCGATCAACAAATTATGATGGAAGACGCGCGGGATCACGAAGTACAACTTAAACTTCGTGGTTATTAAATCAAGTCTGCGCAATCTTAGCCAAGACAAACTCCTTCAATTCCTGCGGCCAATCTTTTTCGATCTCTTCTTTATATTTTTTGCAATCATCAAAGACATCTTTCCTCATCGAGCCGTTGTCAACTAACTTAATTAATTCTTCCTTGACATAGACAGGCACATGTTTCAGATTCCAGACCTGCAATTTTAATTTCTCTTTATACCAATCCTTTTCTTCCTCTTTTTTCTTTTGCAGATCGTCCCAGAATGAATTATAGGAAAACTCTTTTTTCTTCTCTTTGATCAGCTTCTTCCCATCTTTTAAGGCAATCCTGGCCATGACCATCTCATGCATGCGCTTCAGAAATTCCTGTTTGTCCTCTATCTTGATCACATCGCTATAGCCGCCGGCAATCAAACCGAAGGCGAAAGGGCTGGGAACATCAGTAGGGACTTCCACCATAACTGTCCTTCCGGCAATGATCTCATCAATGACGTTCTGGGCATGAGGATAGTCCATCAGATCTTCTAATACTTCCCGTCGTGCTTCTTTCAGAATAGGAAAATCATTACTGATCTTTTTAACTGCATTGAATAAAATTTTACTTCCTACTTGCATCCTTCCTGCATTTTTATTCTTGCCCATGTAGGAGCGCAGAATCATCAATGAACGGCCCGCACAGTGCCGGAATCTTCTCGACAACACTTCACTTTTCTCGATGGCATTCTCTAAAACGACGCGAAAATTATCTAGCTTCAGCGCTTCAAAAGCTCTGATAGCATTAAAGCTCTGCTCCGCAGATAAATAAAAACCATTATCGGTAACCCCTATTTCTACATCTCGATGCTGCGATTTTCCGATCACGTACGCAAGAGCTCGGGAGAGGCAATCATTGACTCTCCGCCCAAACAAGGTCTGAAAAATAACATACGTTCTTCCTCGATCTACATAGGTTTCAATCACAATCTTACGGTCAGAGGGAATCTGGCTGTAGTTATACTGTTCATAAAAATAACGATAGATGCTGTAAGCCGCTTTTTCATCCACATACAGATATTCGTTCACGAATTGCAAAATCTCCTGCTCTGATTTATTCGCCTGAAATCTTTCTTCCATCAATCTTCTGAAACGATTTATTTCCATCGCCAGATCATAAGACAAAGGTAACATCTCTGAGAACCAGCTCGGCACAGTCGGCGGCCTATTTACTGAAGTGCTGACTTGCGCGGTCATGCCGCGGGAAAATTTAAACATGTAGACATTGCCACCCAAGACAAATACATCTCCTGGACGCAAACGTTCCAAGAATCCTTCATCAATTTTTCCGACCGCTTGTTCACCGATCTTGACCGTGACATAACTTTCTTCCGGAATGGTGCCGATGTTAGTCATGTAAATGATTCTCGCCATCTTTCCTTTTTTACCGATATTGCCGCTCTCCTGGTCATACCAAATCCGCGCATAGACATAACGCTCTTCTAAACTGACAAACTCCCCAGCCAGATATCTGATCACTTCAAAAAAATCCTTCCATTCCAGATTCCGGTAACAGTAACTCTTGGTAATCATGTGATACATGGCGTGAATATTAGTCACTTCATTGATAGCGATCCCAAAGATCTGCTGGGCTAAAACATCTAAAGCATTGGTAGGGATATGAACCCGATCAATTTTCTTTTCGATCGCTGATTTCAATAGTAGTGCACATTCCACTAAATCATCTCGATCCATAACAATCACTCTGGCCTTGACCGTAGAATGCAGCTGGTGTCCTGCTCTTCCTGCCCTCTGCAAGAATCGAGCTACCGATTTTGGACTCCCTAAACAGATCACTAAATCTACATAACCAATATCAATTCCTAATTCTAATGAGGTAGAAGAAACCACCACTTTCAGGCTACCGTCACGCAAAGCCTGTTCGGTAGAAAATCTCACTTCCTTGCTTAAGCTGCTGTGATGCGCCGCCACATTTTCGTGATTATATTGATTTGGAAACATATCTTTTAAAGTATGTACCACTCGTTCCGTAGCCGATCTAGTGTTAGTAAAAATCAAAGTGGTCTTATGTTCCTGAATCAGTTCATTCATCAAATCATACATCTTGCGATGCTTGAGCATGTAATCCGATTCCACTAAACTTTTTACCGGACTAAGAACTTTCAGATCCATTTCTTTTAAGAAACGAATATCAACGATGCCACAGTCACGATCTTTTCCCACTAAATAACCGGCGATCTCTTCTAAGGGAGCGATGGTCGCACTTAGGCCAACTCGAGTCATGCCCGGCGAGAGAAGTTGCAATCGTTCCATAGTCAGGCTCATGTGAACTCCGCGTTTATTCTCCGCTAAAGCATGAATCTCATCCACGATCACCCATTGCACCTGGGTAAGTTTTTCTTTGAATTTAGGAGAATTAATCATGATCGCTAAAGATTCCGGAGTGGTAATCAAGATGTGGGGAGTTTTTTTGAGCATCTTGGATTTATCAGCTGCAGTAGTGTCGCCGGTCCTGACGCCAATCCTGATGCCCAGATCCTTTTCCGCCAGCTGACCTATTTCCTGCAGTGGCTTGAGCAAGTTGACTTGAATATCATTTCCTAAGGCTTTCAGGGGAGAAACATAAATGCAATACACTTTGTCTTCCAAGATTTGCTTTTCTGAAGAATCAACTAATTCATTGATCACGGAAAGAAAAGCAGTAAGCGTTTTACCGGAACCGGTAGGAGCAGAGATCAGCACATTTTTCCGGCTGTGAATTTCCATCACCCCATATAATTGCGGCAGGGAGAAGTCTTTAAATTTGCTGAAGAACCATCTATTCAAAAGCGGGTGAAAGACGGATTTAATATGTACAGGTTGGTAGGGTTCAGTTATGGTGGTGATCATTCGAAGAAACATCTATTCTAATATACTTATTTCAACAGTTATTTATAATAATTTACCTCCGAAAGTTTTATTAATTTTATATTGATAGTTCATTTTAAATCGTTTATATATCCTATCCAGGGTTGTCCACTGCGGGAGTGGGTATAGAATACGGTACAATAACCTTTCATTCTTCGAAATTTCGAGGGATTAGATGGTTTAGAAATTTGTCCAGTGGTGTGGTCAAGATTAGTTTTCAGGCGTAAATCAGTTAATACAATCCTCTACGCCACGCCTTTCACATAATTTCCAATGGTAGTTCCCTTCTTCAACATAGAAATATCTTGTTCTACTCCGTTAATGATGTTCTGATAAGCCTTGATGATGGTCGTAGTATCCCGGCTCAGATCTAATAAGAACCATTTTACTCCACCAGCCATCAATTCTCTAATTTTCTCAAATATCGCAATCGGCCGGGAATACAACATTTCCGTATTACCGTTCACGGTTCGCAATGGGAAAGTATATTGCATTTCATCAGTTAAAGATTTCTGCGGATAGGCTCCTTTGAAATGCATCACCGGAATCTGCCCATGCGCATAATAAATGAATTCTTTATTTTTCATGTTCAGTACTTGCTTGGCATTCAACTCTGCAGAAACAGTTGGCAACACTCCTCTATCTCGTAACCCCTTCACGCTCACATCATTAAAAATATTAAGAGAAAATTTACCATGTTTCTCACCGCTAAACTTAAGATCCAACAAGCCCCAGTTGCCAATAGTTACTCCATCCGGTTTTATTTTATTTACAAGCTGCTGGATTTTTTCGAAGTCAGCATCAGTTACCACTACTGGCGTATCTAAAAAGAATTTAGCATTGGTGCAAAGCGTCCTGGCCATTTCTGCATCCGCGGCAAAGACGTCATAATAAATCGCATCTACACCGGCAGCATGAGCTTCCTGTAATTGCGCTAGAGAATAAACTTTTACGATTAATTTTGCTGCACTTTCTGCATTCTTTGCGGCCACCGCCGGAACTCCGGCAAAATGAGATATTCTGGGCGGAACTACTTTATCTCGCAATTGCTGCTCTAATGCTTCCAAAGTCTGGTGCAGGAATCTCTTCGGCAGAAAAACCTTTTCTAATTCCAGTTCCTTAATCTCCCAAGTAATTCCCAAGCGCAGCGATTTCTGTAATTCTGATTTTAATTGTTCCTCGGTAAGCGCATGTTTTTCCGCTGCTTGCAACGTGATCGGAGATTGAGCGATCATCTCCCCATATTCCAGAGTTAGCGGCTGATCAACTTTTGCCGTAATTTTGAGCGGCAGATGTAATTTCTGTTCTTCTAAAATATTTTTACCGCCATTTCTAGAGGTAAGATAGACCTGTGCGGTATTAAAGAAATAAGGTGAAGGAATCTTGACCCAGTCTCCTTTAAGAGCATGCGTCACTTCTTCACCATCACGTATGATCTTGTAAGCGATACCGCCTTTCAACTTGCCTTCAAAGCGCGGATGCCAAAAGCCGACGCCATCTAAAAGATCAAGGTCATGTTCTAGCAGGATCATTCCCTGATAAACCGTACCGAGAAAAATACCGCGGTTCATGGGCATTTCTTTTCCTACAATTGATGGATTATTTTCAAAAAAACCGGAAGTGAAATCACGATTGAATCCCATCTTCAGATTGTCAACCTGCTGCTGCGAGACAGGCTTAAAATGATTCTTCATGGCCGCATCAATCTGCTGTCGATATGTTCTCGTCGTAGTTGCTACATATTCAGGGCTTTTCATCCGCCCTTCTATTTTGACAGCATTAATTCCCATACGATAGATTCGATCAATGCTGTTAGCTAACATTAAATCTTTAGCGCTAATCAAATATCCTTCCTTATTGTAGGTCTTACGGCAGCTGCTCGCACACACGCCGCGATTGCCGCTGCGTTTTCCGATCAGGGATGAGATTAAACATTGTCCTGAATAGGAAATACATAAATGGCCGTGCACAAATACTTCTAATTCCTTCTTAGTATGCTTGCGAATATTGGCAATTTCCACCTGATTTAATTCTCTCGCTAATACTACTAAATCAAAATCAGGAAACTGGGCAATGCCGCGATAATTCATCAAACTGGCCTGAGTGGAAGCATGCACTCTCAAACCGGGAAAAGATTTCTTGATCAGCGAAGCCAGAAACACTTCCTGGATGATCACCGCATCAATACCTGCCAAATAGGCTTGTTCCAAGGTCTTGAACCACATCGGGAACTCTTCATTGCGCACTAAAGTATTGAAAGTCAGGTAAACCTTAACTCCATGCAGATGGGCAAAGAAAACGGCATCCTTTAATTCTTCCAGAGAAAAGTTTTTAGCCAATCTTCGGGCATTAAAAAATTTTATTCCTAGATAGACCGAGCTAGCGCCGTTATATACGGCTGCTTTGAGACAATCCCAATCTCCTACTGGCGAATTCAATTCTAGCTGATGCATGGTATAATATGGATTTTAGAGGCTATTTTTAAGAATTGCTACGGAAATGTACCATAAAGGTTTTAAATCCGCTTCTTACTGCATCTCCATGCAAAAAAAATATATCTCTTTCGACATTGAATCTTCAGGACCAACGCCAGGAAAATATTCTATGCTCTCGCTAGGTGCTTGCATTGTAGGCGATACTTCCGTTCAATTCTACCGCGAAATCAAGCCCATCAGCAACCAGTTCGTGACTGAAGCCATGCGCGTAAGTTCTTTGGGACTGAAATGCTTAGAAGATTTCAAAACTCAGGAAGAATACAATCCTCAAAGTGAAAAATTCAATCCTGCTAAAGTGCTGGAAGTCTTGAAAGAAAAAGGAGAAGAGCCGGCTAAAGTGATGGCTGAGTATGCTGACTGGATCAAGACCCACACCGTAGGATACAAGCCAGTCGAAGCAGCTGCACCGATCAAATTCGACGGTATGTTTTCCAGCTGGTATTTTGATAACTTCTATCCCAGAGAAAATCCTTTAGGCTTTAGCGGCGAAGACATGAATTCATTGTATCGCGGAGTAATGCAAAATGTAAATGCCAGCATGAAAGATCTTAAGCTGAGGGATGAGCGCGGACTTGCTCATAATGCTTTGGAAGACGCCATTCAGCAAGCGAAAGAATTTGAAGCAGTCCTCTCAATTATGAAAATAAATGCCCATGGCCCCACGAAGGCGACCTAGAGGCGTGTCCTCGTTCTGCGGCTCTTCTGGTATTGAAGCAGCTTCTTTCGCTACTATATCAGTTTCTTCTTTTACTAGCTCTGGTTGATGTTCCTGAACAGAGCAAGCATTAATGAAAACAAAAGAAACTACCAGTAAAATTAGCAGGTATTTCATTATTCACCTCTCAAAAACTTCATATTCATTAGGAAATGCGGATGGACAAACCCCTGTCCCACTCGCAAGTCCGATCTTATCAGTTGGCAGCATTTTTGCATAAATATGAGAGTTTCTGTCAGAATCATAATAGCAAACTTTTTTGCCTTCAGTTACAGTTTCTGGGTCTATTATCACAGCATTATTATCCCGATATGCTACAGGGTTTTCAGCTCCTTTCAAAAGTGTCCACTCCACAAAATGCTTGCCTGCAGAGATTGCAAATCTAGACCCCTCATTTTCTGTCGCATTGCTCTGGAACCAATATCCTAAAATAGTATTGGGCACTTCACGAAGATTGGGCCCACAATCACGAACACCTTTCACTTCAGGAATAAGCGCAATGTACTGCTGTTTCAAATCATCAGTGAAATAATTAAGTGGACAATCCATATATTTAGAATGGTCAGTTGTCCATCGAGATGGGTTTAAATGAAAATGAACACGCGCTTTATTAAGAAAAATAAAATCAAATGCTCTTCCAGGAAATCCTCCAGAAGTGTATCCAATCAATTCTCCAGCCTGCACAGGTATTGAAACTTCAACGCCGTCATTTTTTCCCGGAGATGAAACTTGCGGAGCATATGTCTTAAGCTTATCAGCAAGGCTTACAATATGGTCATAAGCCATCTCCACTTCACAGCTTACCTGAAAGTTAACTCTATACTCTGGCCTCACAAACTCCATATTAAAAAATTGACTATAATTTTTATCACTGTAATGAATTCTTGTAATTATCATATCAGCTGGAGCATAAACTGCAGTGCTTTCCCCTTCCTTGACAACAACATAATTTCTTACTTGCGATCCAGGATTAATAAAAGCACTATTTCCATATCTTGAAATTTCGCTAAGCTTTGTAATATCTGTAAAAGGATGAGTGAAAACAGGATTCGCATTACTTATACAATCCTCTTTTTCTTCAATTTTTTTTTCTTCCTTCACCCAGGGAAGAAAAATTTTGCTGCATAACTCAATTTGCTTCCCCTTGCAATAATCTTCGCATCTCCCTCGGTTATTTAAGCAAAATGTAATACATTCCTCTTCCCCAGAACATAAACTGCCAAGTTGTTGAATTGGCGGCTGATGTTGAGCGACCTCTCCTTCTGGCGTTTCGTCTTTGTCCAAGACAGTTTCGGAAGAAGTCCGTGACGATTCTACTAATCTTTCATCCCGCTGTTGAACACAACCGCTGATTAGAATGATTCCTATCAAGATTAATCCAAGAACCAAATAATTTAATTTAAATTTCATAACTAATATTTATTCTATCTTTTATATAATAACCTTTCGGCGACCTCTGGAACTCTGCGGTGCTCGGCTTCGCCTCCGTCCTCGCCACGCTGCGCTCTCACTTCGTTCGGGATAGATAACATGCATTAAGTCTAATTTTCCCAATCATCTCAATAAAATCTCAAGAATAGTCAACCCGCCCAGAACAATAATAAAAAGAAAAAGTAAAAATTTCCAAACCATCCTACGACAATGCACATCCCGCTTTGGCAGCCAGCTGTTCAGGAGGTACTACCGCACTCAACCTTGAACTGTCAGCAAATTCCCAAGTCGGATATCCTTCTATATTTTTATCAATACAGATCGGTGTCTGAGCTTTCCCATCAGGAGTGGAACATTCTACATACGGTAATAATTTAGCTGACTTACCAAATAATTGCTTCTGTTCCTGACAATGCGAGCACCAGAAAGCGCCATAGAAAGTAACTCCTTTATCTCCTAGGCATTTGGCTAGATTATCGTACGTTCCCGGTGCTTTTGAAGAATGATAACCCCAGAAGACCAACAAAGCTACCACCACGATCGTCCCAGCATACCAAAAGTATTTCTTTTTCATTGTAAATTTTTTCTTAGCCGCATGCTTTGACTGGCGATGATGCTGCAAGCCTTCTTCAGAATTAAATTCCTTTCCACAATCGCTACATTGAACCATTTTATCCCTCCACTGTACAAGTATCTCCCACACAACTGGCTTCCGCTGGCGGCGCTCCTTTTTCCGGACAGGTTAGGGAATAGATACACGCCGCGTCAGAGACAGAGTCCAGCTGCTTTTCAATTTCCTTTTCAGATTCACTGCCGTAACTGAGCAGGATTCGATCTTCATCTTGAAGATTATAGTTATCAAAATTAGTATTTGGTTTATCATTGACATATAATTTTAATAGTTTATTTCCGGAGTTGCAATATTCCGTTCCATCATCCATAGTTAGACAAGTATCAGTTAATTTCATTCCCAGTGTTTCCAGGAAGAATCCTAAAGTGATACCTGAAGCATGCTTGTGGATGATGTTTCCGTTCATATCGTGCAGGTGCGCAAAATTGCTCAAGGTTTTATTTTCTGTAGACATATATTTCTCTTGCGAAAAATTATAGCGCTCTCCATTGACATACATGGCAAAATCGGCATGGTAATGAATGTCACCTACTACACCGACTTCAGGAGTATTCTGTACTAAGTACATATTAAAGAGAATTGCAGCAGCTACTAATAGTAGACCTACAATGACTAATTTCTTGGTGATCCTAAACAGGATATATACTACTAGGATTGATGCTGCGCCGATGATATACCAACTATATTGCTGCCAGAAGGTCTGTTCTCCAGATGCGAGGACAAAAGGACTACATAGCAGTAAAAGTACGCTGAAAAGTACCCACTTTTTACTCATATAATCATCAAAATAACCTACTATTTAAGCATTGCGAAGGAGAAAAAGTCGCCAACTCAGACCACCATAAACTATTTTAACTCAAAAGCATTTCTGATTCTATCTTGAAAATAATCATCCTAGGATATCCCGGCAGCGGCAAAGGCACTGTCTCAGAGCGCCTGGCCCAAGACTTTCATCTTCTTCATGTTTCTGTAGGCGACTTACTGCGTATAGAAGCAAAACGCAAAACCGCATTGGGAAAAAAAATCAGCCGCTGCATCGATAAGGGCGATCTCGTCCCCTACCAAGTGGCAGTACAATTAGCCAAAAAAGCGATCGGCAAAAGACAGAATTTCTTATTCGACGGATTTCCCCGATCAATAGATCAAGCTAAAGAAATTGAAGACTTGGAGATGGACTTAGTTCTTTACATCGACGTTCCTCAACCAGAAATCATCAAACGATTATCTGGACGACTGCTTGATCCGGTTACCGGAAAGACGTATCAGCAGCACTTTCTTCCTCCTCCTAAAAATATTCTTAAACGCTTAGTGCAGCGCAAAGACGATACTCCGAAAGTGATCAAAGAACGATTCAAAGTATATCACCAAGAAACTGCACCAGTGATTACATTTTATCAAAAAAAAGGAATTCTCAGAAAAGTTGATGGCCGAGGGAAGCCAGAAGAAGTGTATGCCAGAGTGAAGAAAGTAGTAAAGAATTTGTAAAAACTTAATTTATTCCAACAACAACAGCACTACCATTAACCCGATACCGGCAACAAAAGCAAGAATCTGCCATAAAGATTCTTTCCAGCCGCATTCTTTATGCAGTTCTGGAATAAGGCTGGCACAGGCAATATAGATGAATCCTCCAGCAGTGAAAGGCAGAATGTATAACGCTGCAGATTCTATATTTTTTCCTACTATCAAACCTACCACTGCTCCGGCTACGGCAGCAAGAGCAGATACAAAGTTGTAAAATAAAGCTTTTCCTTTTGAGAATCCAGCATATAACAAGACGCCAAAATCTGCTATTTCCTGAGGTATCTCATGCAGAAACACAGCCAAAGTAGTAGCAATCCCTACTTCAAAATTAATCAGATATGCAGCAGCAATAGCTAGCCCATCCATAAAATTATGCAAGCCATCACCAAATAGAACCAGAGAACCGACATGACTTTTCTTTGGATGATGCAAATGCTGTTTTGATGGAGCTTCAAAATGATGGGCGTGAATACTTTTCTCAAGGATAAAAAAGACTAAGATTCCTGCCAGAACTAAGAGCGAAACTATCAAGGTAAATCCACTTGTCTCAGCGGTCTCCGGAAGCAGATGCAAAAAAGCATCGCCTAACAACGTACCTGCAGAAAGACCGACTAACACTAATAGAAACTTATGTATCTTCTTCTCGCCCCACAGTAAAGTGATAACTCCTGCTAAAGAAACTAGAGATACAATAATTACACTCAGGATAGCGTAAAGAGCTGAAGTCAAAATCATATTCTCCTAATCAGAGCAACATCTTTATAAAGCTTATTGATTCTTATTATCAATAAGAATTAAAATGAAACGTGCTACACTACAAAAAAAATTAATTGAACAGGAACTGCAGTCCTTCAGCTCCTTCTTCACCGCTGAAGATCTCTATCATAAAGTCGCAAAAAAGAATCCCAGCTTGGGTATTGCTACTATTTACCGCTTTCTGAATGAATTAACCAAAGAAGGAACTATTCACACCTACCTCTGCAATCGTAAGACACTTTATTCTAACAGCAAGAAAAATCACTGCCATTTCACCTGTGAGAAATGCGGCGAAAAGAAACACATCACTATTCAGAAATTAGATTTCGTAAAGGAACAAATCGATGGAGAGCTATGCCATTTTCAGGTTGATATTACTGGAATCTGCAAGAAATGTCTTAATTGATGGTTATCACTAAGAAACAATTTTCCTAATCGCCATGGTCGCATAACTTCCCTTCGGCAGAGTAAAACTAACTTTCACTTTCTTCTTTTCGGAATTCAATTCGTCATCAACTTTTTTCCCAATTTTCAAGTCCTTAACTTCTACAAACACCTTACGCAGCTCTCCTTCCATAGTCAGTTCCGGAATCTGCTTGATAATGAAATCAGCATAAGAGATATTTTCTTCCTCCATGACCTGATCAATAAGGTCTTGAACTTCTGGATCTTCCGCCGTTTCTTGTCCAAACCCAACCAACGGAATCTTAAACTCCTTGAATTTTTCTGCATCAGAGGTGAATACTAATTCCCCGCCAGAGTAAGTAACTTTTTTCCATACCTCGCCCTTTTGTTCCAAGTACTTGGCTACCGTTTTATTCCAGATATAACTCTGATAGGCATTCACATACATCCGCAGGGAGCGTGCCGGCAAGACTTTTAGCGCTCCTACATAATCAGTCTTTTTTTGTTCTAGATGTTTTTGTACTTTAAGCTCATCGATCAAAGACACTGCTTTCCCAAATTCTTTCTTGAGCAGATGCCTGCCGATACTAACATTATGTTTTGAAAAACGCTGCTCATCAAAATAATTTTCTAATAAAGATATTTTTTCAATCTTTTCATCCTCAAGATTTCGAAGAACTATCTCAAATCTATTTCCCCCTGAGTCGCCCAGAGAAATCGGTGTACTTCCATAACCATAAAAATTCAAAGAGACATTTTCAATTTTTACCTTTTCAACATCCTCCTTCTTCATGCCCATAATTGAAATCAACTGCTCGGTGATGGCATGCTTGTCCTTGCTCCCCGCAAAGCCGATCTGTTTCTCTTTAATCCGTAACTGTCGGGCTACTTCCTTGACCGCATCAATGGTGTTAAAACCTTTCTTCTTCATCCAGAAATAAAGATACTTTCCTTGCTTTTCCTTCTGCAGGGCAGGAATTTCTATTACTACAAAATCTTCCGGAACTTGTTTGAGCTTATACATGGTTCCAGTTGTAATTGTAAACTCTTCCATCCTGTAAAGCACGATCATCAAAACCAGCTTCATATCCTTGACGGCGCACTAAACGCCACATGATTGCTTCCATGTGGGCTTGAGTTAAATGTTTGAGTTCAGTTTTTTCCTTTTCCTGAACTTGCAGCAAAGTTCGATTAAGCAAAGTAGAGTAGAGATCAACTGCTTGCTGTGAGACTACTGGAAAAACTAAGAAACGATGGGGAGTGTGATTCTTTTTTTTCAACTGCAATTCAGTTACAGCATAAGCAGCAGCAATGGCATGAGCCTGAACATAATTAATTTGACTTGGTTCAGGACTATTCTCAAACGTAAAGCGTAGCTCCCGAAACATTTTGCTTTTTACCTCTAAATCTGGACTGGCAAAACTATAAGGGATAAGATGTACATGGGGCTTCCAAAAATAGATCGGAATACTAGTGATAGTAAATCTATGCCGATGATCTTTTTTGCTCCTGGAAGGAGTACTGACCAGAAAAGATCCACCTTCCGTCTTTACCTTGGCTGAATTGATGTATTCGCCAAGTACTTTAGGACCAGCACCGGGATATTCATGTCCGTAGGCCATAATCCGCGCTGCTTCCAAGAGTTCAACAAATGGAACGCGTCTGGGCACTCTATCCGATCCCATTCTAGGGACGAAAGAATATCCGGCCATCAGAGTATTAAAGGCGGTTTGACGATCATCCACCGCTTCACGCAACAATTGATAGGGAGTTTTCCCAAAAGGGCGATTGCTTAATTTGTAAGTATCTCCATGTTTCAAAAATTTAGCTGGAGTAAAATTTCCTCTAAAACTATTTTCAGAAATGACTGCATATTGATGAGGCCGCAGGTCCAACAGAGCAGAGACTATTCTCTGTTCTAACAAAACCAGTTCTTTCCCTTCCTTAATCCGTGAAGGAGTAGGTCTCTCAAAAAAAGATTTTTTCTCATCCATATACTCTAGTATACAGGTTTATATTTAAAATTTTAGTTCAAAAAATACTACTTTAGCATTCTCGGAATTATCAAAGAAAACCGTACCTTTACATTCTCTAAAAAACGCAAATGCCCCGCCCTGATGTTCTTTTATCCTATTCTCATTAATGTTCCGCGCATTAAATCCATTTCCTTTCTGTTCTATGCCGATAACAAAACCATTTTTACCCAGCCAGAGATGGAAATAAGAAGGTGCCAAATACTGCGAATAATTTAGGCTGTTGGAACCAGCTTCATTCAAGAAATAAGCAACTTCATCATCTTTATTTTTCTCCAGCCAGTTATGTAAATCAAACTTGTTAAACAGAATAGCACCATACTTTTCATTGAGAATATCCACTACTGCCCATTTAGCCCGGCCATATTTTTCTATCACTTCATCAGAAATAAGATGAGTTCTCATTTCTTCCGCTCCGTAAACTGGTAATTCATAGCCCTCATCAGAATAACCAATATGTTCTAAAGCTTCTGACAAGGTTTTGGTAAAATCAAGGACCATGAAACTCAATTTATTTCTTCTCTTTTAAGAATTTCCCAAATATTATTAAACTACGGAAACTTACCTCATTCATGAAAAAAGTGATGCTTATTCTTCTATTCTTAGTTATCTTTCTGGTTGGTTGTGCTCCACAGCAGCCTGGTCTTGCTGAGACCTCTGAAGATTCTTTAACCGATGATGCAGAAGAGTACGATAAAGACAAAGAACTATCTGTAGAAGAACGCCACTGGAAGAGAGTATTTGCTAAAGCATTTGAACCAGTTGAATGTCCTGAGCCTCGTGATCCGAGTAATTTACCGGATGGTTATTACAAAGGCCCGCTGATAGATACGCACATTCATTTACAAAACTTACCGGGCGGCGCTCCCGGATTTCCTGATGATTATTATACTGGAGATAATTTAGGGATAAAGCGCAGCATGGAAGAATGGGTTTGTATGATCAATGTTGAAGGAACTAAACAGGTCTGGGGTTTCTTTCCAGTTGCTGAGCCTATAGTGCAAGAATCAGTAGACGTAGTTAAGATAACCTTAAAAAAATATCCAAATCTTTTTGTTCCTTTTATCAATCCGCCAGGCAAGGTTGAAGCTACAGTAGCTGCAGAAGAACTGGAGATGATGTTAAATTTGGAACCAGGATTATTCAAAGGGTATGGCGAAATTGGCTTATATGGAAATCCTAATTCTCCACCCCTTCCGCCAAATTCCACAAGATTGATGGAAATTTATCCAGTAGTTGAGAAGCATAAATTAGTTGTCTATTTTCATCCGGGTGACGGTCAAAAAGAATCATATCGGAATGCTGCTAGAGCAAATCCAAATATCACTTTTGTTTTCCATGGAGGCAATTTGTTTAATATTAGTGAGACTCAAGCAGGTATATCGCATGATGAAAAAGTTTTAGTGTTTATAGAAGAATTACTTTACCATAATCCGAATATGTATTACACAGTAAATGAACTTTATGGGGGAGATTGGTTATTAGAGCCAGGCAGAAGCAAAGAGAAATTTTTAGAAAATTTTGCAGATTATGAGACTTTATTGAAGATAGATCTTCCCATGTGGAAAGGATTTATTGAAAGACATCCAGATCAAGTTTTATTTGGTACAGATAGGGGCGGTCCAGCTATTTGGGATAAAGATCCTGAGGTTGCATTGACTTTGAATAATTATATACGTGTATTTATTGACAGACTTGATCCTTTAGTGCAAGAAAAGTTCGCCTATAAGAATGCAGAAAGAATAACTGAGAAAAGATCATAAAATGAAAATAACAATATTTCTGTTTTTGCTCGGAGTAATTTTTCTAAGCAGTTGTTCTAATGAACAGATTCAGGAAAACAAAGAAATAATTGAGGCTGCTGATATTGAACCTAAAGATGAGGCAGCTGTCCAGAAACCTGCTGAAATTAAAAATGAGACTCAAAATGCAGTTGAACCTGAACCGCTGGAAGAAATTCTAACTCCAGAAGAGCAATTTTGGCGAAATCGCATTGAGCGTGCACTCGCACCAAGCTCTTGTCCGGATCTTCCTAAACCAGAATATCCGGCTACATATTATCAAGGCCCCTTGACGGACACTCATCTACATATCCCTTCAATACCAGATTGGTCGCCCGAAGAAGATGAACAAATGCAAGACCAAACACCTGAAGGCCGCTTTGGCGGTCCACAAGCCTTACTTGGCTGGAATGTCAAGATGAGTGAAATTGCTTGCACTTTGAAACATGAAGGCACGCACGATAATTTTGCTTTCTTCCCTGCGTACGAAGGAGAAATATCAAAGCATCAGCTTGAAATATGGAATAGGACGATGCAGGAATATCCGAAACAATTTACTCCCTTCATTATGTCTTCCGGAAACGATGGTGAGCCAAATGGCTTTCCAACAGTAGATGCAAAAACATTGAAAGAGATGTTAGCATCTTATCCCAACTTATTCCAAGGTTATGGCGAGATCGGCCTTTATGCGCGCGAAAATGGCGGTTCTCCCGAGCTTCCGCCTGACTCTCCTAGGCTGCAAGAAATCTATCCCCTTGTAAAAAAGAATAAGTTAGTAGTTTACTTCCATCTCGGTGATGGCCATAAAGATAATTTTGAAAAAGTGTTGAAACAATATCCTGATATTAATTTCATCTGGCACGGTGATCAGCTTTCCGTCGAAGAAGTTAAAGATATTCTCAGCAAACATCCTAATGCTTTTTATGGTGTCGATGAATTTTTTGGCGGGGAAAGGGAGATTTTTGAATTGTACGTAGGAAAAAGCAAAGAAAAGTATCTTGACGCTGCAAATACAAAATTTGATAAGATTATTCAGCAGGCGCTAAGTCACTGGAAATCGCTCATCGAGCAGCATCCTGATCAAGTTATGTGGGGAACAGATCGCGGTGATGCGGTCTGGAATTATGATCAAGAGGTAGGAGAGATGCAGGTGAAAATTGCCAGAGCATTTATTGGAAAGCTTAAACCGGAAGTGCAGGAGAAGTTTGCCTATAAAAATGCGGAAAAAATCGCGGGTGATTGAATCATGAGAAAAATATATTTTGTCATCGGCATGGTCATTTTTTTAGTCGTTGCAGGCTTCATTACAAAAGCAATCATTGAAAAAGTGACTCGTGACATTACTGAGCGCGAGATACGGCGCATTGCTGGTGATCAAGCAGAAAAAATCACCCCAGCAGAAATCGAACGGATTACGCAACAAAAAACAGAAGAGATCACGCGTAGCATTCTTGGCACAAGCTCAACAAATTCTCTCCAAATAGTAGAGTGCAACAAAACGCCAGCTACACACCAATTCTCCGCTTCGTCATACTACGAAGGTCCGCTCATTGATGCCCATCTGCATATGCCATTTACATTTGACGTACCGGAAGCACTCTATGCACAAGCTGATTTTAGTGGTGCTACGCTTGAAAAAGATGTGCCTGCTGCGAGCATCATATGCCTCTTCGACAAGACAAATGTGAAGTCTGCGCTTGGCTTCTATGTTGTGCCTAATCTTCTGAAGACGCAGGCACTTGTGCAGATCAAGCAGGTTAATGAGCAATTTGCAGGTAGAGTAGTGCCGTTCATCATGACCTCTCATGTATCAACATTAAATCTTCAGCCTTCCGAGGTTGAATCAGTTCTTACCGCAAATCCCGGCATTTTCAAAGGCTTTGGTGAGCTTGCCTTCTACAAAGATGCATACAAAGGCGTAAGTCCTGATGACGAATCATTGCGTCCCTACTATGATGTTGCGGAAAAATATGGTCTTGTTGTGATGATGCACCCGGACAATAATCAACAAGCAGCAGTTAAAAAAATTCTCCAAGACTATCCGGATGTAACATTCTTATTCCACGGTCCAGAAATAGCATCGTCTATCACGGGTATCATCACCTATCCAAATGCATTTTATACCCTAGACACTGACTTATCCGATGTTCCTGGCGAAGGCCAGTCTGGCAATCTCTATGATGGCAAACCAAAAGACCAATTTATATCCAATTTTAAAAGAGACTACACGAAGATTCAGTCACTTGCACTAAAAAATTGGAAAACTTTGATTGAAGGGCATCCCGACAAATTCTTATGGGGCACAGATCGTGCATTCGCATGGCACTTTGATGACGATGTAGGCGCTCTTCTCGATGAAAGCGCGCGTGCTTTTATAGTTCAATTAGATCCAGCGGTACAAGAAAAGTTCGCCTATAAGAATGCAGAGAGATTGCTAAATGAAGCTAAATAAAAATTTCAGAACCATTCATGAATTTTAAACCTTTTTTTGTTTGTAAAAAAACACAAAATATTTTTAAAACATGCCCTATTAAAGCTTCCTATGTACCAAGTCATTTCCTTTTACCAGTACACTCATTTGGCCGATCCAGAACAGCTGCGCGATCAGCTGAAAGAATACTGTCAAAATAATCAGATTTTAGGAAGAATCTTAATCGGAACAGAGGGATTAAACGGCGCAGTCTGCGGAGAAAAAAATCAAGTAGAAAAGTTCAAACAATTTCTTACCCAAAATCCCATATTTGCTGATCTTACTTTCCGCGAGCAAGAAACAGAAACCAATGCCTATCATAAATTGGTAATTAAAGTACGTCAAGAAATCTGTGCCTTCGGAGCGCCAGTTGATGTAGCAAAAAATAAAGGAATTCATCTCCCGCCGCAACAGCTTAAGCAATGGTATGAGCAGAATGAAGATTTCATGATTGTAGACGCCAGAAATGAGTATGAATTTGCCGTGGGAAGATTCAAGAATGCCGTAAAACTTCCCATTCAGAACTTCCGCGAATTTCCTGAACAAGCCCTCAAAGAGTTAGCACCACACAAAGAAAAGAAAATCGTTCTCTACTGCACCGGCGGAATTCGCTGTGAAAAAGCTTCTGCTTATTTGAAAGAACAAGGCTTCCCACAAGTGTACCAGATCGAAGGCGGAATTATCAATTATGTCAACCAGCATCCCAACACTTTCTGGGAAGGCGGATTATTCGTCTTCGACGACCGCTTAGTGTCTGACTTGGGATCACCTATCACCTTCTGTAAAATCTGCGAAAAAGATTGCGAGCAATATACTAATTGCCACAACTTAGATTGTGATAAATTATTCATCTGTTGTGCAGCATGTCAGCAAAATATGAAAAATACCTGTTCAGAAGAATGTATGAACGCGTCTAGGCACAGAAAAGTACAAAACAAAGCTGATCAAAAAAAGATAGTAGGTATTGTAGAAAATTATTACTCCAAAGCGCAAGTTGCGCTGATCAAGACTATACATCCCTTAAACATTTACAGTAACATTTCTATCTCCGGAAATACCACTAAAGATGTGATTCAGGAAGTGACCGAAATGCGCACCTATGACGGAGAAGAGATACCTTTCGCGCCGGAAGGGAGTTACATTACTATTCCTATCAAAGAAAAAATACGAAAGAATGATAAAGTAGCGTTATGTTAAAAATTATTAATGTCATGAAAGTGCGGGAAAGCGTCTCACCTCGCTCTAAAGAGCGAGGCTTGAAAAGAGACGCTTTCTAATCCCCGCACTTTGTGACACAAGAAATCAAACAAAGATTTGATTTCTGTGCAGAAGGACACAATGTCCTTCTTGCATAAATAGGCTAGAAAGCCATTCGCACAGAGAAGAAACTACTTCTCTGGCGTCCCAGCAAAGTCGTTGCTTTGCTCAGGACATCCTCGTCTTAAAAGACGAGGCTTTCTGCCTATTTAATGTAAATTGAAGCGAAGTCGTTAAAAAATAAAAAAAAGAGGATGAAAAAAAATGAATTTGAAAGAAATGATCTATGCATCTACAATGTCTGTTCTCGTAAGTAATAGCGGATGCTCATCTCTGCCTGATTTGAAAAATCCAGAAGTGCGGATGCAGTTGGAAGGCAAGTATAAAGGAACAATAGAAGGGAAAAAAATAACCTACAAAGTCATGAAAGAAGGCTGTATAGCTTGGATCGACTTTGGCGATTCCATCAGTCTTATCATGGATAAAGACTGCGACAATACGGCAGATCTTCTCAACTTGACTCAGGATAGAACCTATTTGCTAAAAAACGGCAAGGCCAAGGATGTGGATGAAATTCTAGAATATATCCAGCGTAGCTTAGTTAAGCCCGAATATAAAATTAAATAGAAAAAAAGAAATAAAATTTCTTAAGCCCATGCGCCGATGATGACACCCATGGCAACCAGAGAAACTAAATCATAGCTGACATTGAGGAAATATAATTTCCAGGATTTTTCCTCCCATAATACTCCGCCTAAAGCTTTAGTAGCCATGAAACCGATCCAAATTAATGCCGCAACAATAGCACCATTGATCATTCCACTTACAACATCAAAAGCTGGTCCAATAAACAAAGACAATACGAAAGCAGTTACTAAAGAGCCGATAAAGCTGAGCACATACAATTTAGCCATACCTTTCCCTTTAGCTTTTTCCTTATTCTTTTCAGTGAATTTCATCATGGAAGCCCACTTCTTGCCGAACAAAGGGCCATACCATAAAAATCCTAAGACATGCGCTGCCACCGCAGCCACCATTATTGCTATATAATTTACCATTTCTAACAACCTCCTAATTTCAGGAACAGAAGGAAAGAATTTTAATTAATAAAGCTTCTCTTGTAAATATGAACATCATAATCACGCTCAAGGACCTGGCTAAGGAAAGCATCACCCGCGGCATTCCCATTCTCGGCTCGGTAAAAGGAGCTTGGCTGGCGGAAAAAATACAGCAAGTTCAGCCCCAACATATTCTTGAACTTGGAACTGCCAATGGCTACAGCGGCTGTATCCTCGGCAGTACAGGAGCAGAACTTACTACCATCGAAGTAAATGCGCTTATCGCGGAAGAAGCCAGAGAGAATTTTAAGAAATATGGCATCAAAGCGCAGGTATTACTCGGAGATGCAGTTGAGATCGTCAAAAGAATGGTTAAAGAAAAATCAGAATATTACGATATAATCTTCATCGATTTTGCCAAGCACAAATATTTCACAGTCTTGGAAGATTGCCTTAAACTGGTAAAGAAAGGCGGCTTCATTATCGCTGACAACATTACTATGGATGGCTGCCTGAATTATAAAGAAGCAGTTTTGCATCATCCGCAATTGAAGACGGAATTGATTCCCATTAAAGACGGATTGAGTAGTAGCACGAAGATTTAAAAAACAGTTGAGTTCTAATCATTTCACGGACCCGTCGTCTAGCCTGGATAGGACGGTAGCCTCCTAATCTGATGATGAGCTCCTGAGTAATCCTTCTATAGGATGAAGAGAGTTAACTGAAGATGAGTCAGCTGCAGATCGGGAGTTCAAAAGCCTGCTACTTGAAGTAATGGGCATGAAAGTCTTCCCGGGTCCGCTTTTCATTAAACAGGTTGTAACCTAGCTTCCTGTAATACCCATCGATCAAGCTGTATTGGACCACGCACTACGGCACATAAAGTATGTTTTCCGCTTGCTGTCTCCAAACTTTCTACAGCATAAAGTGGAGCAACTTCCAGAACTTTCTTAGAACTAAACAATCCTTTTTTTTCCTTTCTTTCCCTTTTAAGAACTTGCTGTAAAGCTAACGATTCACTAACATAATTCTTGATCATACCTTGATAAATTTCTTCTGACCAGGTTGCATCATTGCTAAATACCTCTAAAGCTCTCTCTACCGACATAGGCTGCTTGCGTGCATCATATGATTCAAACGAATTTCCAAATAAACTTTTTGGAGGAATACCATAAACACGAATTATATCTTGACTGGTAGCGATTAGCCTGGTATGTACCACTAATTCCTCTCCTCCATTCCAGTAAAGTGGTTTAACTACAGCATTTTCATTTTCAGCATAATACGCTAAATCTACCTTTTCTGCTAAATCTTTTGTTCGCACATTCTTCCCATCAACGGCAAAGAGAATATAATCACGACCCTCCTCTTCATTCCAGATATTGTATGGTTCTCCCTGGTTAAATTCGTGAAAGCCGCCTGGTCTGCTTGGCCTTAAGGCAATATACTCTTTTGTTTCAATACGTTTCCCTCGATGAAAAGCAAGTAGGTCATCCAAAACTGTTTTCGTAAGAATATTTTTGCCTTTTGTTTTTGGAGGAACTTTATACCAGACAAATCCAGATCTGTCCCTTCGATCTTTCGAACTTAAATGTTTTAAGGCATTGCCTTCCACACCCATAGAGCGCCACAGAATATCAACTTTATCTTTGTCTATGGTTGAGTAACCACCATTACCGCCGTGTCCTTGATAGGCTTTTCCTGGCGTGTCTACAGCAAGAAAATATTTTTTCTCCATCATAAATTAATCACTATTAAGATAAATAAAGATTATGGTTTTAGAGAATACACTATCATTTCTTCTCAACAATCTTTTTAAACTCCCCTTCCTCTAAAAGAGATATGGCTTCCGTCCTTGATTATTTTACCCAGGGCTCTAGAATCTTCGCTACGGGCTGGAAAAATAAGATCCTTCCTAAAAAATACCATGGCGATGCGGAAGAAATCTGCGAGCAGATCATCAATGACTGCTGGAATGGCCGTTATCTGCAGACTTCCACCACCAATTTTCCTCAATTCTGGACCCGAGATTTTGGCTGGTGCACTAAATCACTGCTGGAGTTACAACATAAAGATCAAATTCATCATACCTTGCGCTATGCCTTGAATCATTTCAAGCAGCATCAGAAAATCACTACTACTATCACTCCCGGTGGAAAGCCTTTTGATTTTCCTAATTTTGCTGTAGATAGTCTGCCCTGGCTGATCCACAGTATCAATGCTTCTAAATTTCCCTACTATGCGTTTAAAGATTTCCTGAACAAAGAGATCAAAAAATTTTATGCTACCGTCATTAATCAACATACCGGCTTAGTCAAACCAGAAGTGCAATTCTCATCCATTAAAGATTTTGCGGTGCGCAAAAGTTCCTGCTATGACAACTGCATGGTCGCCCTGTTAGCCAAAGAGCTTAAAGGAATGAAACTGGACAATCCCTTTGAACATTTTTCCTATCCGGAATTAATCAAGCGCCATTTCTGGAATGGAGAATATTTCTACGACGATCTCAGCCAGCAAAAATATGTTGCCGGAGATGCGAATCTCTTTCCTTTCGCCCTAGGAATTATTACCGATAAAGAGATGCTCCAGTCGGCATTTAAAAAAATTCATGAAGCCGGCTTAGATGAACCCTTCCCCATCAAGTATTCTTCCAGCCGCGAAAAAGTTAATTTCATTTGGCAGGAAACTTTTCTGCGCAATTATGAAAGCAATGCTATCTGGATGCACATGGGGCCTTTGTATGTAAAAATGTTACAGCAAGTTGACAAAGAACGAGCCAAGGCCTATAAAGAAAAATACAAGCAGCTGATTGAACAGCATCACAATTTCCTGGAAGTCTTTGACGACAAAGGAAAAGCCTTTAGTACACCGTTTTATCATTGCGATTCCGGCATGCTTTGGGCCGCAAATTATTTAACTTTGTAAATAAAGAGTAAGATCATAAAAGAGGTAGAGAAAGATGGTGTATAGTGGACGATTTGATCAAAAAGTAGAAGCTTTTTCTGAAGATGAACTTCGTAAGAAAATAAACAAAACTTATCTGGAATTAGAAATAAGAATAACTGTCGATCATCTCCTGAAGCATGATGGAGCAACCTTAGTCAATCAACGAGGACAGAGTATAGAAGTACATCCCGAGACAGTAAATCACTATGCTAAACTAACCTCGCTTATTAACGATTACACTTCTCTTTATGGAGCAAATCCAGAGCTCGAAAGTATGAATAACAAATGGGGCACCACGGAAAATAGATATCATTAAAAGTCATGAATAGGCGGGAAATCGTCTCACCACGGACTTTAGTCCGTGGCTTGAAAAGAGACGATTTCTTAACCCCGCCTATTGTGACATAAATAGGCTAGAAAGCATTCATCCATGCACTAAAGTGCATGGCTTTCTGCCTATTTAATGCAATTGAAAATAATCTTTTTAATACATACTTTCTATCCTAATAATCCTTTAAAACATTTATTCTCCCCGCTTTTGTATGCCATTATTCTCGATCATCATACCGGCGCATAATGAAGAAGCATACCTGCAGAAAACTATTGACAGTCTCCGGAATCAAAGCCTGCAGGATCACGAAACCATTGTTGTAACCAATGGCTGTTCTGATAAGACCGAAGAGATCGCCAAAAAGAATGTCAATGCCAAAGTGCGACATCTTTCTCTTTCCAAGCCTAATGTTTCAGTCGCTCGCAATGCCGGCGCCTTAAATGCTCAGGGAGAGCTCTTGCTTTTCCTGGATGCCGATACCCAGCTTGCTCCGGACAGCTTACAAAAAATAAAAGAACAATTCACGCCAGAATACTCTGTCGCCACGACTTTCGCCCAGCCTGACTCAGGTAAATTATCGCATCGCCTAGCGCTTGGTTTCAAAAATGGATATCATTATCTTAACCTCTACCAAGGCTGCAGCGGGGCATTGGTCTGCCGGAAAAAAGATTTCCATAACCTCGGCGGTTATAACCCCGAGATTATCGTACGCGAACATAGAAAGTTAGCCGTGAATCTATTAGAGTTAGGAAAATTCAAATGCATTAACACTTCCGTCACCACATCCATGCGCCGCTATCAGCGCTGGGGCTTGTTTAAAGTGACGTGGTTCTGGACCAAGAAATGGGTGCAGGATAAATCAGGAAAGTTGAAAGAAAGTTCCTATGAGACGATACGTTGAGAGTTCTAAGTGCTAAAAATCCTCAACAACTCAACTGATTCGGCCCTTGTTCTAAGCAAATGATTTTACCATCTACTACATCATAGAAATTTATTTGCGGATTGTCTACTTTTGTTTTACAGCAGATGCTCTTGGCTGCATTCTTAAGTAACTGATCATACTTAGCCTGAGCTGCGCCGATTTCTGTCTCTTTATCAGCCAGAGAAGCCTCACATTCAACTTTAGACTGTTCCAATCCAGCCGTCTTTTCTGTTACCTGCTGATCTACAATCTTCTGGCTTTCCGTTTTAACGGTGGTAATTTCTACCTCTTTATCAGCCACTTGCTTCTGAGCTATTTCCAGATCAGCTTTGGTTCGTTCCAGCTGCACTTTACATTCCGTAATTTCAGTAGACTTTTTATCTATCTGAGTGATTAAAGCTCCGGTAAAAGTAGAATAAGTTGAAAGATTTGTTTTGGTAACTTCCAGATCTTTGCTTAACTGCTGCATGTTCTGAGCATAATCTTGCACGTCTAAATTAGAAGCCTGCGCTTCCTGATAAATGCCGTAGCCAAGTACGGCCGGTCTGACCACAAAAATAGCCAAAGCGACCAGAACCACCACGGAAACTATTACCGCCGTAGGATTGACCGTCCTTGAAGGTTTCTTCTTCACTTGAGGATTGCCCTGATTAGCAAACATCTCTACCTCTTTTTTATCCATGAGAAAAGCATATTCAAGACTTATTTAAATCTTACGATTAGAGGATAGAGAGAAAAGAAGAGTTTTCACAAAAGAAGTCTTTATTAATCTGTTTTCATTTTTTAGATTATGATCATCACTATTTCTGGAACACCGGGCAGCGGCAAAAGTACCGTTGCTAAGATGCTGGTGCAAAAACTTGGTTTGGAAAGAATCAACATCGGCGCTATCATGCGCCAGTTAGCCCAGCAAAAAGGAAATGACCCTGGAAGAATTAACTGCCTATGCCAAAAATCATCCGGAAATAGATCGGGAAGTCGATCACAAAACCCGCGATCAAGCCCGAGTCTTAGCGCAAAAAGGAAAAAATGTGTTAGTCGAGGGCCGAGTGCAATTTTTTTTCCTGCCCGAATCAATAAAAATTTTCCTCAAGGTTGATTTTGAAGAAGCCGCTAAACGCATCCTGAAAGATTTGCAAAATGCTGAAAAACGCCGCGAACGGAACGAAGAGGTTGTTCTTTCTCTGCCCAAAGTAAAAGAAAAAATTATTCGCCGGGAAGAGGAAGATGCCCAGCGTTACAAAAAATTATACGGTCTTGATCATCGTGATGAAAAACAATACGATCTCATTATTAATACCACTAGCTTGACTCCGGAAAAAGCCGTCGAGAAAATTCTATCCTATCTAAAAACACAGAGCAAGAGCTTCGCATGAACAAAAATCTTACCGCCCTGATCAGTGCAGCTAGTCTGGGATTGCTGGGCTGCGGGACCAAGTACCCGCAATATTCTGGGGAATACGAATTACAAAATTCTTCCTACACCAACCCGGCTTTTGCAGGGAAGAAACGTATCGCTTGGAAGCTCGCCATAACCCATCGCATGAAGTATGTGCCCAATATCTGGAATGATCAGCTTAGATTAGAGTTCACCTCCGATAATCCAGAAAATGAAATTACCGGGCGAGTAATGTTTGATTTAGAAAATCTCACCAGAGATAAAGAAAGCACTTTTCCCCAACCGGAATTTAAAGGCCAAGAGCTCCATGCTGAAAAGACGTATTATGGGGGAGTATTTTGCAATTACCAATATCTCTACCACGCTTTTGCGGTGCTTACACCAGGAGAGCAGGAATTAAAAAAAGTGTATCCTGAAAAAGGAAAATATCTGTATACTGAACCAAGCGGAATGCCTATCTATGAATCATTTAATGCCAATAATTTTGAACCGGATCAGGATGCCATCGATGGTTGGTATGATGTTATAGAAGAGAACGGTGGAATGATCAGCCTTAATCTTTTCATCAATCGCGACATACTCTCGGACACTAGTGGCTGCGGCAGCAACAGTTACTTGCCCTACGATCCTCGAGGAAAAGAATCATTGGAAGCGACTTACTATTCTGTCAAACTAGAAAACGATGAAGATCCCCGTCAGGGATATGAGAGTTTACCGGATAATACTATCCCTCCCATCGATTTATTTAAGGAAGTAATTTCTGAAGTAAAGGACCTTTAACTAGTGAAGTGAATTTCAATAAAACTTATAAACTACTTCTCAAAATAAGCATGCATGAGCGAAAAAATACAGCTTCATGATTTTGTGGAAATAGATTATACTGGCAAACTTGCCGATGGTACTGTTTTTGATACCACTTCTGAAAAAGTAGCCAAAGAGCATCACCTACACAATCCTAAACATAAATACAAAACCGCGGTAGTCTGCGTCGGTGAGCGGCAGCTTCTGCCCGGTTTAGACGCCCAATTAGCGGATAAAGAATTGGGAAAAGAATATACCATAAATATACCGCCAGAAAATGCCTTTGGAAGACGAGACATCAAATTAGTTAAGATCATGCCTATGGATACCTTCCGCCAACATAATCTTCAGCCGCATCCCGGCCTGCAAGTTGATGTTGACGGGGAAATGGGCTTAGTTACCAAAGTTTCCGGCGGTAGAGTGATCGTCAATTTCAATCATCCTCTAGCCGGAAAAGAAGTAGTATACTCATACAAAGTATTACGCAAAGTAACTGATCAGAAAGAAAAAGTAAGTGCTTTCCTCTCCGCTCTGTTACGTCTTCCATCTGAAGCTTTGAAAATCGAACTTAAAGATAATGCTGCCACCGTAACTATTCCTGGTGAATTACCGGCTCAAATCAGCGCAGTTCTGGGACAAAAGCTGATGCAGCTGACCGGATTGAAAGATATTTTATTCAAGAAGGAAGAGACTGGAGAAAAGAAAGAATAAAATGTCATTCTTATTAGTTGGAGAAGTATTTGAATATTCTGGAACAACAAAAATGCATGACGCTCAAAACGTTAAGCATATTGCCGAACAGTTACAAAAACGAGGTTTAGTTATGGATGAAGAATCGTATGCTGAAGCAAAAGTAAGAAGAAATAGTGATTCAGCAAGAACAGAACGGTATAAAGCTATTCTGCTCGAATCAAGCGGTGATGAAGAGTATCATGATTTTAGTAGAAAACCTTGGCATGTTTATGTTGGAAAAGTTATCTCTCAAGAACATGGCGCAGTAACGATTGCTTCTTTAGAAGAAGTGCTTCGAGAAGTAGAACAAGATTTTCCTCATCCAAAAATACTTCATCTAAAGTCACCACAATATTAACCATCTAGTATAGACTAGTTTTCAGTGCAATAATCTTTATAAATTCCCGTTCCTCAGAGCTGTAAAAGGGTGAGAGGGTAAATGGGTCATTATCGGGAAGATTTTCATGCTGAACAGATTTCTCATAAAAAGGCGAATGCTGAGATAGACGAGGAGTTACAACGCTTAATTGCCGGGCATAAGACCAGAATAAAAGTAGTAGGCTGCGGTGGAGCAGGAAATAACACCATCAATCGCATTTCTGAAATTGGCATTAAAGGCGTAGAAACTATTGCCATGAATACTGATGCCCAAGACTTACTTTATACGAGCGCTGACAAAAAACTACTGATCGGAAAGGAATTGACCCAAGGCCTAGGAGCAGGCTCTAATCCTAAAGTCGGCGAAGAAGCGGCCAAAGAAAATGAGCACGATATTAAGAAGCTGCTAGAAGGAGCAGATATGGTCTTTATCACCTGCGGTATGGGTGGCGGAACTGGCACAGGAAGTGCTCCGTATGTGGCTCAGACTGCCAAAAAAATGGGTATTTTAAGCGTAGGAATCATTACTATGCCTTTCAGCATGGAAGGTTCTCACCGCTTTGAAAACGCCATGATCGGTCTGGAGAAAATGGAACAGAACATTAACACTCTTATTGTCATTCCTAACGAAAAATTATTGGAGATAGCTCCTCACCTGCCTTTGCAAACGGCTTTCAAAGTAGCAGATGAAATTCTTACCAATGCAGTCAAAGGCATAGCTGAAATGGTTACCCGAACCGGCCTGGTAAATCTAGACTTTGCCGACGTTAAAACCATCATGGGCCAGGGCGGGGTAGCACTGATCGGAGTAGGCGAATCAGATGCTGAAAATCGCGCCGATGAGTCAGTGCAGAAAGCGCTCGACAATCCTCTAATCGACGTAGACATCTCCAATGCTACTGGCGCTTTAATCAATATTTCTGGCGGCGAAAATCTTACCTTGGACGAAGCTCGCCGCATCGTGGAAACAGTCTCCGGCAGTCTGGATCCAAAAGCGAAAATCATCTGGGGTGCCCAGATTTACAAAGATCTGGAAAGAACTATCCGTACCATGGTCATCATCACCGGCGTAAGCTCAGAACAGATCTTCGGCGAAGAGAATACTTACTTCGGCCAGAAGAAGGAAGAACTGGAGTCAGAGCTGGGTATTGATTTTATGGGCTGATGAGAATTACCTTTTTCCGTATAAATAATGTTGAGTTATCTCCGGAAAATCCATTCGTATTTCTTCCCGTCCTTCTTCGGCGATGCGTATTAATTTCTCAATCTTGTTCCGAATCTCCGGAGTCAATTCTTTTTCTTTAGAATATTCCTGAGCGCCTCGCATAACATCTCCGTGGACCGCATATTGATCAAAGGCTAATACAGCAAGGGATTCCAGGCTTGTAAAATCAACCTTGCCTGCCTCTTTCATTTCTGCCGTCCTACGCTCTTCAGCGCACTTCATCCAATACTGGAAGAACTCCTCGGGAAATTTTGTTTTAATCATAGTAGCTCTTTGCAGAAGGGATAGACTTTAAATCTTCCTAGAAAGCTTTATAAACGAAAGCCCTGTTTTCTGCTATATGGAAGTACAGGAAACCAAGAGCCATAAAGTAAAAAGATTTATAAAAGAAGCTCTGCGCGTACTGCGAATTACTAAAAAACCCTCCAAGGAGGAGTATAAGAGCATCGTTAAAATCACTAGTTTAGGTATCGCGGTGATTGGTGCTCTGGGCTTTATCATCTTCCTCGGAAAACAACTCTTATTTTAACATGTCAACCCCAACACAAATCTACGGATTAAGAACCGCAGCGAACAGAGAAGACCAAGTAGTAGACTATCTTATCTCCAAGCTGCAAAAGCAACCTAATGCTGGCATCATCGCGGTCATCAGACCGCACGGCATGCGCGGTTACATCTTTATTGAAGCAACTTCTAAAGGAGACGCAGAAGCTACCTTGCAAGGCGTTCCGTATGCACGAGGATTGTTAGCACATGAAATTCCCTACGCTGAAATCGAACACATGCTCGAACAAGTCAAGATCGAAATGAATATCCACAAGAATGATATCGTGGAAATCATCTCCGGTCCATTCAAGCGCGAAAACGCTAAAGTCATCAGGATCAACAAACAGAAAGAAGAGATCGTGGTCGAATTATTAGAAGCAGCTGTTCCAATTCCTATCACCGTCAAGATGGATGCAGTTAAGGTTATCCGACGTGAAGAAGGCGCTACTGAGAAAGACGACGAGTAAAACTAGACTTTTATTTTTTTAAAAATTAATGCCAGAAAAACTAATGTTCTCTTTGCATACTCTCTTCTAAATACAATTCACAGAGATTATCTATTAGCATCGCAGTAGGATTAATCAAGATATACCTATTATTAGTCTTATCTCCATGCTCAAATACATCCATTAGTTTTCCTTTTTCTTCATCATTGAATTTGTTATAAATAACTTCAGCTGCAAGACCTTGTCTTTCACAGATACCTAAAAGATTGTAAATATCAGTTATATCTTTAGGTCGAGGAAGGTTTTCACTGGTAACTACTCCCAATTTCATCCCTAGCAGACCAAATTTGTTATGAACAGATAAAGGAATATCATAAACAGAGATCACATCCGCAGTTTTAAAATCTCGGGGTTTTAACTCCTTATTACCTACCCTGATTCGAGTAGGATATTTAGAGTTACTAGGATAATAAATATCTCCTTCACAAGTAGATGCTTTTTGTAGCAATTCCTCAATAGTTGGATCATAAAATTTAGCCTTCTTTTTATCAGGAAGAGAAGTTGATTGATGCTCTTCACTAGCGAATTCTCGTAAGACATATGACAAAGCTTCCTGAGTTTGACAGGCAATATCTAAATCATGGGATCCTCTCCATTTTTTTACAATATCTGGACCTTCCACGGCAATCATATGACCAAGGACTCCAAAACCACCGATGAGCATAATATTATTTTTAAAATAACTTTCAGAAACTTCATTTGCTAAACTTAAGGCATATAGAAATACTTCTCCATATTTAGGGTCAGCAGCTAAGAGGTCTTTAGAATAGCGTTCAAACTGCTCAAAATCTCCTCGGTCTATTCTTTTACACAATAGTTCTTGGAACCCCATTTTTGAAGAAAAAGATGTCAGCATTTTATAAACCTTTCTGAAATTTTATCACTTAGAAGTAATAACTGATTTAACTATTTAAGCATCTACCATTTCGATCTCAATATTAAGACCTTCAGGGATAGGTACTCTCATGACCAGGCGCAAAGTCCTTTCGTCAGCAGCTAGATCGATCATGCGCTTATGAACTCGCATTTCGTAGCGTTCCCAGGTAGCTTTTCCTTCTCCGGAAGGTGACTTTCTGGTAGCAATCTTTAATTTTTTAGTAGGTAAAGGGATGGGACCGTATAACTTGACCCCGGTCTTGTCAGAAATATCTTTAATGTCAGAGCAGACTTTATTTAGTCTATCTATATCCGTACTGGCTAATTTGATTCTTGCTCGTTGGGTCATAGTTGTTTACAGCACAATAAACATAGCATGTTTACCGTGTTCCTTATTTTTTTAAACGTGAATTGAAACTTGAAAAGATGGTAAATAAAAATAAATTTACATCTGTTTCTTTACAATATCCATACACATACCAGCTGCTACAGTAACTCCGGAATCGCGGATAGCGAATCTGGACATTTGTGGAATGACACTGTGTTTTTCAATAACCAACGGTTGCATTGGTTTTAAGCGAACGACTGCAGCATCTCCATTTCGTAAGATGTCTTTGTTCTCAGTAACTTCTGCTCCGGTAGCTGGATTGATTTTCTTAATAATTTCCATAAATTGGCAAGCAACTTGGGCAGTGTGAATGTGGAATACAGGAGTGTATCCGACAGTTACAACGCTTGGGTGCTGCATGATAACAACTTGGGCAGTGAATTCAGTTGCGACAGTAGGAACATTGTCAGCGTGACCTAGAACGTCTCCGCGTGCAATGTCTTTCTTAGCGATACCGCGCACGTTAAATCCAACGTTGTCACCAGGTTCTGCGACAGGAACAACTTCGTGGTGCATTTCGATGGTCTTAACTTCTCCACCGATACCTTTTCCTTCTCGTCCTGGAACAACCATGACTTTGTCTCCGATCTTCATAATTCCAGTTTCAATTCTTCCTACTGGAACTACTCCAATACCGGTGATGTTGTAGACATCTTGGATTGGCAATCGTAGAGGTAAGTTAGTTGGTTTTTGAGGAACATCAAATTTGTTGATAGCGTCAAGTAAAGTGTCGCCAGTCCACCAAGCCATCTTTTCAGATTTCTTAGTGATATTCTCACCAGGCAAGGAAGCGATAGGTAAGAATCGTACAGTATCAACTTTCCATCCTGCTTGAGTAGCGTGTTTCTTAACTTCTTCAACTACTTCTTTGTAACGTGATTCCTTGTGATCTACTCCGGAAATGTCCATCTTGTTAACAGCTACAATCAACTGTCCTACACCAAAGATTTTACTTAATCTCAAGTGTTCGATAGTTTGAGCGTTAACTCCATCGTTAGCTGCCACAACTAAAACTGCGCAGTCAGCTTGGGAAGCTCCGGTAATCATATTTTTAATAAAGTCTCTGTGACCTGGAGCGTCGATAATAGTGAATGAATATTTTGGAGTTTCGAATCTCTTGTGAGAAAGGTCGATAGTAACCCCTCTTTCTTGCTCTTCCTTAAGAGTGTCCATAACGAACGCGAATTCGAATCCTTTTTTACCAAGCTGTTCAGCTTTTTCTTTCAGCTTTCGCATGGTTTGTTCGTCAACGTTACCAGAGTCGAAAAGTAATCGTCCAACAGTGGTAGATTTACCGTGGTCTACGTGACCGATGAATACAAGGTTGATGTGTTCTTTTGTTCTTGCCATAGTGATTTCCTCCGTTTTTTCTCGAGTATCTCGATTAATATAAACGTAAGCATTCTTTTTTAGGGTTATTTATAAAGATTTCGGTAGTAAATGGAAATAAACACATACTTTATATGTTTTTAGACGAAGAAAGGAAAAAAAAGAAATTATAAATTTGAAAATAAAAATAAGAAAGAAAAAAATCTATGCGCCTAACTCTCCAGAACTCAATCCTTTTCTCTGGACGATCTGGGCTCTGATTTTCTCCTGCAGTTCCATTGGCAGTTTCTCAAACATCTGGTCTACCAGAGATGAACTTCCTCGACCTTCTGTTCCGGAACGTAGGTCGCTGCTCCAGCCGATCAATTCTCCGACCGGAAGCTTAGCAATGACTACCACCTGATCTTCTTCCTGGTTCATTTCCAATAATTGTCCTCTTTTGGAAGAAACTAATTTGGAAATTTCTCCAGTGTATTCAGTCGGTGCTTCAATTCTTTGGATTTGCAATGGTTCGAACAAGACCGGACCAGCCTGCATCATTGCACCTCGGATACCTTCGCGTACAGCTGGATACATCTGCGCCGGACCGCGGTGGATAGCGTCCTCGTGCAAGGTACAATCCGTCAAAATAACTTTAACATTAGTACATGGTTCTCGAGCTAGAGGACCTTGTTTCATGACATCATCAAACATATCTAAGACTAACTCTAAGATCTCGTGAATGTAGACAATACCTCTGGTCTGATCCATGAACATATTACTGCCGTGGATAGCTTTGACCATACCTGCAGTTTTAGCATCCCAGCCGCATTCATCACGAAGGAAAGCAACTAACTCTTCGTCCTTTTTCCTGAAGCGGCCTTGTGGAACTTTGCTCTCTTTAATTCCCTGAGCAATTATGGGGTCAAGAGGTTCAACTTTAAAGTACAATTTGTTGTGCTTGTTAGGAGATTTACCTTCTACTTCCGGACTGGGTTTGGTGATGGTTTCTCTATATACGACGATAGGTGGTGAAGTTTTGATTTCCACTCCCTTCTCGGTAATGATCCTGTTTTCAATAATTTCCAGGTGCAATTCTCCCATTCCATGCATTAAGTTCTGACCAGTCTCTTCATTAATTTCAATCTTAACGGAAG
>Ga0209542_10001765_pt1 | contig 50240 bp, 41 predicted proteins | sample RifCSPhighO2_01_FD_184028 | JGI IMG/M metagenome (GOLD analysis project Ga0209542, IMG submission 184028) | Soil microbial communities from Rifle, Colorado - Rifle CSP2_plank highO2_0.1 (SPAdes) (version 2) | ecosystem: Environmental > Terrestrial > Deep subsurface > Rock core/Sediment ...
CGCTTGGCGTCCGCGTACAGTTTTTGGGTGGCATTAGCCAGTCGCAACTGCGGGACGAATATAGAAAAGCCACCTATCTCATACATACAAGCGAAACAGGGAGTTTGGACAAAGTAGTGCTTGAGGCGCTCGCGTGCGGGCTACCGGTCCGCACTAATGATTCTGCACTCAAAACGCTTGAAAACGTCGGTCCCGAGTATATCCGCGAACACCATTCGCTCCAGAAGCTCACCCACGCTATTATTAAGGCATTGTTTTGAACCATGTATATCCTTGCATACAAAGATGGACATGATCCTGCCGCGTGTATAATGAAAGACGGTGAAATTATTGCGGCCGTTGAAGAAGAGCGTTTTTTACGCATCAAACATGCCCCGTCAAAATTTCCTAAAGAGTCCATATCTTTTTGTTTGCGCCATGCAGGCATCACGCAGAAAGAGGTAGACTATGTAGTCTACGCACGGCTCACTCCGTTCAGAACATTCTTTGCTGTAATGCTCTACTATTTGTGTCGGCCGCCTCGTACTGTGCTTGAGGCACGTTACACAATCGCAAATCTCAAGCTACAAGTACTCGGTATTCTCGGGCAGTTACGAGGAGTGGCTGGATATCAACAAATTCGTACGCTGTTTCCGAAGTTACCGAAGGTATATACATCATTTGACCATCACCTTTGTCACGCGGCGAGCGCTTATCTTTTTTCTCCATTTGAGGAATCTCTGATTATTACGTGGGACGGTAAAGGAGAGGCGACCTCGTTGTCCATAGGAGTTGGGCATCGCGAGAATCTCTCCATTAAGGAGCGACGCGGGATATTTGATTCTCTCGGACTTTTTTATTCTGCGGCGACCAAGTATCTCGGATTCACTCCAAACGATGGGGAATACAAAGTTATGGGTCTAGCTCCATACGGCCAGAGCGGAATTGATGTCAGCAATCTCATAACCCCTAAAGAGCATACTGGATATCGCATAAATTCCGATTTCGTTTTATACCCTCTTGAAGGTGTTGAAAAGAATTTTGAACATCTATTCGGACCAGCTGCCGTGCGGGATATGCCAATGAATAAAGAACACAAGAATTTTGCATGGGCGCTACAGAATGCACTAGAGCAAGTTGGTCTATCAATCGCGAAGATGGCACAGAAAAGGTATCCGTCAAGACATCTGTGTCTTGCTGGTGGCGTGGCGCTCAACGTCAAGCTCAATAAAGTGCTTCGTGAGAGCGGTCTTTTTGACGCTATATTTGTGCAGCCAGCGGCAGGAGATAATGGGCTAGTGCTCGGTGCCGCGGGACTTCTCTATGCGCGATTGACGACCAAGCGGCCGATGCCACTCACGCACCTCTACTTAGGATCAGAATATTCAGATGATGAGATAGAAACGATTCTGCGGAATGAGGGCATCGTATCTCGCAGAAGCGATGATGTCATTAGTGAAGCAGCCAACCTCATTAAAGAAGGTAATATTGTAGCTTGGTTCCAAGGCCGAATGGAATTTGGTCCTCGCTCTCTTGGGGCGCGCTCTGTTCTTGCACATCCAGGTCTAATAGGTATGCGCGACCGCATTAATGAGAAGATAAAATTTCGCGAGGAGTTCCGGCCATTCTGTCCGTCCATACTCGCGGAGCATGCAGGTAAACTCCTTGAGCGCCCTGTGTCTTCTCCCTATATGATCCTCTCCTTCGATGCGACGCCGCTCGCACAACGGCTCACCAGCGCCGTCGTCCATGTCGACAACACCATGCGCCCGCAGACAGTCTCACGGGACGGCTCTCGCTACCGCGCGCTTCTTGAGCGTTTCTATCAGAGGACCGGCGTGCCCGCGTTGCTTAACACTTCGCTCAACATTCGCGGCGAGCCCATTGTGGAGAACCCGCATCAGGTAGCAGAATTTTTTCGCAAGACCAATGTTGATGCCGTTGTCGCCGGCGACTCAATCGCTCTGCGCACCGATCAGGACCCGCGTATCTTCCAAACGCTGAGTCGTGAGACGCTCAACACGCAGTACTGATTATGCGGATTGGATTCGTTGCCGAACCATACGAAGAGCACGGTGCTTCTGGTATGGGCTATTTTATCAGGGAACTACTCATAGCATTTTTGAAAGAAAAGCGGGGTCACGAGTTTGTCGTGTACGCTTCGCGACCGATGCACAAAAAGTTCGTTCCCGGCACATACCGCACCGTTCGCATCCCGCAGAGTTTTGTGGCGAAGCTGTGGTGGTTTTTCAGAATGAAAAAGGATGTGGATGTGCTACTCTTTGTGGTGCCGTTCCTGCCGCTCATATTGCCGCGCGGTATCCATCCCATTGTGATTTGTCAGGAGCTCGCAAATCTTAAATTTCCGCCGGAGCATATTTCAGAAAAAGCCCTTGCATTCGTTCGTGACCGTATTTTGATGCCGACCTGTTTTGCACGGGCGGGGAAAATAGTAGCCGCGTCCGAGGCAACAAAAGAAGACATTGTGCGTTTTTATGGAATACCGCGAGAGAACATAGTCGTCGTGCCTGATGGATTTCAGGACCTGGCACCATTCGCTTCCACGGCTCCGTCTATAGACGAGGTGCGTAAGCCGTATTTCTTTTTTGCTGGTAAGGTGAAATCACGCAAGAATGTACACGGCATTGTCTCGGCGTTTATTCGTTTCAAAAAACGAACAGGGACAGACTGCAAGCTTCTCATAGCCGGTAGCGGTAGCGGTAGTTACTATGAACATATACAACAGGATCTCGAGAATAATGGACTTCTCGGCGAGGTGTATTTTTTGGGCTATGTAACCAGTCCGCATCTCTACGCGTTGTACAAGAACGCACTTGCTTGTGTGTACCCTTCACTGAACGAAGGTTTCGGAATGCCGATACTCGAGGCAATGAGTCTCGGCACGCCCGTTATCACCTCCACTATTTCATCTCTGCCCGAGGTCGCTGGCGGGGCGGCATTATTGGTGGACCCATATGATATGGAGGACATTTCGCGCGCTATGGAAAAGCTTTATAGCGACCCAGCACTTCGGGCAGACTTGATACAGAAGGGTCTCGCACGGGCGAAGATGTTCTCGTGGACGAAAGCGGCGGATGCGTACATTGGCCTCCTCAGTTTGTTATAGTGAGAGTCATCATGGCTTCACATCTCACCCTATATGTTAATCCTGCCTGGCGTAGGGTGGGAATTCATTCGCCATTCATGAATCCGTGGTGGGGCAATCCTTATGATGGAGCGGTTAGCTTTGCTAAGCAAATGTTTGATACCTACACATTTGATACTTCCCTGTACGGGATAACCGACATTATAGAGAAGGCGGATATGGTGCTCCCCCCGTATAAGCACCAGTGGTTTCTGCGCCATGATATGCCGTTATGGCACGAATGTGTGGAAACGGCCGTTAAAGCCGGCAAGCCCCTTCTTGTGGACGGAGCGGGTGATGTAGAGTTCCCTCTGAATGTACCAAACACCTATGTGCTGCGCATCGGCGGGTATCGTTTTATCGACGAACCCGGCCGCATTATCATTCCGACATTAGTGGATGACCTCCTCGAGCGCTGTGAGAAAGGAGAATTGAAGATACGCCAAAAACAATCTACAAAGAACCCCGTGGTGGGATTTGCAGGGTGGGCTGAGCTTTCATTAAAGCAAAAGATACGAACAATGCTCAAAGAATTACCGATACGCCTGCGAGCTATTTTCGACCATCGGTACAAAACAATGACCAAGGGGATTTTTTGGAGAGCCAAATCTATTCATATATTACAGGGATCATCGAAGGTAATACTGAATCTCAAGTCGAGACAATCATTCTCGGGCAGTACAAAAACAGCGCACGGCGATCTAGAAACATTGCGGAGGGAGTTTGTCGACACAATTCTTGAAAGCGATTATGGCCTCGAAGTGCGGGGCGACCCTAATGCTTCCAATCGTTTATTCGAGGTGTGTGCACTCGGGCGTATCCCTGTCATTATCGATACAGAACGCAATTTGCCGTGGAGTGATGTGCTCGATTATCGCGAATTCTGCCTTATTGTCGATTATCGCGACATTAACCGGCTTGCTGACATTGTTGCCGACTTCCATACCGAGGTAACGCCGGAACGCTTTGAGAAGATGCAACGAAGAGCGCGTGAAGTCTTTGTACAGTATTACCGCATGGATTCGCTCATGAACCATATTATTCGAGTGCTCAGGACGCAGGGGGCGATAAAGGGTTCATAATCCATTGCATATGCCGTGGGACATCCGAGGCAAGACCGTTCTCATAACAGGAGCCACTGATGGTATAGGTAAAGCAGTAGCACTTGAATTAGCAAAACAAGGTGCGTTTCTTGTCCTCATAAGCCGCGACAAAGCACGTGGAGAAAAGGTTGTAAAAGACCTTAAAGAAAAAACCAACAACGAAAATATTGAAATGCTTGTCTGTGACCTCGCCAAACTATCCTCAGTGGCTCATTGTGCGAAAGAGTTTATACAAAGATTCAAAGTATTGAACGTGTTGATTCACTCTGCTGGAGTGTTGGCGTCGAATCAAGAAGAAAATGATGGAATTGAGAGAACTATGGCAGTTAACTACTTTGCCCCCGTGTTACTTACAGAAATTCTATTGCCGATGCTGAAACAAAACATACCCGGCAGACTCATTTTTGTAACATCTTCGATGCATAAGTTTGGAACAATTAATCTAGAAAAATTAGAAGGGGAGATGCCGTACGACGGAGTAAAAGCCTATTCAAATTCAAAATTGGCGCTTATGCTCTATGCCTTTCATTTGTCCCGTGTCCTTTCTGATAGTGGCATCACCGTGTCAACGGTACACCCAGGCTGGATACGGACAAAATTATCGACAAGCATGAATGAACGCATTGGGCTAAAACAACTACTCAACTGGCTGCTACGAATGCGTTCTCCAGCGCGAGGCGCAGAAAGCGTCGTGTACATTGCCACTGCGTCGGAGGCAGAAAGAATGAATGGCGCTTATGTCATCAAGAAGCATTCAGTTGATCCTAAGCCTATCGCTCGCGATTCAACTCTCGCAGAAGTGCTAGTGACGCGCACGAGACTTCTTCTTCGTGACTACCTTGCGCTTCGCTGATTTGGATAACGAAGGAAGGCTCGTACTCTTATATTGAGGATCGGTACGACACCATTCAATAAATCGGTGTATACCGTCCGCGATAGAGACGCGAGGTGTATAACGCAGTTGCGAGCGCGACTTGAAAAGGTCTGGGCAGCGCCGCTGCGGTTCTCCCGCCGGGTAATCTTTCGGGTAGGGAATGAGTTCGTATGACCCGCCGTTACCCTCTATTCTTACAAAAAGCTCTGCAAGGTCCTTTACCGATATTTCGTTGAGGTCGTTGCCGATATTGTAGGCCTCACCCGGCTTTCCATTGAGAAGCACTTTTAGAAACCCAGGTATGGCATCGGTTATGTAGCAGAAGGTGCGCGTCTGAGTGCCTTCTCCATGGACCGGCAAGATCTTGTTATTCAACACCCGATAGGCAAACATAGCCAAAGCGCGCCGGTCGGCGTACCCCATTCCGGGGCCGAATATATTGAATGGGCGCACGATGGTGGCTGGGATGCCGAATTTTTCCTGATAGACAGTGACTAATGTCTCGCCAAGCCGCTTTGATTCGTCATAGCATGCCCGCGGGCCGATGGACGAGACGTTGCCGTGATATGTTTCTTTTGTGGGGACATTTGAGGCGTCCGGGTCTCCGTAGATCTCGCTGGAGCTGAAAAAGAGAAATCCTTCAACCGGGTTCCTGCGGGAGAATTCCAAAAGGTTTTTTGTTCCGGTTATGGCACTCTCGATGGCTTCGAGTGGAAATTGCTTATAATGGACGGGCGATGCGATGCCAGCGGCGTGGATAATGTAATGTATCGGCTCGCGTATGGGGAGCGGGTGCGCAATATCGCCCCACACCTCAAGCACATCGGGGCGGTTTTTAAAATCGAAATCCATATGGGGAATGCCAGTGATGTAGTTATCAACCGATATCACTTTGCAAGGATTTCTTTTAAGTACGGTGTCATTAAGCCTCAAGAAGGTTCCTACGAGAAATTTGCCCAAAAAGCCGCCGCCGCCGCTGATGAGGATGGTCTTGCCGGCGAATCGCTTAGCCTCCTTCCCCAAGTTTTTTACGATTGTATTGATATCTTCTGAAACGAATGGTTTAGGCATGATTGAAATGATACGTATAATTAATGGACGTTTCTATAACATCGCAATACCGCGCTGCCGCGGTATGATCTGGCGATTGTATATGAGGCGGCCTATATTGTAAATAACTCGGCATAAACGCACTAAGTTTCAACATAATATGACTGTGCTATATTTCTCCCTATGACCATCGAGAAGGATTTCTCAGCGGATGAGCTTCGAGACCTCTGCGTGCTCATACAGAGGATTCTTTCAGATTACCGTGATCCCAAGCGACGCATTCAAAATAGGCTATGTATTTTCCAACACAACGGACAATGAAGAAAGCACGCTTCTAAAAGCGATAGAACTCGCACATGCCCGATTGATAAAGTCGATAGGAATAGCCGAAGGGAATCATGACCGTGGGTATGAAGGATTCGATCATTCAGCTGCGCGTCTGAAGGAACTCGGATTCCCCTCCGCGATTCCGATCATGAAGTTTGATGTTGGCGACAGCATCAATACTCTTTCAGAGGCATGTTCCCTTATGGAGTATGCGCGAAGTGAAATAAAGAAAGGGCGCGGATGGATGAAATACTCCACTCGCACCCTTTCTTTATTTCACTTCGCGAGGGGGGATGGGGATAAGATATCGGTAACCATGACCTTCCGTTTTCTTCTTGATATCGTCGAGATACTCGTAAGCGAACACAACGAGAAGGTCTGCCTTATGGGTTTCAAGATATTCTTTTGGCACAATGGGAATGTGAGTACCGGGACTAAAGCGATTTTGTTTGAGCGGGCTGTCATCAACCAAGAATTCTATCAGGTCGGGGCCGATATTCCCATAGTTGCAGATAGTTGAGACGCGCGCCGGAGCGCTGTAACCGGCAACTTTCACACCGGCCTTCTTGTATTCTTCTAGTTTTTCTCGAAAAGCGCGAACATACGCTTCCGATTGATTCTTAAACTTCTCCATGGTAGCTAGAGTGAGTGTCTTTTCTTCTTCCGCTAAGAGAGCTAGAAGGCGTTCGGACTTCTGCATGATATGATCATTCTTATAAGCAGTGACGCGAATGGATCCTCCGTGCGGCGAGATGTGTTCCACATCCGCGACGTACATATCATGAAGCGCAAAGAGGTCGCGAAGCGAAGTCGCGGAGTAGTAATACGGACGGTCAAAATAAAATCGTTCAAACTGCGTATTTTTAACGAATGCTCCTATGTGTTCAACTTCAATGATGAACGCCCCGTCATCCGTCATGAGATTCTTTACGTCTTCAATAATCTGATGCGGATTCTCCACATGGGTAAATACGCTACTGGTAACCACTACGTCTGGTTTACCGTGTTCGGCGACTATCTTCGCGACGGTTGGAGCATCAAAGAAGGATGTAATAGTCTCAAGTCCGGTATCGTTGGCTATCTTAGAGACATTTACGGACGGTTCAACGCCAATCGCCTTCACACCGAGCTCCTTCAGCGGTTTAAGCAGGATGCCGTCGTTGCTACCGATATCAACGATGAACCGCGCGCCTTTCATCTGCTTCGCGAATTCCTCAAAGTGCCGGATGAGGCCCGGATTCACCGATGAAAGGTAGTAGTAATCAACGAACATGCGCTCGCGCGACACGATCTGACCGAGCTGAACATTCTTGCATGTAATGCAGAAAAAAACCTGAAGAGGGAAGAAATCTTCCGTCTCGAATTCTCCTTCGGTAGGGTACTTGTTCGCGAGCGGTTGTCGTCCCAGATTTAAAAACTCAACAGCATCATCTTGGTGACACAGTAAACATTGCATAGTGGTTGCTAGTATACTCTTTCTGCTCTCCATTATAAACGCTCTTCAGCCAGTCTTTAGCGTTTTTTCGCAGCGATAAAAACTCCCGAGGACAACATAGTATCCACCTCAATAGTCCGACCTATATTCCCATATTGATGCGAGGTGAAATTGTCGAGGTAAGGAAGTATGATTATGACAAGATACAACATGCCCTTGATAATTTTGGGCAAGTCGGTTTGGAAGATTATCCGTTGTAGTTGAACGGCGATGGTGTGAAAAGGTCCGCCGTCAGTCGCGACTTCTATAATCTCAAATTCAGAAAACAGCTTTCGCAGTCCATACGGGGTGAATCGCCAATAATCATTGGGCGCATCGTGTATGGGAAAAGCAAAGCGCGTGGTAAGCACCACATATCCTCTTGGCTTAAGGACACGCTCTATTTCATCAATGACCGTTTGGGAGTTTTCGGCGTGTTCGAGCATCTCGGAACATACAACGACCTCAAAACTCTCATCTTTGAATGGCAGATTGTGTGCGTCTCCGACCACATCAGGATTTTTGGAAGCATCAACATCCAGCGTAGTCCTGTTAGGGAAATACTCTCGGTGGTCACCCCCGCTCGCTCCAATGTCCAGAGCAACGGCACTCGTCGAATACTTTTTAAGAAACGCGTTCGTGAAGGGACGAGTGAGTTTTTTCATGGTGCTAGCGCCACGCGAAAATCATATATGTATGCTGTGTGTCATACCCGACTATAGCATGCGGTGGAATGTTTGATTCTATGAAAGTATTGAATCCTCCTGATTCAAGCAGGACGAGTATCTCGGAGAGTGGCCGTGTGAAAAATCCCGGCATGTAGTGATACTCCAGCTGGATCGCGGCGATATGCCGCAATGTCTGCTGCGAGACGAGTTCTTCCAATACATCAAATTCGGACCCCTCGATGTCCATCTTAAGAAAGTCAACAGGTCCGTCGATATAGTGCGAAAGAGTATCAACCTCCACCGCATATGAATCGAGTTTTCGGTTCTTATTTTTCAGGTAGTGAGCAATGCTTCCTCCGCTACTCGTCACCTCTCTTTCATCGACATAAAAATTCATCGTGCCTTTCTCCTTGCCAAGTGCGTAGGTGAATACCTGTACCTCCTTTCCCCAATTATTCGCCTCGATATTTTTCTCAAGCACCGCCCGTGCGGGCGGGTTTGGCTCAAAACAAATCACTTGCGCCCGTGGCGCACGGATTTTTATATAGAGAAGCGACACGCCGATATTCGCTCCGCAATCAATCACTTGTATCGGTTTCTGCGTTGGCTCAAGATAATACGCCTCTTTCAAAAAGATTTCAGTAAAAAGTCCTTCAAAGTAGGCAAGTGAGGGGAAATAAAATACATATGGCCCTACCGGAATGCGCGCGAGCTTCCCCTTGCGCGGGGGGCTGATTTTGTTTCCTATGTGCGCCAGCGCAAAAATACATGTCGCTTTAAAGCCGATGAGGGCGCGAAGGCGGGAGAAATATCCGATGAATCTGAAGAATCTCATTTTTGGCTCATACGAAGCGGATGAAGCGATAGCGCAGTACCTGGAACACCATTTTAAATCCAATCCGTGCGGCCTTAAACACACTTTCACCCGTATACATAGAGACACCAATACGCTGTTTATAAATCACAGGAATCTCTATCGGTCGCCACCCGCGACGCATCACCCAAATCATCACCTCGATAGAAAACGCATCCTTACCCGAAGAGAGATGAAATAAAGGGAAGATGCTGTCCAACACCTCTCGTGAAAAAAGTTTGTAGGAGCAACTCACATCAGTCATGCTTGGTCCGTTGTGCATCACTTCTAAGAATTTTGCGACGGCCCAATTACCGAATCGTACCGGGAAGGGCATAAAAGCTCCCGACCATATCGCGGCTCGAGAAGTCCGCGTACCGAAGATTACTTCAAATTCGTCAGTATATGCGAGAAATTTATGTATATCCTTTGGCAAGAATGTGCCATCTCCTTCAACCGTTATGACGAGATCGCCGGTGGCCTCACGCAACCCGCGCATCATGGCGTGGCCGTATCCCTGATGCTCTTTCTCCTCGACAAGTCGGGCTTTTGTCTTTGCAACTTCCGCTTTCGTGTTGCCGAGTGCGTTGTTGTCGATTACCACCACTTCGTCGACGACACCAGTATCAAAAAACCCGTTGATGACGGCACGAATACTACCTTCTTCGTTATAGGTCGGGATGACTACACTGACGGTTTTACCCTTGTGCATGGCTATAAACTACCACGGAGTATAGGGTTCTGGTATGCTTCCTACAATGGCTCGGATACAGGAGTTTTTGAAGCGGAATCGTCCGGCCGTGGTGCTAATGGGAGTAGTGTTGGTGCTGACGGCTATTCCCGCTCTCGATACTTTCCTCATCCTTGGGGACCCATTGCCACCCATTGCACCCACGTTCACTGACGAGACTTTCAATTATGCGCGCGTGCAACCAATAGTAGAAGGATACCTAACTGGAGGCCATCCGTATTTTTTTGAACATCGCAACGATTTCCCGCTCGTGATTTTCGCCGGCGCATGGATAAATGCACTTCCGCAATTGGCCGGCCTTTCGTTCAATACGGCACTCATACTCAATTTTATTATATGGAGTTTGCTGTTTGCGGCATGTGCGTATTGGCTATTTCTGGAATTAAAGAATCCTCCGTGGATAGCCGTATTCGGTACGGTGCTTCTGTATATACAATCGTATGCGCACGTGTGGCGGCCAATCAATCTTCAGCCGGTGTATCCATTTTATTTCTTATTCTATATTTCACTCGCGCGTCTTATCCGTGAACAGAGCCGCAGAAACATCATGATCCTCGGTTTCGCGACCGGTGCGATGTTCTACCTGCAGTCCTATATGTGGCAAACTTTCGTTATAACCTTGGGCGTTCTGTTCGTCTATGCACTTATCAAAAAGAATTGGCCACTTCTGAAGGCGGCTCTTTTTTCCTCGCTTATTGGCGGAGTCATCGGGCTCCCGGTCCCGCTGTATGCGCTCTGGCTCTCACACACGTCACCGTATTTCTGGGAAAGTGTCGGCCGTCTCGGGCTCGTGAACACGCACCTGCCGATGGCCGAAGTCATCTATTCGGGCGGATGGGTCGGTGTCATGCTTGCTTTGCTCGCAGTACTATACTGGCGCGGACGGACGTTACGAAAGGATACAGAACTTATTTTGCTCGGTTCGTTTGTCAGCATAAGCGGGCTTGGTCTGTGGATTATGCAGGGGAGCAATCTTATCACCGGCAAGCTACTGGAAACGGGTGAACACATCCGTCCGCTCATCATGCTGTGGTTACTATTTTCCACCATCAGCATAGGCGTATGTCTCTGGAGACGACGCGCACAGATATCCAGAGGGTTGCAGACACTTTCAGTCGTCGCGATTATGCTACTCACGGGAGTAGGTGTGTATTACACCTATGACTATTTCTCTCCATTTTTAACGTCGCGCATTGATACCGAAGGATGGAAAACTCAACAACTGTATGCGAAGCCGTTCGTGTGGCTTCAGAGCGCAGAAAAGAATCCTGTCGTCGTGTGGAGCGACCCGCACGATTATCTTGCGACGAATTTACCTATATTTACCAGGCACTTCACACTCTATACTTTTTTTGGCCTGTTGGAACTGGTGCCAGAAGGTGAAATACGCGAACGATATCTCGTCTCACAATATTTCAATAATCCGAGTCTTACCGACCTCAAATCTGACAGCGAGGCGTCACTCTATCTCGGGCGCCACGATTTTCCACATCAAGCAAAGACCCTTGAACGCGGGGCCAAGATATGCCGCTTATTATTTTTCTGGGATAAGAACAAGGACTGCGGCACCATACCAACACCTCAGAGCCTGCTTGGCGATATGTTCTTTTCAGACCTTGAGAATAAATTTCAAACGGATATCAGACCCAACATCAAAGCGTATCTCAAGAAGTATCACGTCTCGTACATCCTGAAAGATAAGGTGCTCAACCCGAAGTATCATCCGGAAGTTCTCGGAGCGGTATTGGTATACTCTGACGACCGACATGAAATCTGGCGCCTCTAGCGAGACCCTTAGCGGTGAAGAACTGCAACGGATGTACGAGACCCGCTTTGAAGGGAGATTCAAATACAGAAACGAAGTATGGCGAATACTGATTCGTGATTACTTTCAGAAATTCATTCGTTCTGGAGACGCGGTATTAGATCTCGGAGCCGGATATGGCGAGTTCATAAACCACATTACATGCGGCAAAAAATTCGCGATGGATTTAAATCCTGACACTGCGCAGAAGGCGAACGTCGATGTGACCGTACTCGCTCAGGATTGTTCAGAACCATGGCCGCTCCCAGACAACAGTCTGGATGTCGTCTTTACCAGCAATTTCTTTGAGCATCTTCTCGATACGCAGGTGCTCGTCCGCACTCTTGTCGAAACGAAGCGTTGTCTCAAACCGGACGGACGGCTCATCGCGATGGGACCAAACATCACCTATGCTGGTAAGGCGTATTGGAATGTCATAGACCACCGGCTCGCGCTTTCAGAGGAGTCCCTTGCAAAGACACTTGTATCGCAAGGCTTCAGAATAGAGAAATGCATCGCCCAATTCTTGCCATTTACTATGTCCGAGGGATTGCAGTATCCGACCTTCTTCGTCGCGGCATACCTGCGTCTCCCGCTCGCGTGGCGCATCTTCGGGAAGCAATTTCTCGTTATAGGAAGGAAAGCATGAAGATTTACTACATCGCGAACGCCCGTATGCAGACCGAGATGGCGCACGGTATCCAAATAGCGAAGATGTGCGAGGCGTTTGCCACGCTCGGCAATGAGGTCACGCTCGTACTGCCCTCTCTTGGGGCACACACAGACCTCTTTACTATGTATGATGTGGAGAAAAACTTTCGCATCCATTATCTCCCCACCATCAACCTGCCGCTTCGATTGCCGTGGGCTTTTACATTACTGGTTCTTTCGTTTGCGATTGCAGTGCGAGTGTGGCTTTTGAGGCAAAAAGGGGAAGCAGTGATATATACTCGCGGAGAAACGTCCCTTTTTATTGAGCCCTTTTTGTCGCGCCGCTTCGCGTTAGTGTGGGAGACGCATATCAAGCCGCGCCACCCGATGCGTTATAGAAGAGTCGCGCATCGCACGCGGGCGCTCATTGCAGTTACCAAACATTACGCACAGGAGATTTCGTCTCTGTGGGATATAAGTTCTGCAAAGGTTTTATACGCGCCTGATGCGGTTGATGTGGATGATTTTTTGCATCCGGAGCCAACAGCAGCCGCACGGAAGCGTCTCGGTCTGCCGCTCGATAAAAAAATTGTGTTCTATGCAGGGCGTATCGACAGCTGGAAGGGCGTTGACACACTGCTTGATGCTTCCGAACTCCTGCCGGAGACTATACAGGTAGTTATTATTGGTGGGACCGAAGAACAGATACGAGGGCTGCACTTACGCTACCCGCGGGTACGATTTTTGGGCTATCGTCCGTATGCCGAATTGCCGAACAACCAGAGCGCGGCGGATGTGTTGGTCCTCACCGGCGACCCAAGCTCTGCGACCGCCCGCCTCTACACCTCGCCACTGAAACTCTTTACCTACATGGCATCCGGCATTCCTATTATCGCCGCTGACCTCCCGTCTTTCCGCGACGTACTCTCCGAGCGGGAAGCGTTTTTCTTTGAGCCAAATGCCGACGCGCTTGCAGAGGCACTTCTGTTTGCGCTAATGCATAGGAAGGATGCCGCCGGCCGAGCAAGCGCGGCACTGCAAAAAGTGCAGGCATTTTCATGGACAGAACGCGCACGCGCCATAAGCGCGTTTGTGGTATAAACATGGAATGAAGACTGACCTCCTACGATCAAAACTGAGCGTGATTATTCCCCTCTACAACGAGAGTGCGAATATCGAGCCGCTTTGGCAAGAGCTCTCCGTAACGCTTGTTGCCTTACCCCCAAGCGAGGTCATTTTTGTAGATGATGGTTCAACAGATGACAGCGCCGAAAAACTTCGCCACATCGCGCAAGGAGACACAAGAGTCAAAGTGATCCTCTTCGCCAATAATGCAGGACAGACGGCGGCAATGGGAGCGGGTGTCGAGCATGCAGGCGGCGATATCATTATCTTCATGGATGGCGACCGGCAGAATGACTCGGCTGACATCCCGCGCCTGCTTGCGAAGCTCGACGAGGGATATGACGTCATCTCCGGTTGGCGGAAGGAACGGCAAGATGCATTTCTTCGTAGTGCTCTCTCTCGATTGGCGAATAGAATTGTTTCTATGACTACGGGCATCAAGCTCCATGATACCGGATGCTCGCTCAAAGCGTTCCGCTCGCCATTCGTGCGCCGTATTGAGTTCATCGGCGAGGTACATCGGCTCTTGCCAGTGTACGCGGCGTGGCAGGGCGCGCGCATCACCGAAATACCGGTCAACCACCGCCCACGCGTCGCCGGTGTATCGAAATACGGCTTCTCGCGCATTGTGAAGATATTGCTCGATCTGTTGCTTGCTCAATTTACCGTTCGTTGGCGCAGGCGGCCGATGTATTTCTTCGGTATGCTCGCGACAGTGTCGCTCGGTCTCGGATTCCTTTCGCTCATGTGGGCGTTGGTACTTAAGTTCTGGTTCGCTACCACGCTCATTCAGACACCACTCCCGCTCCTATCCGCTATGCTCGTCATTCTCGCTATGCAGATGCTCTCAATGGGCATCGTGGCTGACCTACTCATGCGCACGAACAACCGTAAATCGTATACCATAGTGGAGTCCATCGGTTTTTGATCTATGTGTGGCATAGCCGGATACTTCGGGAAAGGAGACGAGCCGACATTGCAGGCGATGAGCAATACGCTACGCCATCGCGGTCCCGACGCATCGGGGATATGGCGTTCGCCAGATGGCAGAGCCGGTTTCGCACACACACGACTTGCGATCATCGACCTCTCGTCTGGAGGCACGCAACCTATGCGAAGTCACGACGGACAACTCGCGATTACTTTTAACGGCGAAATATACAACTTTGTCGAATTGAAAAAAGAACTCACTTCGTATCCTTTCAAGACACATTCCGATACTGAAGTTATTTTGGCCGCGTATCAGACGTGGGGTATTGATGCATTTGTCCGAATGCGCGGAATGTTTGCTCTCGCGCTCTATGACTTACGAGAACGCGAGCTGATATTGGTGCGAGACCGTCTTGGCAAGAAGCCGTTGTACTGGAGCCTTGCTGGCGACACGTTGGTGTTCGGCTCGGAGTTGAAGGCCTTGCTCGCGCACCACGCGACGCCACGCATGATTGATTATCACTCGCTTGCGCATTATCTCGCGCGGGAATATGTCCCGACATCGCGCACGATATACAAAGGTATTCAGAAATTATCGCCCGGTAACATACTGCGATATAAAGACGGTACAACGCGCATTGGGCCGTTTTGGAATCCGGCCACAGACGTTGCCACGATGGACGAGAACAGTGCCATAGCGCGCTTTGACTCATTACTGCAACACGCCACGGAGGAGCGTATGGTCTCGGATGTACCGCTCGGTGTTTTTCTCTCCGGTGGTATCGATAGTTCGACCGTCGCGTATTATGCGGCAAAGGCATCGGCGCAAAAAATAAAAACCTTTTCTATTGGATTCAGCGAAAAGAGTTTTGACGAATCCCCAACGGCTCGACTCGTCGCCGCACATCTCGACACCGAACACCATGAGCAGATACTTAGGGGGGAAGACGCGCTCGCACTGGTGCAGGATATTCCAGACGTGTTCGACGAGCCGGTCGCCGACGCATCGGTGCTCCCGACACTTCTCCTCTCGCGCTTCACGCGCGAACAGGTCACGGTCGCACTCGGTGGAGACGGAGCGGACGAGTTACTGCTCGGCTACCCCACCTTTCAAGCAGAGCAGTATGCTTCTCTGTATGCTCGGATTCCCGAGGGGATTCGTACATTCCTATGCAAAGGCATCGATATGCTCCCAACGTCGACGAGCTATATGAGCCTCGATTTCAAAATGCGGAAATTTACGCACGACTTCGCCGCCGACCCAATGCTACGTCACCTGCAGTGGCTCGGTAGTTTTAAGGAAAGTGAACTCGAGACCCTACTCTCACACGCTGTTATAAAAGATGCGAGCGGAATAGATGAAGAACTTATTGCAGAGTGGCGTCAGGAGTGTTCACAACTCGAAGGGTTGAACGCTCTGTCGCACTTATATATGCGCACCTATCTTATGGACCAGGTATTGGTAAAAGTAGACCGCGCGAGCATGCGCTATGCACTTGAGGTGCGAGCGCCATTCCTCTCGCATGACGTCGTAGAGTTTTTACTCTCGCTCTCGCCGGATATGAAATATAGGAATGGCCGCGGTAAATATCTCCTGCGCACGCTGATGCGCGGGCGGTTACCCGATGAAATCATAGACCGCCCGAAACAAGGTTTTGCGGCGCCGGTGGCCGAGTGGTTGCGCGGCCCGCTCAAGGAACTTATGACCGATCTCCTCTCTCCCGCACGTTTGAAAAAACAAGGGATATTTAACGCCCTTGAGGTGGAGCGGCTTGTGCGAGAGCACCTGTGCGGCTCTCGCGATCATCGTAAAAAGCTTTGGACCCTGCTGGTATTTGAACTGTGGAGTGAAAAATGGGCTCCTAAAACCTAGTGGTACTTGAAAATGACATGGTGCTTGCCTGAGGGAACGACAATGGACATATAGATACCATTCGCGACCTGTATCGGCGTAGCAATTCCGTCAATTGTTGCTTTCCAGCGTGGTAAATAAGCATTCTCCATAAAAAGTGTTTTTGAGGATGTTCCGGCATCAACATTGAGCTCAATGGTGCTATCGGAAAACGTCGGTATAAGGGCGTGTTTGATGTCTCCGAGATAGTACCGCGGCCAGTAACCCTGTAGTTCATATATATATATTGGTATATTGCATCTGCCGATGGGAGAAGAAAAGACAGGAGTCAGATCTGCGTCTTTAATAGAAATGTAAGAGAAGACGTATTTTACGTTCATGCGCCGTAACGCGTCCTTAAGTTCCGGTCCTATAGGCAGATTTGAGAGTAAAGCGATGTCGTTTTTTACCGTAACTGGTACGAAGCCATCGTATCCCGTTGGTGTGTCTAATCCATATAGGAAGTTAATGTCGGGTTCAGCGGTGGCATTATCCAGCACATGATTGTCCTCATACGTTAAGACGCACAACCCAGTATAAGAGCGGTTTGGCATTGTATACACCCGGAACGGATATTTCGACTCGACCTCGCGGTCTTTTATGTATTGTATAGTCGACGGAACCGCGGTGATACTTTGCGAATCTACGGTTTGGAAGTACGTCGCGTACACGGCTGCAAAATTTGCGGTTATAAGTATCAGAGCAAGTGTGGCAAAATGATGGCTACTCAACCGGTCGTAGTATCGCAGGAGCAGGAATGCGGATATAAGCGCGAGCAGGAATATGTCCGTTTGGTAATCCAACAGAGTGAGTTGTCTGAGTATCATATGAACATTTTGTCTGATATTTTCGAGAAAGTGGATAGACTGCTCCGATGTGAGCGTTGGTTCAACGAGGAGCGCGAAGAAGTTATAGAAAAACCGTGAAGCATCATTGGCAAACAGGACATAAAATGCGGTCATGCTCGCAAAAAGAACTACTATTGCACCTGTTGTATATCCGAGAACTCGCGTACAAGCTTCGAGTAGTCGGGCAGCATCGTCTTTTTTATCGAGCAGATACTGCAAAAAGAATCCCGCCATCAGTGCTGCGGCGAAATCTCCGATGAACATGATGCGGGATACTCCTCGCACAGCGTCGAACAACGGTAGCTCGTGGATGAGATAGGCAAGCGGCGAGTATTTAAACGAAGAGATGAGGCAGAACACAAATACGGCAGCGTAGAATACGAATCTTTTATTTGGGCTTTTTCGGAGAAGAAAAAATGAGGCGACGACGAACAGCAACGGCAATATGCCTAGATATAAGTTAAAGCTGTTTGGGCTTGCTACTGGAATAGTAAAAAATGGCATGAGGTAGTGGATAAGGTCGTGAGGCCAGTATGCGTGGATAAAGAGGTTGGCGTAGGTAACACCATCAACGCGGTCAGTGAGTGGCTGGAAGTCGAGTGTGGCATAAATCCTGCTAATACCGACCGTCGCTGAGACTATGAGCGGGAGCAGGAACGCTTTGCGCACTCCGAATACGAAAAGAACGTACAGGGCGAAAAGTGCATGAATGTATAAAATGTACTGAGAGTGCCCCGAGAGCCAGCCGACTCCGAGGAATACACCGGCAAGCAGAAGAAAGCCGTAGCGCCGCAATCGCGTTTCTGTCGCAGCTGCGAGCTCTACGAAGTACAGCACCGCCGGCAGTAGGAAGTAATACGAGGCATTGGGTACGGTGTCGGCCCAGAGCATAAGCTGCCCGGAGAAAGTGAAGATCGTCGCGACGAACAGGGAGGTGAGGTAGCTCTGCTTAATCTTCCGTGCGTATAAATATGTAAAGACGTATGCGAGCACGACGTGCAAAAGTATCAGGAATTTATACGCGTTGAATACTCCGAATAGAAAAACCATCGGATACGTGAACGGAGAGAGCACTGAATTCGTCGACACCAGGAGCGGAAATCCTGAAAATATTTCTTGTGCCATTGCATAACCTCCTTGAGTGAGATAGACGAAATAAGGATAAAACTGCAATAGGGTATCAAAGTGGGCCGGAAACCGGTTTCCGAAATAGTCCCTAAAAATAAAGGCTATTGCAGTTATCGGTATGAAAAAAAAGGCGATGTGCCACATGCGTGTCATAGCGAGGAATATACTACAGTTTCTGTAAGCCGTATATCCGGTATGTTATGGTACCCTGCTGATGATGTCCCCACTCATCTATGCTTAAACGATTTCTGCCCGTCTCTTGGCACTATCCGTTGTCGGAGGTTAAGCGTGCGCTTTTTGGCTATTGGGCATACGCACAGTTTGGTGAAGACGCAATACTTCTTGAATTGTTTAAAGATAAAGACAATGGTCGCTACGTTGATGTTGGAGCTCACCACCCATATCGTTACTCGAATACGTATCTGCTATATAAGAAAGGTTGGTATGGCGTGAATATTGACCCCAATCCACACACCATTGCGCTCTTCAATAAAGCGCGTCCCGGTGACAAGAATATTTGTGCTGGAGTAGGTCGCGCAGGTATGCTCACCTACTACCGATTTTCCGACCCTGCGGTGAATACATTTAAAAAAGAAGAGGCAAAAAAATGGAAAAGAAAGTCGTTCCTGAAATTTCTCGGGACGACTGACATTGAAACTAAGCCGCTCTCAGGACTGATTGAAGGCCCGATAGACCTCCTGACGATTGATGCTGAAGGAATGGACCTAGAAGTACTGCAGTCCTATGACTGGAAATACTATCCAAACGTCGTTGTAATAGAAGGAGACGAACCGAAACATTTTCTTGCTCAGAAGGGTTACCTATTGCATACAGTATGCGGAGCTTCAAATATCTTCGTTCGCGATACAGATAACCTATGAAAATAGGCATGTTACTCAATCCATACAGGGAAAAGAGTCCTGGTGGGCTCGGACGTTCAATCTTTGAAATGGCTAAGAATGTAATAGAGCTCGATCAGAATAATTCGTACACGGTTTATTTTAAAGATAGAAAAATACCTCGGCCGTCTTTCCATGGCGAACATTGGACGTATAAGGGTCTCGGGAGCAAGGTGTTGTGGCTTACCGGGGCGTTTGGTATGGACCGCACGCTGGATGCATATATCTTCTTTACCCCCATTATTCCGTTTCTTTTGCATCCGAAACGCTCGATAGTTTTTGCGCTTGATTTTGCCTATTGGAGCATGCGCAGTTCATGGAGTGAGGGACTTTCGGCACGTTTGCTTTTCTTCCTGCATAAGCGCGCATTGCGCAAGGCCGATGCTATTGTGGCTATTTCTGAAGAAACAAAGCAGAGCGTCATACAGCTTTTCGGCATACCGGCAGAGCGTATCACCGTCGTCCACTTGAGTTACGTGTCTCTGGGAGAAAGAAAAGACCCCTTGTCGGTGCCGGACAATTTCTTTCTCTTTGCGGGCGTACTTAAGGAGCGTAAGAATGTCGCAGGCATTATCAGAGCGTTTGCACTCTTTGCGGGGACCAATAAAACGCATGAGCTCCTTATCGCAGGCAAACAGAGTGGAGCATATGCGGAATCGTTGCTACAGCTTGCGCGCGAACTCGGCATAGAAAAGCGAATACATTTCCTTGGTTACGTAACCAATGCTCAACTCGCATATCTTTACAACCAAGCACAAGCGTTTGTATTTCCTAGTTTTATCGAAGGATTTGGTATGCCAGTGCTTGAAGCTATGCATGCAGGACTCCCAGTTATCACTTCTAATAACGGAGCTCTTGCCGAGGTGGTAGGTAACGCTGCTCTTCTTGTCGATCCGAGAAATCCCCAAGAAATAGCAACAGCAATGGACCGCATTACAGGAGATGCTGGCATACGGAAAGAACTTATAGAAAAAGGATTGTTGCGTGCAAGGCTGTTTTCGTGGCAAAAGACCGCCGGAGAAATTCTTGAAATAATTACTGATTTGAAACATACTAAGCCGATACTATGAAAAACAAAGAAAAACAGATACATAAAAAGAAGAGGGCGCTAATTACCGGTATTACCGGTCAGGATGGCTCGTATCTCGCGGAATATCTTCTAAAGCATGGATACGAAGTGTGGGGGCTTGTACGCCGTACCAGTCTCAACCCGCACATGCGCATAGAACATCTGACGCTTCCAAGACATGTCAAGTTGATATATGGCAACATGCGCGATGAGGCTACTTTGCGCGAAGCTCTACAACAATCACATCCTGATGAGATATACAACCTAGCAGCATTATCTGACGTATGGATATCATTTAAATGTGCGGACGAGACGATGGACATAAACTGCTATGGTCTCGGTCGATTGGTCTATCAGGCGATGAAACTTAATCCGAAAGTGCGTATTTACCAAGCGTCAACGAGTGAGATGTTTGGCGCGACAAACCCACCACAAAACGAAAAGTCTTCTTTTAAGCCGGTTAGCCCATACGGCGAAGCGAAGCTCCGTGCTCACGAGGACTATGTCAAAGGATATCGCGAGAATCACGGACTCTTTATCTGCTCTGGCTTTTTATTTAATCATGAATCACCGCGCCGCGGAGAACATTTTGTCACGCGTAAAATAACCATCTCACTCGCAAAAATAAAGCTTGGTCTGCAAAATTCGTTTGCGCTCGGTAATCTAGATGCGATGAGGGACTGGGGATTTGCAGGCGACTATGTCAAAGCGATGCATAAAATGCTTCAGCAGAAAAAGCCGGAGGACTTTGTTATCGCTACGGGAGAAAGCCATAGTGTGCGTGAGTTTGTAGAGGAGGCGGCCAAAGCCATTGATATGCCAATCGTGTGGAGTGGCAAAGGATTGAAAGAGGTTGGCAAAACCAAGGATGGACGTACCGTGGTAACGGTTTCCGAGGAATTCTATCGGCCAAATGAAGTGCATCATTTGCTCGGTGACAGCCACAAAGCACAAAAAAAGTTTGGGTGGAAGATAGATGTCACATTTAAGAATCTGGCTATTATGATGGCACAAGAGGATTATGAACGTCTTAAAAAACTGAAAGACGCTAGATTGCTGTAAATATTATATACTTCTCTGATGCAGAAGAGCACCGAGCAGGCAGAGCAGTGGCAGGAGATCTGGGAAAGGCACAATGCAGTAGATACTGTCATTGATTGTGGACGCACTGTCTATAATTTCTTTTTTAGAAGAATTCTCCGTAAATACCTCACCAATAGTTCTAATATGATTGAGCTTGGATGTGGACGCGCTTCGCTCTCTCTCTCGCTAGTGCCTGAAATCGGCTCACTTACCGGAGCAGATATTTCTGACGTTGCGGTTACACAGGCCAATTCTTATGCACTACGAAAGGGTTTACGGAACACGCGATTTATAGTTGCCGACTGCACTAATCTTGGGTCGGACTTTGACGAAAAATTTGATTTCAGTTGGAGCCAAGGGTTGATTGAACACTTTGACGACTCAACGGCTATTACAGGGCAGCACTATACATCACTTCGCCCTGGCGGAGTGGCGCTTATCAGTGTCCCTTATCGATACTCGTACCACAATGTGTGGTATACCCTGACGCGCCCGCGACTGCTACGGCGTTTTTGGCCATGGACCGAACAGAAGTTTTTTGACAAAAAGACATTACTTGCCCTCGGCAAATCAATCACGCCGCACTCGCGTGTGTTCTTACTCCAACCGTTCCCTTTGGGAATTGTCTTCCTTGAGATGCAGAAACCGGCAACTTGAAGAGAAGTTATTTCCCGATTACTTCAAAATAAGGGCAGGGAAGAATAAATTTGCCTCCACGATTTAGAAACTCCCGTTCGCGTCGGATAAATGATTCAATGAAGTGCCATGGGAGTACGAGCAGGTAATCGGGATTCGCTTTGCGCATGTCTTCGTCAGAAGCGATTGGAATATTGCTGCCCACGGTCTTAAGCCCGTATTTCGTCGGCTGGCGCTCAGCGATACCGTCTATCAGAGCGTTATCGATACCCCACCACTGCAGAAGCGTATTGCCCTTGGTAGAGGCACCATACGCCCATATTTTTTTCCCTTTGGCCTTTTCGGCTTTCATAAAGGCAAGTGTTTGGTCACGCAGAGCGCATGACTTTTCATAAAAATCGAGATACGTCTGTGGGTCGGTAAGCTTCAGTGTCTGTTCGTGCGCAAGGATGGAGTGCACGCGAAAATGCGCAACGTCTCTGTACGGAGCGGCCGCAAACGTAGTCGGGTCGGCATTATTTTTCCGTATATATACCCGAAAGCTACCGCCATTCACATCATTGATCTGGCAATCGACTATCTGCAAATCATGTTGGTCGAGCAAATACTTCAAGGACTGGAGCGAGTAATACTCGAGATGCTCGTGGCAGATGTTATCGAATGCTAATTGCTTAAGCATGAGCGGAAGATAACTCATCTGCATTACCCATAGACCGTTGTCGTTCATAATGTCCTTCACGTCCCGCACGAATTCGTGAGGATCTTTTAGATCATAGAACATAGCGATGGTACTCACTATCTTCGCTTTTTTGGAACCATGTGCCGATTTTCTATATGCACGCGCGGTGAAGTAATCATTTATGAAGAGATCAAAATTTTTCTGGGAAATTTCTTTATAGGTATTTTCTGCCGGATCAAAGCCGATGCGTATGATGCCAGGCTCGACGAATGACAACAACGTGCCATCATTGCAGGCGATATCGACAAATACATCACCGACTTTGAGATACATAAGGCGCGACGTCGATGCTGCAATTTGTTTCAGTTCCTCGACCATGGATTCGTTGGTGCCTGAGCGATACCAATAGTGCTTGTACATATCGTCGAAGGATGCTGTGTGCGCGAGCTGCACGAGACCCGATTTAGGTGAAAGACAGAGAGTCAACGGCACTTTCTGCGAGCGAGGTTTCGCGTCGTACGGTAAGAAATCGGACACATACAAATCGCCCAGTGAAAAGAGTTCTACCAAAGAGTCGCCGGAGATACGGCATGTAGCTCGCTTCATAATGAAAATACACTAGCATGGCTTCGCATTGCCCAGCAAGCTACAATGCGCTATTTTTGTAGAGTATACATGCAGAACATAGTGGTTATTATCCCGACCTACAACGAGGCGCAGAATATTGCGTCTATTATTGCGCGCGTGCGTGAGTTTGAGCCCACAGTTGATGTATTAGTCGTCGATGATAATTCTCCTGACGGTACGGCAGCCATCGTGCAAGGGCTCATGACAAGCGACGCTCATATCAAACTGCTTAACCGTAAAGGGAAAGAAGGTCTCGGCAAAGCGTATCTTAACGCATTTGCCGAAGTGCTCAAAGACCCGTCTGTTGAATGGATACAAATGATGGATGCTGATTTCTCGCACGACCCAAAATATCTGCCAAACATATTTGCGGCGTCAGAGCATGCCGATGTCGTCATCGGTTCCAAATATGTACCCGGAGGCGGCACGGTAGGGTGGGTCGCGTGGCGACGCTGGCTAAGCCGCTTTGCGAATCGTTATTGCCGCGTTATTACCGGCATGCCGGTCAATGATTGTACCGCGGGCTTTATATTGATGCGCACCAGCTTCATGCTCAAAGCGCACCTGGAAGATATCCGAGCAAAGGGGCATGCCTTTATGATGGAGTTGAAATACCGGTTATGGAAGGAGGGTGCACGAATTGTAGAAATTCCAATCCTGCTTGAAGACAGGCAACACGGAGCATCAAAAATGTCTCGAGGTGTCATTATTGAAGGAGTTCTCGCCCCCTGGAAAATGAGATTCAAAGCCCGAAAAATGTAGGCAACGTAGGAGGGGTAGCGGTGTACTTAAGCTCTATGCTATGGACACCGGCCGGAACAAAGACCGCCATCATGGTATAATTTACTTCAAGTATGCGGGTTTCGGTACCGTCGAGAGAAGCGTGGTATCCCGGCAACCAAGCATTTCCTATAAAGAGGTATGCATCCTCGTTATTGTTAGTGGTAAACAGCATGCTATCAGACGTCAGACGCGGGACCACCGGCGTCAAAGAAATACCCGGTCGTCGGAGAAGACTTTTTTCTTGCAATATGACTGTCGGTCGCGATGCCTTATTGATGACATCCATCCATGTGAGAAATGGAGTGTCTGGTTTGAGTTCGGCGATTGTATTGGTCAGAAAGTAGCGAGGCCACGGGTTGTCGAGCGAATACACATACACGGGAGATTTGCAGGTGCCTACTGACGTGGTGTACACCTCTTTTAACCCTGTATCGGTGAGAGGCACCAGCGTAATAAGGTATTTTATATTGAATGCACCATAGACATTTCTTCGGGCCAACAGTTGTGCCATCTTGTCCGCGAGCGTGTTCCGTTGGGTCCCGACACTGTAGAGGTCGTTTTGTAAGACAGACGAGCTTCCCAAGTAACTGGTAAGATTTGCCATCTTCGCGGTCATGTATGATTCAAATCCGTCGAGGGAGTCCAGACCGTAATAAAGGAACAGGTTCGGGTCGAGTAATTCTTTATGCAGCAGAAATGTCTGATCATCCATATTCCAGTCTCCAATATTGGGGAAACGGCACCGCACCGCTTCGGTATAAAACGGGATGCCAGAGAGAGGCGATGCTATCCGAAAGGGCACGGTACTGCTCGCCTCTTGGTTCTTGACAAACGTCGCCGTGGTTGGCGGAGTCAATAGTTCTTGTTTTGAGATACCGTGCAGGTATCCCGCGTAGACGACCATAAAGTTAAGCGAGACACCGCAGAGGATCGTAGCCCAAAAGACAGAATCCTTCTGACGCCCGAGAGAATGTAAAAGAACATAGCCAAGTATGCCAAACACAGCAATTGAAACTATCTCCGGATTTAGGAGCGAGAATTGTGTTATCACTTGTTCAATCCACGTATGTATTAGAGAAAAATAATGTTCAAGCGGGAGTCCCCCGGTCGTATGCTGGTATCGGTTGGTTAAAAAATATACATCGGCTATGCGTTCAATCTGGGGAACAAAAAACAATTTAAGAATGGTGAATAGAGTGACGATCGGAACAAAAAACCACATAAAGAAGCGTTTGAGTACCAGATAAAATCGCGCACTCTCGTGCACGCCCGCCGACCTTTCTTGCCAAAGATATTGCACTACAAGACCTATACAGAGCGCGAGTGCGAAATCCCCGATAAACATGATGCGTACCGTTTCTCGTAGTTCGTGAAAGACAGGCAGATAATGCATGAGTGCAGCGATTGGAGAGTATTGAATTGCCGTAAAAAGACAAAAAAGAAATACGCCAGCAAAGAAGATCAAATGAGGCACGCGTCGAAAACGTTTAAAATGGAACAGTCCGAACATGGTAATGAGGAGCGGAATGATGCCGATGTAATTATGGAACGCTCGAGGGAGCGGCAGATAGGGAATAGAAAATGAGGGAATAAGATACTGGATAAGATGATGGGGATAGTAGCTGTAGGCAAACGCTGCGCTTAGTGGCGTGAATGAGCGTACGGTAAGGGGTAAGAAATTGAGCACGGCCCAGATCTGCGGAAACCCCACTGCCGCCGATAGAAGAAGTACGACGCCAAACCACAGAACCTCTTGCGCAAACGCTTGTGTATGTTGACGCGCTCGGAGAGCGAGATAGAGCCAGTATGCTACAACCGCAAGGTATACATACACCAGAAATTGCACATGACCTGCGAGCCATCCAAAGCCGAGAAGGAGGCCTATAGATACTGAGAAGAGGGCTTTTTTTATAGTCGTTTGTGCGTGCACCTCGTAATCAACCAAGAGCAACACGATAGGCAAGAGCGCATAATAGACGACGATGCTTATCGCTTGGGACCACAGCATTACCTGACCGGCAAATATATATATCATGCCAGAAAGAACTGCTGCTTCATGGCGCATGCCGATTCTTCTTGCAAAGAAGTAGGTGCCAACATAGGCGAGAAGGAGATATGACAGAACCAAGATACGATACGTGTCTACCGCGTCAAAAAAATGAAAAAAGAGCTGGCGTATCGGGTCAAACCAAGCGGCAGAAATAGTCACGAGTATCGGAAACCCCGCGAGGATGGATTGAGTTATGAGTATAGAACTTTTACTCTCGCTAAAAAAATAGGGAATGTAGTTAGTTAGTACGTCGTTAAATAAAAATATTTTTCCTTCAAAAATAATCTCGCGGAAAATAAACGCAAGTGTCGCAATGGGGAGCGCGAACAAGAGTGCCGCGTAATATCTGCGGCCACATCGATAGAAATGCTCTTTCATAGCAAAAGAATACATTATTTTAGTTTTTTATGGTACATATAATAGGTTCATGAAGCACTTTCATTCTCTCTTTAAATACTTGGTCTCCGGCGGCACGGCCGCTTGTGTTAATTTAGGGACGCTCTATCTTCTTACCGAGTATGCGCATATATACTATCTGCAATCGGCGGTTCTTTCGTTCATCCTTGCATTTTTCGTCAGTTTTTTCCTCCAGAAGTTCTGGACGTTTCAGGACATGCGAAAAGAGGTTGTGCACTGGCAAATGATGTGGTATCTCAGCCTGTCGCTTATCAATCTCCTCATAAACACATTACTCATATATACTCTCGTAGAGTATGTTCACCTATGGTATCTGATGGCGGCGGTGGTGTCGGGTGCGTTACTAGCAGTAAGTAACTTTTTCATCTACAAGCACGTTATTTTCACTGCGGAAAGGAAATATGAAAGTCCTCATAATCACGAACACACTGTATGAAAGATGCGGTTCGGGAAGATATTCCCTAGGCGTGGTAGAAAACTTACAGCGCGCTGAAGTCGAGGTGGTATTACTGTGCGAGCAAAAGCCCGGCGGGATAACCATTGAGTGGCATCGATTGTTGCCGCCCAGCTCTCCAATCTCTTTTCTTCGCAACATACTCATGACGCGTCGGCTTGCGGGGAGCGTTGACGTGGTACACGCACTGGACGGGTGGCCGTTTGGTGTGTACGGCTATACCGGCGTACTCGGGACATCCAAAAAGTTTTTTATCAACGGAGTGGGTACGTATTCCGTCGCACCTCTCCACTCTCTCTGGCTTGGCTGGCTCGTACGGCGAGCATATCAGGCGACAGGAAGGATATTTTGCATTAGCGCCTATGTAAAAAATCAATTATTAAAGGCAGGCGTTTCCTCGGACAAACCAACCGTTGTGCATTTGGGTAGCGACAAGTTGCCGGTTCTCTCACAAGAGGAAGAAGAAAAATATCGCAATGAATTTTCAGTCGACCGACTTAGATTTCCCGTTATTCTAACGGTCGGTGATATAAAGAATAGAAAAGGCCAATTCGATACGCTCCAGGCTGTCTGGCGGCTTAAAGAGAAGTATCCGCAGATTTTATATATCGTTGCCGGCACTTGCAATCTCGAGTATATAAAAGACATGCACACATACGCAACTTTGCATGATCTTACCGGTAATTTTCGTGTCGTCTCAAGTATAGACGATACAACATTGGCTTTCCTTTACTCCATCTGTACCTTGGTTGCTCTCAACTCAAACAATAATGAAATCAGACATCATTTTGAGGGTTTTGGCTTGGTTATTATCGAGGGTTACCAATTTGGTAAACCGGCAGTTGGAAGTCGCAATTGTGGTATTGAAGATGCTATAGAGAATGGAAAAACTGGACTGCTCGCTAATCAGGGAGACCAACTCGATATCGCAGAAAAAATAGAGAAAGTGCTTGAGAATCTGTCTTTTTTCTCGCATAATGCTCGTATGCGGTACACAACGTTTGACTGGAGGAACACCGTCTCGGCCTATATCGCGGCGTATAAAAAATAATGTATATCGAACAACCGGAGCGGGTGTTGATTAATAAAGCAATGGCTAAATTCGCGTCGCACATACGCGGAAAGGTTTTAGACGTTGGAGCAGGGACATTCGACCGATACAGTAAACTATTCTCCTGCGAATCCTATACAAGAATGGATGTGTCAGTTAGGGAAGGAATAGACCTCGTCGGCACTGCAGAGAGCATTTCCGCTCCCGACGGCTACTATGACGCAATCATCTGCACGCAGGTTCTTGGGGATGTTAAAGACCCACGCATCGCTGTCAAGGAGTTTTTTAGGGTTCTTAAACCCTCCGGTGTTGTCCTCACATCAGAGGCTCTATTTAATCCCCTCCACGACCAGCCGAACGATTACTGGAGGTTCACTCCGTACACGTTCACAATGCTCTTCACGGAGGCAGGATTCTCTGGAATTGCAATTGAAGCGCTCGGGGGATTTTGGAGCGTCGGGGCACAGCAGATTATCCGCTACTGTATTGAGCGATTCGATTTATATAATCACTCCCGAATGTGGAATCTCCCATTGAAGTATCTTGGTAGAATATCGATGTGGCTCGATATTCACGACCACTCCAAAGTTAACTCATTGTACCATCACGGTTTCGTGGTGCTGGCTACCAAATAATATGCTCACAGTAACTACAAGTTGGGATGATGGAGACGTGCTGGACCAAAAACTGGCTGGCTTACTTGATAAGTACAACATAAAAGGAACTTTTTATATTGCTAAAGAATACAGAAAAGAGCGTCTTTCAGACAAGAATATTAAGGCAATATCACAGAGACATGAAATAGGTGCGCACACATTAACCCATCCAGATTTGCGTAATATTGTCCGCGAACAGAAGATACGTGAAATAAAAGGTTCGAAACAATGGTTAGAAAATTTGCTTGGGAAGGAAACATTGTCGTTTTGTTACCCCTCTGGTTTTTTTGATAAAGAGGATGTGGCAGTTGTACGAGAAGCTGGCTTCCGCGGGGCACGTACTACCATATTGGGTAAGCTAGAGTCGCCTGCCGACCCATTTTTGTCGCCGACAACGCTTCAGGTATATCCCATGCCGTTTCGTAAACTAGGCGCCAGCGGGTATTGGTGGGGGAAATTATTACAACCCTTTACCGAACGCTCGCCTGCGTTGCGTGCACTCGGGGTTCCTCTCACTGCCTTCCGTTCTTTTGAGGCGCTTGCGTGTGCGACGTTTGATATCGCACGTACGCGGGGAGGAGTGTTCCACTTGTGGGGCCACTCTTGGGAAATAGATAAATACGATATGTGGCGACCTCTTGAACTGGTATTGAGTTATATAAGTAAAAGAGAAGACTGTCAGTATGTAACGAACGAAGAAGTGATACATTCAGTATGAGAATATTAGTATTGCAGGATGATTTTCCTCCTCGTCCAAGCGGTGGCGCGGGTTCGGTTTCATTTTCTCTCGCGGAAGAATATACCCGTCGCGGTCACGTTGTGTTAGTACTTGCCACTTCGCCCAATTCATAAGATGTGGGCGAAAGTGAGGTTGCCGGATTTCGCGTACGCACTATTGTTTCAAAGTATTCAGGAAGATGGCGCGCATATAGGAGTCTCTACAATCCGTCCGTTGTCGCCGAGGTCAAAAAAACACTGCAGTCGTTTAAACCCGATGTGGTGCATGCGCATAATATTCACGCCCACCTGTCATACGCGGCGCTTTGCGCCGCCAAACGTTACGGTGCCAGCGTCATTCTCACCTGTCACGACGTTATGTCTTTTAATTACGGTAAGCTGCTCGGGCTTATCTCTCCCAGTGATACGGCAATACCCTCTTCCTTTCAATATCACACGAATCCCTGGCGGCAGTTGCGCGAACAACGTTTTCGGTATAACCCATTTCGAAATGTATACATACGATATGTTCTTCGCACGTATGTAGACCACGTAGTTGCAGTGAGCGACGCCCTTGCCGAAGCGTTGCGGCACAATGGTATATCGAATGTCACTACCATACATAACGGCATTGACGTCTCCCTCTGGGCCGAAGAGAGTGGCGCGATAGAAACCTTTAAAGATACCTATGCCGTGGGGGACTACGCCGTGCTTTTTGGCGGTAGACTCTCACGAGTAAAAGGAGCGCCTGAGCTCCTGGCGGCGCTCGCGCGAGTAGTAAAAACGATTCCGCAGGTACAGTTGATAGTAGCTGGAGCCGAGGACGCCTATGCATCGAGTATGCGGGTACGGGCAACCAAGCTCGGGATTGGAGACCGATTGGTGTTTACGGGGTGGCTCACCGGTGCTGAACTCCGCGCCGCATACCACTCGACCGCGCTCACCTGCGTGCCATCGGTCTGTTTCGATTCATTTCCCACCATGAATCTCGAGGCAATGGCGTGTCGTAAGCCGGTTATCGCAACGTGTGTCGGCGGGTCAAGAGAAGCAGTTGTGGATGGAGAAACGGGTTATATTGTGAACCCATTTGACCTGCAAGCGATGACAGAGAAACTGACAGAACTTCTCACTAATATAGAAAAAAATTCTCGTTTTAGCGACGCAGGATACGCAAGAGCGATGAGAGTTTTTTCTCCCACAGAACAAGTACAAAAATATGAAGAGCTTTTTACACCCAGCGTCCGCTCGATTGTCGCTCAAACTGCTCAATAAACCACGGCTTTCGCTGTATATCTCTCCACCACTGTTCATTAGTTTGATACCAATGCACAACTTCGCCGAGAGTTTCATTAAATGAGAGCAATCGTCGCCAACCCAACTCTTGCGTGAGCCGTGTTGAGTCTGGAGAGTAGCGCATATCTGGTCCAGGCCTATCGCTGACATGTTTTTTTACTGTATTAATATCTTTTTTCAAGTATGTGGCGAGTGCCGTGAGTACTTCCATATTCGTTTTTTCTTCTCCCGAAACATTATAAATAGAATAATCTGCTGCAGTACGAGCAACTGTGTCAATGGCTCGGCAAAAATCGTGCACATGTAACCAGCTGCGCACATGTTCACCGCTTCCATGCACGGGAACTTGTCTGTCTTGGAGCATGCTGGTGATAGACAATGGGATGAGCTTTTCAGGGTATTGATACGGTCCGTAATTATTAGAGCCACGCACAATTACGGCAGGGAGGTTGCGTGTGCGCATATAACCCTGCACCAAAAGATCGGCGCCAGCTTTTGAAGTTGAATAGGGATTTGAAGGTTTAAAAGGGTACTCTTCGTTCGTTGACCCTGTTTCAATAGAACCATACACTTCATCGGTAGAGATGTGTATAAACCGTGATACGTTATGTTTTAATGCCGCATCGGCCAGTAAGCGAGTACCGTCGATATTTGTGCGTGAAAACTGGGTCTTATTAAAGAAAGAACGATCCACATGCGACTCGGCCGCAAAATGGAATATCGCATCAAATTGTTGTTGACTAAGTACCTCTTCAAGTGTCGTCTCGTTGCAAATATCCCCTTGGATAAAATGGGAGCGTCTCTGTTCGGGAGCGAGTGGAGTTTCAATGATATCAATATCGCGTAAGTTTTCTCTATTGCCGGCGTAGGTCAATAGGTCAAGGTTAACTATCCGCGCGTGCGGATAGGTATAGTATAGATATCGTATAAAATTCGAGCCTATGAAGCCTGCGCCGCCAGTAACCAGTATGGAGGAAAAGTCGCGAGAGCCATTCTGCATTGGTTCCTAATATAGCACAGCACAACAGAATCCTTTTGTGCTATTGTTTTGTTGATGCAAAGGTTAACAGTGCTCATTACTGGGGTTGCAGGCTTTATTGGGAGTAGTCTTGCAGACCGTCTCGTGCAAGAAGGATATATGGTCGTAGGCTTATGCAGTGATCTTGTGACAGCACGCAAACGAGTGTCTCAGGATGTGCGACTACACGTATGTGATGTCCGCTCGTCAGATATATATTCTTTATTTAAAGAAGTCGATGTGGTATTTCATTTCGCTACCAAAAGCTCTATGGCTCTATGTCAACAAGACCCAGTCAGTACTATTGACATCAACGTTGTCGGCACCGCAAATGTCTTTGAAGCGGCACGGCGCGCGAATGTGCGCAAAGTGGTGTACGCATCATCGGCAGTACTTGAAGAAAGCGCAAAGCAAAAGACTTTTTATGCTATAAGCAAAGAAGCAGGCGAAAGACTCGCCGAAGGATTTACGGCTGCGTTCGGACTCACTACCGTGGGTTTGCGGTATTTTAATATCTATGGTCCCGGCCAAAACTACCGAGACGATCCATTGGTTATAAGTAGATTTATTAATGCTCTTACACAAGGGCAGCAGCCGATAGTGTTTGAGGGATACGAACAAAGCCGACGAGACTTCATACACATTGACGATATAAACGATTTTCACTTGCTCTGTATCAACGACGCGCGTGTCGACAATCGTATATTTCAGCTCGGGTCCGGTACACAATACACTACAGTAGAGATAATTCAGACAATCCAAAAGATTTTAGATACTCATCTTGAGCCGATTATCAAACCACGCACTGCCATGGACGCCCCGTCCTCAACATTAGCCGATATCAAAGATGCTCGTGCACTCGGATGGGAGCCTAAGGTTGGACTTGAGAAAGGACTACGGTCTATGCTCACACCTATTCAGCCCAACCTACTCACTGACTAAGGCATCAGGGCGCGTTCATTCTCGGGAGTGTATTCTTGAGCACGCAGAGTAAAATATAGTCTCTTTAAATATAGGTAATGCGTCGTGAAGTAAGATTTCAGCCACCATTTTATTCTGTCTGTCATAGATCGACTGACACACCAGCTCGCCTCCATATTATAGGCTTCTGCGTCTGGGTCGAGCTTTATCGTTTGTGGATGAATAATGGGAAATTGCATCGGCTGTGTCGGTTGATTATCCCACATGGAGTCGGATACGGTGAGATTGGTTGCGTCTAGACCATACCCGATATTTGATATTAAGTTATACTTCGGATAAATACATAAGCTTTTGTTGACTAGACATGCAAATGTCCACGGCCCATCATAGGCGGGCAGTTTCCTCTCGTAATAGAGCTGAAATTTTTTCCCCAACGTGTATGCCGCAAGTCCGTTATCAAAAATATCATATAGTAGTTTTTTCTCTCTTACTTCTGGCCAGCATTTGACCTCTACGTCATAGAATTTCCATGCTCGACGCCAGCTCGCCCAGCCCCATATGTTTGCCATACGTGAAAAATAATAACTTTCTTCGCACGTAAAATCTTTATTGTTTTGTTGTAGATTCACTCCGCCGATGTGCATCACTCGAGGGTCGTCGCGGTACTTCTCGAGCATTGTTGCACAAAAAGTAAAAAACGACGGGTCCGGCAAATCATCGTCTTCGAGAATGATGCCCTCTTCAACATTTTCAAAGAACCAATCAAAGGCGCCTGCAGGGCCATATTTACAACCCAAGTTTTCTTCGCGGAAAAGGGTATGGACCTCGCACGGCCAGTCAATCGTGGTGGCGATGTCACGCGCTTCTCGGCAGAGTTCTATATCAGCGGGTCTGTCTATCCGTGGACCATCTCCGGCAACAAAAAGCCTCGTAGGACGACGTTTTCGTATTTCCTCAAATACACGCTTTGTTTTGTCTGGCCGATTAAAGATAAGGAACAATATAGGTGTATTAAATTGATCCTGGAACATTGGTACAATATATCATTTCCGCGGTGGCCATGAGATGTCAATGTTGTATTCCTTTGGGGATCACACCCCAGAGACCTTCCTTAGGATTACCCCACATCACCTCCTCCCAGATAGATAACGGTAAAAAGTGTCCGTGTATAAGAATGGCCGTACGCATAAACGTTAGTATGCACTATTTTTGCAATATGTCCGCGTAGTTGAGAACAGAGTCCTTTTTTGATATAGTGTGCTTACTTTTTCTCCCGCATCATGATTGATATAACCATAGTTGGTGCAGGCGTCCACGGGACGAGGATGGCCGATAAATACAAGAAGTGTAAAGTCGCACGTGTGTGTGCGGTGGTAAGCAATAGACAGCCCACCGCAGAGGTATGGGCAGGAATGCCATTTTTTGTATCGGCAAAAGAGTGGAAGAAGCGCTTCGGCAAACCTGGCAAAAAAGATGTCTTTGATATTAATGTGCATCAAGACATTTTGCTTCCGCTCATAAAGGAGTTTGTCAGCATTGGCGCCAAAAATTTCATTTTGCCAAAACCTATTGCGCTCCGGCGTGCAGACCTTGTGGCGCTCAGCGTTGTGGTACAGCGGCACAAACTTAACCTGTTGGTCGCCTCGCAGTGGCACTACTCTTCACTCGTAGGTGACGTTGCTCGTTTTATTCACAAAAATAAAAAAGACATCTCACGAGTCGATATTACTTTTTCAGCCCCAGTTGGTCCGGAGCGCCGTAGCAACGTCTGTAGAGCTTTTTTACCACACATGCTGCAGATTCTCATTGACGTTTCCATCGTCGATGTCACCTCACTGCCGCTCATCGAAGACATCTCGGAGGAAAAAATCAAATTCCACTATGCGGTAGGAATACCCGTGTACGCCGAGTCTGATCTTGCCGTGTCTCGGCGTGTGCTCCTGCTCAAGGTCTACCTCAAAGATAAAAGCAAACCCGCGCTGGTAGCAGACTTTGCCACAGAACACCTGCGAGAAGATGTTCTTGAAAAAATGATTGTGCAAACAGTCCGTCACTTTGAAAAACCAACAAAGACTCACTCTGCTCTCACGCTCTCATCCTATCAGCCGGTCGCTGAGCAGCTCGTCCGTATATGGGAGCTGAGCCGCAAGGAGGTTGCGGTCATTGGCGGCGGTATCTTTGGGATTCTTTCAGCTTTGGAGATAGCCAAAAAAGGATATCCGGTGGTTATCTTTGAAAAGGAATTAGACATAATTACCGGTGCATCCTTAATCAATCAATGTCGCATACACATGGGTTATCATTATCCACGCGATGAGCGCACTGCTATATACAGCAACGCAACAGGCAGAGTATTTAAGAAATTCTTCGCCCCTGCAATACGTAACATTAACAATTATTATTTTATTGGAAAGGAGGGGAGCTTAACAAGCCCCAAATCTTTTTTAGCTTTCTGCAAGAAGATGCGACTGCCATACCGAGTATCTTGGCCCAAAGGTGTGAACATATCTAAAGCTAAAATAGCCCTGAGTGTAAAAGTTCCAGAAACTATTTTTGATGCTCACTCATTGCGAAAGATTTTAAAACAAATGTTAACTCAGACAGAAAATGTAACGCTTATAACAGACTCGGCTGTTGTTGGCCTCACGCAGATGCATGGAGTGTTTAATCTCACCTATCAAACCGGTGCGACTATAGAGCACGCTCGATTTGCCGCAATCGTAAATGCTACATATAGCGCAGCGAACGATATTAATAAACTGATTGGCCTTCCACTCGCACCCTATCAATACGAGACGATTGAACTCTTGGTAGTCAAAACTCCATGGAAGGGGATTGGTTGGGGCATGTTTGATGGGCCCTTTTTAGGAGCGATACCATTTGGTTTCTCGGATGTGCATCTGATGTACGACGTGGAGATCTCGGTACTGGAAAGGGTCATTGGCGCCCTCCCTATGTTTACACACACACATGCATACCACAATGAATCTCGAAGATTGGCGCGACGTCTTGAGGAATATTACGCAAAATGGGAGTCGATACTGCCAGACATACGAAAGTACAAGTATCTCTATTCTCTGTATGTAACTCGCATGGTACTCCCAAATGTTGAAAAAACTGATGCAAGACCAACATTGACACATGAGCTCATGCCAGGAATGTGGCAGTTATTTTCTGGTAAAATAACCACGAGCATATCGCAAGCCAAAGAAGTGGCTAAAAGTGTGGATGCCTTTTTACGTAGCGTTTAACTAAGCGGTCTCTCCTATATCAGCACGAAGTACTCTTCGGTAGAGCGTATAATTAAATACAATCACTATAAAGTGCGTAGCAATCCGAGCGACAATCACGCCCATCAAGCCCCAAAAAAGTACGCCGATAACGAGAAGAGCGATTTTAGAGAGAGAGTAGACAACAGTGCTTGCATATAAGGTCTTGAGGTGCTTTCTGGACGAAATGTATGAATTGATAGGGTCAAATGCCAGAGCTAGTATCCATAGAATGTATATTTGAGAGTAGCGGACCGCCTCCAGATACTGAGGAAATAAGAATGTAAATAGATAGGGCGCGATAAAAAAGTAGGCGGCGGCAAGTGTTACCAAAAAAATGAAGTACCAAAAGATTTTGTTCCACATGTTGCTTTTAATTTCTTTCGCGGTACGGTTTACAAACCGCGCTTGGAGCATAGCATCGATATTTTTGATTGGTGTGCGCATTTGGTTGGGTATGGCGATGGCGAAGTTGTAGATTGCAAGTTGAGCCCCTCCCATAAAATGGAAAAGGAGTATCTGATCTATATTCTCCGCAATGCCTCCCAAAATGCCCATAATGCTGAGATGTTTGCTGTAGCGGAGCATGGTCTCGTCGTGCTTTTGCATGCTTTGCGCGTACATGATTTTAGTGCGGCGATAGAAGTACAGCGCAGCGAGTGTATTTGTTATAAAATAAACAGCAATAAGAATAAGAGGATTACCAGTGAGCATAACGGTTCCTATCATGAGACAGATAGGAATAAGGTTGTCGCCTATACTGAAGAGCGTCTGGTACACAAAGTCCTTCTTTCCCGCCAAAAAGGGGCTAAAGAGGCCTGCGCTGGCGAGGAAGGGTGAGAGCGAGCCACCGATGAGTATTCCTGCCGCGAGCGTTACATTGCCCGCCCAGAAATAATAGAGAGCCATTACCAATGCTCCTATAAAAATAACGAAGCTCCAGCGCAGATTAGCCCAAAAACCTTTTTGGAGAGCGCTGTTGAACCCCTGAGCCGCCGACTGCAGCACTGCCCCGCCTATACCGTTAAGCGAAAATGAAGAAAGGAGCGCGATAATAGAGAGAATGTATTTATACTCGCCGTATGAAGTTTTTGGCACATAGTGACTCACCATGACTGCGAGCGCGAGTGCGCCACCGAGCGCAGTTACTTGAGAGACCAGAGAAAGAAACCCGCCCGAAGCAAAGTACACCATATCGGTCTTGGTATATCTCTCGCTCCACCGGAGGAATATCATGAGGCGAGATTTGATGGCAGACATAAATAGATATAAGAGGTAGCGATCAGTTTCGCTATTATAGTGTCTAAAACCAACTTTTGCTGTATTAAAGTTTCAACGGATGTGGTATCATAATCTATATCCATGCAAACTGAGGGCACGGCGAAGAGTATAGCGAGGTTGGTGGCGCTTGGAGCGCTGTTTTTGCTTCCGTTCACTCCACTTATGGTCGCCAACCCCTTCTTCTTCCCGTTCATTACCGGCAAGGCGTTTTATCTGCGCGCTCTGATAGAGATAGCGGTTGGCGCATGGGTTGTGCTCGCGCTATTGGATAAGGAATATCGTCCAAGATTTTCTTGGATAGGAGCATCTGTAGTCGGGTTTGTTGTTTGGATGTTCATTGCAGATGCGTTCGCTCTGAACGCGATGAAGGCGTTCTGGAGCAACTTTGAGCGTATGGAGGGATGGGTGCTTCTCGTCCATCTACTCGGACTCTTTTTCTCCGCGAGCGCGGTTCTGCGAGTAGAGAAGAAGTGGCGCGCATGGTTTCTCACATCTCTCGGTGTATCGGTCGTTCTCGTAGGATACGCTCTGTTACAGCTAAACGGCACACTCACGATACATCAGGGGTCTACGAGAATAGACGCATCGCTTGGCAACTCCGCATACTTCGCGATTTATCTGCTATTCAGCGTCTTCGTAGCGCTCTGGCTCGCGCTGACTGAAAAATATGTGTGGCTGAAATGGTCGCTCATCGCGCTCGCCGTTATAGAGGGCACGCTTATTTTCTTCACCGAGACGCGCGGGACGATCATTGGGCTTGTGCTCGCGCTCGCGCTTGCGGCGCTTCTGACCGCGCTCACAGCAAGTAAGCAAGCTAGAGGATGGGCGGTTGGCGCGTTCGTGTTGATTCTAGTTCTAATAGGAAGTTTTTATCTCGCGCGCGATTCTAGTTTTATACAAAACAATCACGTGCTACAGCGCATCGCCTCCATTTCGCTCGCAGACGGACAGACGCGCTTCACTATTTGGAGCATGGCGTTTAAAGGAATATTGGAACGGCCGCTTACCGGCTACGGTCAAGAGGGTTTCAACTATGTTTTCAATAAGTATTACGAGCCGTCGCTTTATGCGCAGGAACAGTGGTTTGACCGCGCGCACAACGCATTTATTGATTGGTTTACCGCCGGCGGTATCCCCGCATTCCTGCTCTACATCTCTCTATTCGGCTCGGCGATTATGCTTCTCTGGAAAAGTTCCGAGCCCCGACGTCAGGAGTCGGGGCTCCGACCGAAAGCGTCGGAGCTGTCTCGCCCGGAGCGCATCGCGCTCACAGCCGCGCTCGTCGGATACGCCGTCCACAACTTCTTCGTCTTTGATAATCTCTACTCCTATATATATTTCTTCGCGATACTCGCTCTTATAGACTCGCAGGTCTCTCGTCCGATTGAAAAGTTTGAAACTGCTCCTGAACTCTCGGCAGAAGACGGTACGACATACGCTCTGCCTATCGCGACAGTCGCAGTGTTCGCGCTTATCTGGTTCGTGAATATTTCGGGGATGCAGACGGCGTCCAAGCTCATCGTCGCCATATCGCCGTCCAACGATCCTTCAAAAAATCTTGCCGCGTTTGAATATCTCGCCGCGCATCCCCCGTTCGCCATGCAGGAAGTGCGCGAGCAGATGGTTTCGTTCGCAAGCGTAGTCGTGCAGAGCTCTTCTATGCCGAACGAACAAAAACAGAAGGCCGCCTCGCTTGCCATAATAGAGATGCAAAAACAAGTCGCATCATATCCTCTTGACGCGCGAGTGCATCTTCAGCTCTCGTATGCGTATCGTATCGTTGGAGACAGCGCAATGGCAATCAAAGAGATTGAATCCGCCATTCTACTATCGCCGAAAAAAATTGGATTCTATATTGAGAAGGGAACCATTGAATGGGACATAGGCAACATGGAAGCGGCGCAAAAAGATTTTAATACTGCCTACGCTCTCGGTCCGCAATTTTCAAATCTTGCTCTATATGCAGCCGCAGGAAATATCGCCGCAGGAGACAAGGCAGAGGCCGATAAAATCCTGATGGACATTTTCGGCACAACTGTCGTAGACAGCAATATCCTCGCAGTCGCATACTATCGCGCCAAGGATTGGCCGCGCCTCATAACGATGCTGAAAGCGCGTGCAGAGAAACCCGATGCGGACGTGCCCGCATGGTTCTCTCTCGCGGCCGCTTATTACACGGCAGGCGACAAAGCGAATGCCATTAAGGTGATTAATGCCGCGGTCGCGAAATATCCGGATGCGGCCGCTTCGGGCGCCGAGGCCATCAAGCAGATACAAGAAGGGAAATGAACCTAAAGGAACACGTCCCGCTCGCTCCATTTACGACATTTCATATCGGCGGACCAGCACGCTTCTTCGTAGAGGCACGGTCAACTGAAGAAATGAAAGAAGCGCTCGCGTTCGCTCGCGCCAATTCGCTTCCGATATTCGTGCTCGGTGGCGGTTCAAATATCGTAATCTCCGATGACGGCTTTGACGGATTGGTCATCGCTCTGCGCGTACAAGGCATCGCCAAAGAAAGTAAAAATGGCGGCAGAACATTGGTCACTGTCGGAGCGGGAGTAGCGTGGGACGATTTTGTCATCTGGAGTATTAAATGCGGGTTTAAAGGTCTTGAATGCATGTCCGGCGTACCGGGCACTGTCGGTGGCGCAGTTGTCGCCAATCTCGGCTGTTATGGAGCACAGGTGAACGATACGTTCATTCACGCAGAAATAATTGATACAAAAGACGCAAGTGATAGTGTACAAGTTGTGAGGAAAGAAGAGTGCGATTTTTCTTATCATGACAGCAAGTTCGGACGTTTGAGGGGGCGCTATATAATAGTACGCGCCGCGTTCGCACTCTCGACCGATCCGACTGCCAGCCCATCGTATCGGGACAATCGTTTTGACATGGCGGCTCTTGCTGCAGAGCTCGGTCGTACGCCGTCGCAGAAAGAAATTCGCGAATCTGTGCTAAACATGCGTGAAGAAAAAGGTTCGCTTATTATGAAAGGTCGCCTCTCCTACAAAAGTGCCGGATCATTTTTTCACATGCCGTTCGTATCGTCGGAAAAATATATAAAAGTTGTAGAGCGTGCGCGAGAACTTGATGCGGAGAAAGAAGAGAAGTTGCGTCCATGGGCGTGGAAACAGTCGGACGGCTTTTACAAAATAGCTCCCGGATTCCTGCTTGAGTACACCGAGTTTCAAAAAGGATATACACGCGGCACAGTCGGTATTTCCCCGCGCCACACGCTTTCTATTATCAATGTAGAGGATGCGCGTGCTAAAGATATAGCACAGCTTGCGCGCGATATGTCCGACGCAGTTGAAAAAATATTCGGAATTAAACTTGAGCGAGAAGTTGAATACATCGGTGACATAATCTGAACATCACTCCGTTTCTCCCATTCTTCATTTTCCACTTCTTTCTATTATTTAACGGTCGTCACAAAATAGAAAGAGTGCTATTATGGTGTGAATGGCACAAATGGAACAAGAGTCGCGGAAAAGACGTAAAAAGCAGAACCTGCAACGCGCTCTTCTATTGACTCTCGCGACGGCCGGTCTTGTTGCATGGGCTGTTATGGCACCGAACGCTCTCCGCCTTCTCAAATATCTTCCGGGCGATCCGATTCGATACAGATTACGAACCGCTGCTGGAAAATTAGTTGCCAAGAAATACGCCGTATGGGTGAAAAGAAATGATTCATATTGCTTGCGCATTACAGAAAGGGGTCGCAAGGCGCTTGTATTTGAACAATCCAGACTCTCGTTAAGTAACACAAAACGAAAGTGGGATGGTCGCTGGCGCATTGTCACGTTTGATATTCCTGAACGCCGTCGTAGTGTCCGTGCTCGTCTGCGCGAAATGATGAAAAGCATCGGTTTCGTTCGATTACAGGAGAGCGTATGGGTGTATCCATATGACTGCGAAGAGTTTATCGCGCTTCTCAAGGCTGAATTAAAGATTGGCAGAAGCGTTTTATATGTGATTGCAGATAGCATTGAACAGGATAAAATTTTACGTTCACATTTTAATTTACCATCAGCATAATCATCTTCATGTACGCTTCTTCACTTCTTATATTATGACGGTCGGCGCAAGATAGAAAGAATATGTAAAGATTGATTCGTGGTTAGTAATAAAAAATTTTTACGCGTGCGCAACAATTAGTGAGTTATCCACATGTACAATAAAAAAACGCACACAAAAATCTTTTTACGCGCGATAATGATACATAGAAACGTTTGTCCTAAGTTTGTAGAAGGACAGACGGGTCGACATATCAGTCATTAATTTTAATTCGCAAAAATACCATGGCAAAAAAGCGAAAGGCAGCGAAGAAGACAAAAAAGCGAAAGGCAGCAAAACGCCGTCGCTAGTTTCGCAAAAAAGAAATCCCGCTTACGGCGGGATTTCTTTTTTGGTGTTATAATGCGCCGTAATGCTCGGGCTCTCTCATTTTTTCTCAAAAAATCAATCCGCGACCTTCTTAAAGGCCGCGGCGCCTGTCGTTGTAGCCACAAACAAGTTTTCTGAAGAGTTCACTTCGCTCTCAGACGAAGTTCTGCGTATTCGTTTTAACGAGGTACGTACTCGTGCGCATACGACCGGCACACCGAGAGACGAGGACATCCCTCTCCTATTCGCCCTCGTACGTGAGGCGGCATATCGTACGCGTCACGAGCGTCATTTTGACGTACAGCTTATCGGCGGACTTGCTCTCCTGCGCGGTAAAATCGGCGAAATGCGTACAGGCGAGGGTAAAACACTCGTTGCGACTCTGCCAGCGACCTTTCACGCCCTTGCCGGCAAGGGCGTGCAGATCGTAACGGTCAATGACTTCCTCGCGCGTCGCGACACAACATGGATGGGTCAAGTCTACGATTATTACGGCCTCACAGTCGGCGTCGTCACGAGTACCGGTGCGTATCTGTATGACGCATCGCATGTAGAAAAAGCAGAAGATGCAGAGCGAGATGCCGAAGGTTCGTTCAAGGTCTTTTACGATTACCTTCGTCCGGTGTCAAAAAAAGAAGCATATGCTTGCGACGTCACCTATGTCACAAACAACGAGCTCGGCTTTGATTATCTGCGAGATAACACAGCGTATGATGCGTCGCAAATCGTACAGCGTAAGTTCCATTACGCGATTATTGACGAAGTTGACTCTATTTTAATTGATGAAGCGCGCACGCCTCTCATTATTTCCGGACCCTCTGGAGATTCGCAGATGTTCTACGAACGTTTCGCGGAAATTGTACGAAGTATGAAAGAAGGCGAAGATTACTCTGTTGATGAAAAGCAGAAGGCGATACAGATTACGGAAGAGGGGATGCATAAAGCAGAGACGGCGCTTGGTCTGGAAAACATCTATACCGAAGGCGGTGTTAAATATGCACACCATTTAGAAACGGCAGTGCGCGCACAGGCGCTTTTTCAGAAAGATAAAGAATACGTCGTCCGCGACGGAGAGGTAATTATTGTTGATGAATTTACCGGCAGACTCCAGCCGGGCCGCCGATGGTCAGAGGGCCTGCATCAGGCGATTGAAGCCAAGGAGGGCGTGAAGATTAATGCAGAGACACGCACATATGCAACCGTAACATTCCAGAATCTTTTCCGTATGTACGAACGGCTCGCCGGCATGACGGGCACGGCTCTCTCTTCTGAAGAAGAATTTTATACTGTCTACGGGCTTGAAGTTGTTGTTGTGCCTACAAACAAGCCGTCTGCGCGCAAGGATTATGACGACCTCATCTTCCAGACCGCGGCGGGGAAGTACCGTGCCGTCGCGCGTGCTGTGAGGGAGCGATATTTAAAAGGTCAACCGATTCTCATTGGTACAGTATCAATAGAAGACAACGAAACCGTCAGCGAATATTTGAAGAAGGAAAGCATACCGCACGAGGTGTTGAATGCGAAGAATCATGAACGCGAAGGAGAAATAATCGCAGAGGCAGGTAAGGAGGGGAGAGTGACAGTTGCCACCAACCTTGCGGGGCGCGGCGTTGACATCAAGCTCGGCGGCGCGCTCGCCACACAGAAGATGCGCGCTTTCGTACTCGAGAAGGGCGGTCTGATGGTTATCGGCACCGAGCGTCACGATGCGCGCCGTATTGATAATCAGCTACGCGGCCGCTCCGGCCGTCAGGGAGACCCCGGCGAGACGAGGTTCTATGTATCTCTTGAGGACAAGCTGATGCGCGTCTTCGCGTCAGAGACTTTGAAGAAGGTGATGGGACGCTTCGGTATTCCAGAGGACGAGCCGATTGAGAGCGCGATGATTACCAAATCTCTCGAGACTGCGCAGGAGCGCATTGAAGGATTCAACTTCGACTCGCGCAAGCAAGTGCTTGCATATGACGACGTGATGAACACCCAGCGTCTCGCCATTTATGCGCGGCGCCGTGCCGCGCTCCAGGGTAGCGACATGGAGGTAGAAGAACTAATTCGTGCGCTTATCGGGGACAGTGACATTACGAACGCCACATTTGAAGCGAAGAAAAAAGAGTTCGGCAATGAGTTCGTACCGCATCTGCGCCGCCTCATCTTGCAGGTTATTGATACATTTTGGCTTGAACATCTGGAGACGATGGACTATCTGCGCCGTTCGGTGTCGCTCCGCGCCTACGGCCAGAGGGACCCGCTGATTGAATACCGGCGCGAAGGGCTCTCGCGCTTCAGGCAGCTTGAAGAAAATATCAGAGCGGCAATCGCCGAAACTTTGCCGCGGCTCCAAAATATGAATGACGCGCGTATCCGTGCTGAACAAGAGAAGACGCGTGCCTCGCTCATCGCCGCAGGTCAAGAAGGTGAGAGTGCGCCGATGCCAATCAGAAAAGCTCCAGGATACGGTCGCAACGATATCGTCACCATCAAGAAGGGCGACGAGTTGAAATCACTCAAGTTCAAAAAGGCAGAGCAGTTGCTCGCAGAAGGCTGGACTATCGTTGAACAATAAGCACGAAATCCGAAATTCGAAATACGAAACAAGGACCAAAACCTTAAGCACCAAAAATGAAAACAGATAAAGCAGAGAAGAAGAGCGCATACGATTTAGAAGATAGAACATTAAAATTTGCGGGCAATGTGCGAGCGTTCGTGAAAGAGTTGCCACGGTCAATAGCTAATAGTGAAGATTCGAGCCAAGTTGTGCGTTCTTCAAGTATCGATACTGGCGGTAAAGTCTCACTCGATGAGAGGCGAGATGCTCTATATCAAGAAGCGCGCGAGCTTATGTTCATACTGAGCTCCATCATGAGAAAGGTGCAGGATTAGTTTTTAATTTCCAGTTTTCAATTTTGGTTCTTGTTTCGGATTTCGTGCTTCGAATTTGGTGCTTTTGACAGACCGTGCTTCATATTTTCATTCGTGTTAGGGTGAATACAATGGCGTTTACAGATCAGATAACTATCCATGCTTCGTCGGGGAAGGGCGGCGACGGCGTCGTCCGCTGGTTGCGCACCAAGGAGTCGGCGCGCGGCGGGCCTTCCGGCGGCGACGGCGGCAGAGGCGGCGATGTCGTTCTGCTCGGCGTGCGCGATATCACGGCGCTCTCACACTATCGCTATGAGAAAAAATTCCATGCTGAAGATGGCGAGGCCGGGAAGGGCGAGCTGAAGCATGGGGCGAACGGTGCTGACACGATTCTTAAAGTGCCTATTGGCACCGTTGCGCGCATTGTCCAAACTGGCGATGAGTATGAGATTACGAATGAGGACGAACGCATCGTTATCTTCCGCGGCGGTAAAGGAGGGTTGGGCAATGCACGCTTTAAGAGCTCTACGCACCAGAACCCGTTTGAACGAACGATTGGTAAAGGAGGGAAGGGTGGGGATATCGAATTAACCCTTAAGATCATCGCAGATGCCGGTCTCATCGGCTTGCCGAACGCCGGGAAGTCATCTCTTCTAAACGCTCTCACGCATGCCAAGTCTAAAGTGGGCGATTATCCGTTCACAACGCTAGGGCCGAACCTCGGCGACTTCTACGGGCGTATTCTCGCGGACATCCCCGGCTTCATAGAGGGAGCCTCGTCTGGACGAGGTCTCGGAATAAAATTTCTTAAGCATGTTGAGAGAACAGGAATTCTGCTACATCTCGTCTCTGCGAGCACAGACGACCCGCTCGCTGCTTATAGGGAAGTGCATACTGAAATAGAGAATTTCAGACACGGACTTTCCGATAAGCGCGAGATCATCATCCTGTCCAAAACAGATATCATATCTCCCGCAGAACGAGAAACCAGACTCCAGCTCCTAGCTTCCAGTACCGGCATGGAAGTGCTCTCGGTGTCAGTAAAAGACCCAAAATCTATTAAGAAGTTTTCAGATACATTGGCCAAAATACTAAGCTAGGGTACTCTTCTAGTATGTATCTCCCGACTATCGGCCTTGAAATACACGCCGAATTGAAGACCGGAACGAAAATGTTCTGCGACTCGGCTAATGATCCCGATGAGACGCGACCAAACGTGAACGTGTGTCCAGTCTGCACGGCGCATCCCGGCACATTACCGGTTATCAATCGCGAAGCGGTCCGACATATTCTGCGTATCGGCACTGCAGTTGGGGGCACGCTCGCCGACTTCAGCGAGTTTGATCGTAAGAGTTACTTTTATCCCGACATTCCGAAGGGCTATCAGATCAGCCAGTACATTCATCCGCTCGTTATCGGTGGTTCTCTTTCCGGAGTCAAAATCACGCGAGTACATCTGGAAGAAGATACTGCGCGTTCAATTCATTCAAGCGGGAAAAGTCTCATTGATTTTAATCGAGCTGGTATCCCGCTTATGGAGCTTGTTACAGAACCGGTCATACGTGATGCAGAGACAGCGGGTAAATTTGCACGGGAACTACAGCTTCTTCTGCGCACACTCGGCGCTTCAGAAGCAAACTTGGAAAAAGGCGAGATGCGCATTGAGGCGAACGTGAGCGTCGCTAAATCCGAAGCACGAAGCACGAAACCTGAAACAGAGCCAAAACTAGGAACAAAGGTGGAAGTGAAGAATCTTAATTCGTTCCGTTCGGTGGAGCGAGCCATAGCCTTTGAAATTAAACGCCAAACGGCGCTGATTGATGGCGGCGGGATGGTGGTTCAGGAGACGCGCGGATGGGACGAAGCGAAGCAGGAGACCTTCCATCAGCGCTTTAAGGAGGGAAGCGCCGACTACCGCTACTTCCCGGAGCCGGACCTGCCAAAACTGTTTATTTCTGAAATTCCGGAATTTTCTCGCGAATCGATACGAGCCTCCCTGCCGGAGCTCCCGTGGGAGAGGCGCGTACGGTACGCGCAAACGTATGCTCTAAAAAAAAGCGACATAGCATACTTGTGCACAACACTTGAGCGTGCGAATTTCTTTGATGCTGTTGCAAAAGAACTTTCTTCTAACGCGAGTCTGTTACCGATCGCCGCAAACTATATCGTGTCTGATCTTGCCGGAATATACGCGAAGAAAGGAGATGAAAAGGAATTTGAAAAACTTGATTCAGCGGCATTCGCAAAGCTCATAAAACTTGTTGGTGATAATTCTCTCTCGTCTCGTGGCGCCAAAGACACGTTATTCATTTTGGTTGAAAAAAACGGCGATCCGGAAACGATTGCAAAAGAGAACAATCTCATACAAATACATGACTCAGGAGCTTTAACGACAGCTGTAGATAAAGTGTTGGACAGAGAAGAGAGGGCAGTATTGGAGTATAAGAACGGCAAACAGGCGGCACTCCAGTATCTTATCGGCAAGGCAATGAGGGAGAGCGGCGGAGCTGGGAATCCTGAGAGCTTGCGTAAGCTAATAGAGGTCAGATTGAAGTCAGACTTCAATTCAGATCCTTAGAAGTCTGACTTCTGTGCACAGCTCTTCCATCCTAGCCGAGATATGGCTATACTACTGGCATGGATGAACTGCTTATAGAAGAAAAGAAGTACGTATCGTCGAAACGAGCTGCGAAAATGACGGGATATGCAAAAGATTATATCGGCCAGCTCTGCAGAGAAGGCAGGGTGCCAGCGCGGCTTGTCGGGCGCAATTGGTATGTGCTAGAAACGGCCATACAAGACCATCGTTTCGGCACTACGGATATTCAGTCAGAAGAAAACGAGCAATCCACTACTCCGGAATCGGCGACTTCAAACAAGTGGGAATCTCCACGCTATGAATCAACTACAGATGAGTTCCTACCATCTGTTAATCGTCTAAAAACACCAGAAACAGGCTCTACAGACGAGAACAGCGAAGAAGTTAAAGACTCAGAACGTCTTCAAGACACTTGGAAGACGTGGTTTGATCGCGTAGCAGATACAGAAACTTATATTCCGACTGTTGAGAACATAGAAAAAGAGAAAGAAACAGAAATAAAGACTGAAGTAGTTGAGAAAATAGAGGAAGAAGAGCCAATTGACGTGCCCATTCACACGATATACAGACAGCCACCTGAAGAACTGCTCCCCCGCTCTCGTAGTATTAACTTAGCAGAGAAACATTCAAATGAAGATGAAGAGGAAGAGCTTGTGACGAAGTATAAGGCACATAAAGAAAGAAAAGAGTGGAGTATGGCATCGGTTATAGCTATTCAGATGTTCAGTGTGCTACTCGCGTTGATTGTAGCGTCACTAGCGGTAGTCGGGAGTGGATATTTAGATGAATATATAATCTCTAGTAGCCAAGTCAGAATAATTTCTGGAGTAGGGCTATATAATAAATAGTGCATTTACTTATTATCTCGTCTTGGATAGACGAGGTAACATATTATGGAAATAAGTCATTGATACTTAGTATTTCTAACACGCTGTGACGCAGTATACGGTCTTTATAGGCGTTTTATATTAAATAAGAGTATTACGCTTTATCTGTTATATTTAGTTTAAACATTGATTTGTATTTTTTACCTGTGAAAAATAGATCACATTCAGTCTTTTATAAGTAATTAAAAGCATATACATATTATTAGATACTTGGCCGACCTGCTTATACAGTCCGGAATAACTATATTATTACTATATAGTTCGTCCATACGGATTATGACGTTAATTTGTTGTTATATCTCGTTTGTCGTAACCGTCGTAAAGCCAGTTTAAGTATTTTAATGCGCTAATACGCCCAAGTTCAGCTACATTTACCTCAAATCCTGCTTCAGAAGCATTTTTAGCCCGAACCGGTTAATTGGAATCGCTAATAAACTTGGACACAAGACGTCCAAGTTTTAATTACTGGGAACCGATGTAAACTCCTTTAAAACTTATCCACAGATTTTTGTAGGAGATGCCGAAATCTCCAGTTATTATTTAGTTAATTCGGTTATCCGACATCTATCCACACCTTATCAGACATGTATCCACTTTTTGAAAAAAATCTCATACCGACAAAGGAAGCCGCTGAGTTATCAGGGTACACTTCGGATTATCTTGCGCGTCTTGCGCGACTAGGAAAAATCTCCGGTCGACGAGTCGGACACACTTGGTTCATCGACAAAGAATCTCTCGCACAGTTCTTAGACCAGCAGGGGGATCGCAAAGTTGATTACGCGCGCGCGCTCGCGCGCGCGCGAGAGGCTGAATATCGAGTCTTACACTCTCCGTTCAACCAGGTCAAGGATACGTTGACGAAGCCGCTTAAAGTGCCAGAAAAACTCGAAGTTGTCGCGAACTCTCTATGCTCCAATGCGCTCGCATTGTCTCTCTCGCTCGCCGTCGTCGTCTCCGGCGCTCTCATTGCCCGTTCCGAAGCGATACCGCTTTTCGCGAATCAAATGACGTCGCTCTCCTACGATATCGTTTACGGATTTAACGAAACATTCGGAGACATCCCTTCGCGTATCGTAGCGAGAATCGAAAAAGCCGGTAACGATACTCGTGCAAATTATCTGCGCGTTGCAAAAAATGTTTCGCGCGCATCCGTGAACGACGTTTCACCGATTCTTACAGATTTTAATTTTTCTTCTCTGCAAATGGCGATTGATAATAATCGCGAATCAAGCGTTTCTTCTTTACGACCCGCAACTTCTTTTTCAATCGTTCCGATTACGTTTGAGAGCATACAGGCGTCCGTACGTGATGCGTACGCATTCGTCACTTCGTCGTCGCGCGTGGCAGATTCGCTCGTGAACATACACCTTGCGATTGGCACGAGCTTTTATGACAGCATCGTTTCGTCACTCGCCGCGTATCTGTCGTTCGTCGATGAGGCAGGAATAAAATCGCTGGCGTTCGCAGCTACCACGCGCGATGTTCTCACTGGCGCACCGCGATTAGTTTCTGAAATTAATCTCGCATTTGGGAATGCGATTATCAGCGCGGCGCACGCGGCGATACGAGCCGACACGATGCTTGTATACGGTCTTGCTGATGCGGCGCCAGCGAGCGCTCGCGCTACGGTCGCGATTCTTGGAGAAGTTGGCGACACTATCGCGGTCGCCACGTCTCGCGTGCCTGCTCTCGCAACAGCGGCTTATCTGCGCGCTACAGAGCTACCTGCATCTATAGGACCAGCAATAGCAAATGCCGTCTTTAATGCGGAATATGACGTATCTACTAATTTTGTCAGAGACACTCTCTCCGTTTCCGATGCATATCTCGGAGTTATTAACACCGCGGGTCGCGTAGCGTACGAAAACACTGTCGACACTATCGCAATTGTTAACACTTTTGCATCGCTTATAGCTTCTGTCCCGTCTAATTTGGAAGACGCCTACCTCGCCGCTCTCGGCAAGAGCGCATTGGCTCTTGAATCTTTCGCTCGCGTGCCGAA
>Ga0209542_10001766_pt1 | contig 50197 bp, 40 predicted proteins | sample RifCSPhighO2_01_FD_184028 | JGI IMG/M metagenome (GOLD analysis project Ga0209542, IMG submission 184028) | Soil microbial communities from Rifle, Colorado - Rifle CSP2_plank highO2_0.1 (SPAdes) (version 2) | ecosystem: Environmental > Terrestrial > Deep subsurface > Rock core/Sediment ...
CGATATCCCGAAAGGCTACCAGATCTCCCAGTATGACGAACCGTTCTGCGAACAGGGCGCGATGGCGGTCGGGGGTCAGGCATTCCGCGTGACCCGCATCCACCTCGAGGAAGACACGGGCAAATCGATGCACCCGGCCGGCGCCAATTATACGCTGGTGGATTTCAATCGCGCCGGCGTGCCTCTGATGGAGCTCGTCACGGAGCCCGATTTCTCGACCGGCAAGGATGCGAGCCTGTTCTGCCAGAAGCTGCGCCAGATACTCCGCTATCTGGATGTCTCGAATGCCGATATGGAAAAGGGGCAGATGCGCTGCGAAGTGAACATCTCGCTGTACAAGGAAGGCGATGATCGCTTGTCCGGGACGAAGGTGGAAGTCAAGAATATCAACTCGTTCCGCTCTGTCGAGCGGGCGATCGAGTATGAGATCGCCCGCCAGACGGCGGCGCTCGATAATGGTGAGAAGATCGTCCAGGAAACGCGCGGGTGGGACGAGGTGAAAAACGTGACGGTTTCCCAACGCAAGAAAGAATCGGCGCACGACTACCGCTATTTCCCGGAGCCGGATATCCCGCCGTTCGTTTTCACCGAAGAGTATGTGGAGCAGCTGCGTTCCTCTTTGCCGGAATTGCCGGACGCGAAAGCGAAGCGTTTTCTCGCGGAATATGGGCTGCCTGAGGCGGATGTGGTGATCATGACAGAGGACCGCGAATGGGCAGCGTATTTCGAGAATGCGGTGAGCGAGCTTGCAGATAAGATCCGGTCAGGGGAGATCGCGGCGCCGCTTACGCACGCGGTGAAGCTTGCGGCGAACTATATGCTGACCGAACTGCGCAAGCACCTGATGGCAAGCGGGCAGCGGATCGGCGATATCGCCATCACGCCGGAAAATTATGCCGAGTTCATCGGTATCGTGGCGGATGGGAAAATCAATTCGAGCGCGGCGCAGACGGTGCTCGCCGAGATGTATCGAGGCGGTGATAATGACCCGGCGCATATCATCGAGCGTCTGAATCTGGCACAGGTGAGCGACGTGTCGGAGCTTGAGACGGTCGTCGCAACCGTGCTCGCAGCCAATGCACAGTCTGTCGCCGATTATCAGGCCGGCAAGCAGAATGCTTTTCAGTTTCTCATCGGGCAAGTGATGGCGGCGACGAAAGGAAAAGCCAATCCGAAAATAGCAGCGGATTTATTGAAACAAAAACTGGAGATATAGACTGAGACCAGAAACATTCGTTTCTGGTCTTTTTTTACTTTTTTTCGACGATGTGCAGAGCCTTTTGTAGATTCTTGATCCAGTGGATATGAGCGCCCATTTTTTCGAAGCGGCGGAGCCAGGTGAGCTGGCGCTTGGCATAGTGGCGGATTTCGAAATTCAGCTTTTCTTTCATCTCTTCTTTCGTTATCTTGCCTTGGAGCAGGAGGGCGATAGAGCGATACTCCAGACCGAAACTCTCGAGCCTCTTCCAGCTCAAGCCCGCCTCTCTCAGTCTTTTTACTTCGGCGACCATCCCTTTCCTCAGTCTTTTCTCCAGGCGCACCTCGATATTTTTGTGGAGCGTTTCTTTGCTTGGACTCAATCCGATGATGGCGTATTCCTTTTCGTTGACTGTTAACTGTTGATTGCTGACTGCTTGCGGAACTTTCCCCAGGGTCTCGACGATTTCCAAGGCGCGGATCAAGCGCACCTTGTTGTGTTTGTCGATAGTCGCGGCGCGCTGCCTATCTTTCTTCTGTAGTAGCACGAAGAGTTCTGCGGCCGATAATGTACCGAGCTTTTTGCGGAGCGTCGCATCCGGCTTCACCGCTGGGAAAGAGCTGCCTTCGATAAGCGCCTGGACCCAGAAGCCTGTGCCGCCGCAGATGATGGGCACCTTGCCACGCTTGCGGATGTTTGCAATAGCTTTCTTCGCATCGCGGACGAAATGGGTGACGTTGTAAATACGAGCGGGACTGGTGACGTCGATGAGCCAGTGTGGGATCTTTTCTGAATAATAAGCCTCTCCACTCGGTTTTTTAGATCCCAAATCAAGTTTGGGATGCCTCCTATCACGAGGCACTTTTCCTGAGCCGATGTCCATTCCTCGGTACACTTGGCGGCTATCGGCAGAAATGATCTCGCCGCCGTATCTGCGCGCCAACAGAATAGCCAGATCGGATTTTCCCGCAGCCGTCGGCCCGACGATCACGATAGTTTTGAGCGGAGTTTTTTTCATCTGACAGATTCTACGCCGTCCATATTTTGTATCTGCTTGAGGTGTTCTGCGGTCGGGGCGATGGCGAAGGTGGTTTCGAGCGTGGCGCCTTGGATGCGGACGGCGACCTGGCGTTCTCCGGCAGGAATGGCTTTCAGGAGATGAGAGAGCTGTTCGATGATGTGTGCCGGAGCAGCGTTCTTGATGGTGATAATGAGCCGGCCGCTCATATTTTTTTGCGGAGCTGTTTCAGGTACAGCATTTTTAGTGCGCAGAGCGTCGTTTTGGGCGCGCGTCGCCTCGATTCTGGCGAATTGATGCAGGGTGTTCTCCGAAACGCGCTCCAATGCTTCCGCGACGCATTTGAAAGTGCCGTCCTTGTGCGAGACGCGGGCGTCGACGATCACAATCTCGTCCTCGATCCAGGATTCTCCTGTGCGTTCGGCTGTCTTGCCGAATACCAGGAGCTCGACCCGGCCGGTCATATCTTCCAGTCCGACGAAATACATCAGATGCTGATTCTTGGTGATGAGTTTCCGCACATTGGTGATGACGCCGCCGATGCGGACATTCGTGTTGTCCGGTTTCTTCTCCAGATCGCTTATCGGGGTCGTCGTTTTGTTGAAATATTCCTGGTAGTCGCTCACCGGGTGGCCGCTTAGATAGAGACCGAGCAATTCCTTCTCCCAGCCGAGCGTCATTTTCTGGGTTGCGACGGCGGCTGAAGTGAGCTGGATTCGGCTTATCGGCATCGCCATCTCGCCGAAGAGGCTGTTCTGATGGGTGTCCGCGATGGATTTCAGGTTCTTGGCGTGCCGCAGGATATCGTCAATGCTTTCCAGGAGCTGGTTGCGGTCACCGAACCCTTCGAGCGCGCCTACTTTGATCAGGGCTTCCAGGGATTTCTTGTTGAGGTCTTTGGCGGTCACGCGTTCGATAAATTGTTCGAGCGTCGCATACGGACCTCCGCGTTTGCGCTCCTCGACGATTTCCTCGGCGATGAGGTGTCCGACGTTCTTGATAGCGTTCAATCCGAAACGGATGCGTTCGATGCCATTGTCGATGATGACCGCGAATTCTCCGAAACTCTCGTTGATGTGCGGCGGCATCACCTCGATGCCCATTTCGCGGGCCTCGCGGACTTCGATGGCGATGCGATCGATATTGTCCTGGTCGGAGGTGAGGAGGGCGGCCATAAACTCGGCCGGATAGTGCGCCTTGAGATAAGCGGTCTGATAGCCGATGAGAGCGTAGCAGGCGGCGTGCGAACGGTTGAAGCCGTAGCCTGCGAACGGTTCGATGAATGAGAAGACTTTTTCACCGATATTCTTCCCGACGCCGGTCTTGACGCAGCCGTCGATGAATTTTTCCCGCTGTTCAGCGACCAGTTCCTTGATTTTCTTGCCGACGGCCTTGCGGAGCACATCGGCTTCGCCCAATGAGAATCCGGCGAGATCGCGCGCGATCTGCATCAGCTGCTCCTGGTACACGGCGACGCCGTAGGTATTCTGGAGGATCGGTTCGAGGATCGGGTGGAGATACTTGATCTTTTTCGCCCCGTGTTTGCCGCTGATGAAATCGGGGATGTACTCCATCGGCCCCGGACGGTAGAGGGCGACCATCGCGATGATATCCTCGAAGACGGTCGGCTTCAGCTGTTTCAGATAGCGTTTCATACCGGAGCTTTCCAGCTGGAAGACGCCGGTCGTGCGTGCTTCTTGCAGGAGCTTGAACGTCAGCTCGTCATCTAAGGGAATCTTCTCGATATCGATTTCGGTATGCTTGGTTTTGCGGACGATACGCAGGGTGTTCTGGATGATGGTGAGGTTCTTGAGTCCCAGGAAGTCCATTTTGAGCAGACCGATCTTTTCGACGGCGTTGGATTTGGTCGAGGCGGCGTACTGGGTCACGACGCCCTCGCGGCTGCCTGAGACTCGCTGGAGCGGCGTATATTCGGTGACCGGGTCCTTGGTGATGACGACGCCGCAGGCGTGCATCGAGGCGTGGCGGACGAGTCCCTCGACTTTCATCGCGGCATCGATCAGTTTCTGCGTGTCGGGGCTTGAAGCATACCACCGCTTGAATTCCGGGACTTCCTCGAGCGCCTTCGTGATCGACGTGAACATCGGGATCATCTTGGATGTCTTGTCGCAGAGATCATAGGGGAATCCCAGCGCCCGCCCGACATCGCGGATGGCGGCGCGCGCCGCCATCGTCCCGAACGTGATGATCTGCGCGACGTGGTCGTTGCCGTATTTTTCCCGGACATAGTTCAGCACGTCATCGCGGCGGTCATCGGCGAAATCCATATCGACGTCCGGCATCGAGATACGCTCCGGATTCAGGAAGCGTTCGAACAGCAGGTTGTATTTGATAGGATCAAGATCGGTGATGCCAGTCAGGTAAGCGACCAGGCTGCCAGCGGCCGAACCGCGTCCGGGGCCGACGACCACGCCGTTGTTCTTCGCCCAATTGACGAAGTCCTGCACGATGAGGAAGTAATGCGCGAAGCCGGTTTTTTCGATGACGGAGAGCTCATAATCCATCCGCGTCCGATATTCTTCCGTGATGTCAGCATCGCCGTAGCGCTTCTTCAATCCCAACTCGCAGAGTTCGCGCAAGTAGCCGTCCGATGTCTTGCCCTCAGGCAGGGGGAATTCCGGCAGGTGGTTCTCGCCCATCGGGATCTTGAAATGACACGCCTCGGCGATCTTCACCGTATTCTCGATCGCTTCCTGGACATCCTTGAAAATCTCGGCCATCTCTTCTCCCGAGCGGAGCGAGAGGTCGAGCGCCATCATGCTGAAGCGTTCTTTGTCGGTGACTTTCTTGTTATCGCGGATGCAGAGGAGAATGTCCTGGATTTCGGCGTGCTCGCGTTTCACGTAGTGCACGTCGGACGCGGCGACGAGCGGGATGCCGGTTTCGCGGCTGAGCTGGATGAGTCCCTGGTTGGCGATCATCTGGTTCTCATAGTCGACGTTGGGACCGAGCTCGAGATAGAAATTGCCTTGGCCGAAAATATCCTGATACTCGAGCGCCACCGCCTTGGCGCGCTCATAGTTGCCATAGATGATTTCTGCCGGGATCTCTCCCGAGAGGGAACCGGAGAGCGCGATGAGCCCCTCGTGATACTGCCTGAGGAGATGCTTGTCCGCCCGCGCCTTGTAGTAGAAGCCGTCGAGCTGGGCGATCGAGATGATCTTCATCAGATTCTTGTAGCCGAGCTCGTTTTTCACGAGGAGGACGAGCTGGCTGCGGCGGCGGTCTTCGGCAGTATTGTTCTTGCTCCTGAGATCCTTGCAGACGAAGATTTCCGCGCCGATGATCGGGTTGATGCCGTAGTCTTTCGCTTTGCTCTGGAATTCCACGGCGCCGTAGAGGGCGGATGTATCGGTGAGCGCGAGCGAGGTCATTCCGTATTCTTTCGCCTGCGCCAACAGCTCCTCGATCTTCGGCAGCGCCGTGAGGAGGCTATAGTGCGAGTGGACGTGTAAATGCGTGAAACGCATATAAGTAAAAATTTAAATATCAAAAATCAAAATTACAATGCAAAATTCAAAATGAAAACGGATTTGGAAGATTTTCCATTTTGATTTTTTATTTTTGCATTTCGTCAAAATAAAAACCAGCCTTGTAAAAAACTGGTACCGTAAAATTAGAAAATATGTATCTCATAGCGATATGTTCCCTCATAGCCCGGAATACTCCTAGGGTTTTGCAGGGAAAGTTACTGCAGTGCCAGTTTACCCCGTGAGATAACTTTAGTAAAGTAGCCAGATTTCATCTTGTAATTACCTCTGCCAGTACCCGTGAATCACCCGTGTACTTTCTCATGGGGTATAGCATTTTTTCAGGATAAAAAAAGCCCGCTCGCAGCCGAAGCTTTGAGCGGGGATTTGACGGTGAAGATGCCTTACATCCAGCCGTTGAGACGATGGTGAATCCTGGTCAACATCTCATAGAAGAGCCAGACGTTCGGTCCGCGGGTCCATCGTTGGACAGAATGCGGATCGAACCACTTTTCATTCGCATCCATCATATAGTCGATAGCGATAGGAGACCGGGGGAAAATTTTCCGGGCGATGAAGAAACAGCGCTGGATATGTTCCGGATGAGCCGCTAGCAGCGGTTTGGTGAGACTGCGTTTTTCTGCGATTTCCCTGACTTCGAGGAGCATCCCGCGAGTTCCGAGATAGTCTTCGGGCGGGGGCCAGATAACGACCAGCGCGTCCCGATGCTGTTCGTACCATTCGGGATTGTGCAGGTACATCGCGTAGAGCACTTCCCATTGGCCGATGACCGGGCGTATCGAGGCATCTGGTTTGGAGACGTTGCCAAGTTTGAATTCGGCAAGTTCGATGCAGCGCAGGCCAAGCATCATATTCGGACAACCAGGATCGAATTTTTGTGACTTCAGCCATTCGAATGTAGTGATGTCATCTATGAAGTGATCAAGAGCTGTACAGACGATTGCTCCTACACCCCTGTCAGAAAACGTGTTGCGACCGAATGCTTGCGGAGTGATGTAATCAGCTTCATATCCGTAAGCGTGGGGTCTGCGCCAGATAGGCTCCGGGAGAAACAGATGATTGATGATGCTGAGCCTTAAGAGATTGAGGAATTGCTTCACGGTGATGCCTCCTTTTCCTTTGAATGAGAAGATCTGGGTTGAAAATATGGATTGTTAACGAACCTTATATTATACTCCATTTTCGCCATTTTGTCAAAGCGAACAGGGTGAATTGGCTGGAGGAGGAAGCGAACGGTATCTGAGGTATAATGACGCTATGCAAGAAACGACATTCGAGAAAGAGCTGAGTCTCGCTGGAAATGATGGGCAGGCGCCCGTGTTCGTCATCGGCGTCGATGAGGCGGGGCGGGGACCGCTCGCCGGGCCGGTGGTGGCCGCCGCAGTCTGGTACAAGCAGGCTGATTTCACGATTCCGGAAAATCTGGCGAAGGATTTCGCACTCATCCGCGATTCGAAGAAACTCTCCGAGAAGCAGCGGGAGAAGATGTTTGACGTGATTCAGGAGCATTTTTCCGTCGGCGTCGGTATCGTCAATGCGGAGACGATCGATCGGGTGAATATCCTGCAGGCGACATTCCTCGCTATGCGATCCGCAATTTCAGAATTACGGAGAATTATGAATCAGGAATCAGGAATTATGAAAGAAAATGCGATGTATCTTCTGGTTGATGGGAATCAGGAAATACCAAACTGTTCGTATGCCCAGGAAGCGGTCATTTCGGGGGATGGCATAGTGAAGTCCATCGCGGCCGCCTCCATCATCGCCAAAGTCGCCCGCGATCGGATCATCGAAGCCTATGACACGGAGTATCCTGGTTATGGTTTCGCCAAGCACAAGGGCTATGGAACGAAGCTGCATATGGATGCGCTCCGGCATCTCGGCCCCTGTCCGATCCATAGGATGTCATTCAAGCCGGTACTGCTCGCTCTGCCGGAAAACGTGAATAAGCGGTTTGCGAATGTCCTGAAGCAGAAGAAGCGGTAAATGCTCTTTATAAGCATGCCCCCGACAGCCAACAACCTTTCCGAGAGACACTCGTCCGTCCAGCGACGGACTCGTTTCTGAAACTTTCGCGATCCGTCGAAGCGCCGGAACCCTGCCTACCGGCAGGCAGGCGTGCTCGCGAAACTTTCAAGCCTCTCTGGAAAGATTTTGGCTGCAGGGGCGCGCGTATGTCACAGCATTATTCCGCGAGTCTTGCCAAAAGCGGCTGGGGATGTTACATTGAGAACGTTAATAATTTTCTACCGATATGGCCAATCCCAAGCAACGACATACCCGACATCGCCGCGATCGCGCCCGCAAGCAGTACGATGCCGTCCTCGTGAATACTCAGGAGTGTCCCAAGTGCCAGGCGCGTATGCTCTCGCACCGCGTCTGCCCGAAGTGCGGCACCTACAAGGGGAGAGAGATGATCGATACCGCTCCGAAGCTCAAGGCGGAGAAAGTGAAAAAATCCGCCTAAGATACGGATGCTTGGAAGTAGGCAGGCCCGTACCTCGTTCAACAGATTCCGCAGCCTCTTTCGGAAATTTCAAAACAAAAATGGCAAATCGGCACCTCCAAAGATCAGTCGCGATGCAGTCCCTCTTCGAGTGGGACTTTCAGGGCAAGCACGATGAGAACGCGCGCGAGGTTTTGAGGCGCAATATCCTCGAATTCGCTCCCGGTATGGATGAGACCGTATTCGCCGAGCACCTGATGGAAGGGACGCTTCGCGAACGCCCGACCATCGACAAGCTGATCGAGAAGTGCGCGCCGGAGTGGCCGCTCGAGCAGGTGACGGTGATCGATCGGAATATCCTGCGTCTCGGTATCTATGAGCTGATGTTCGGGAATTACGACGAAGTGCCCCCGAAAGTCGCGATCAACGAGGCAATCGAGCTTGCCAAGACCTTCGGCAGCGACTCGAGCCCGCGTTTCATAAATGGCGTCCTCGGGACGATCTATCGCGAGATGGGCGAGCCGATGAAGGACGATATCTCCGAAAATCACAAGCGCAATCTGGCGGAAGCGGAAAAGCAGGCGACCAAAGCCAAAGAAAAATCGGTCGGAAAAAAAGCGCCAGCGAAGAAAGCGGTAAAAACTTCCGTCAAAAAGAAAGCCTGATACCCAAGCGCGCTCCAGCGCTTTTTTCTTAAAGAATATCGCATGACATACTTTCTATGACGGCTCAGGTGGATCTGGAAAAATTGAAGAAGAAGCTGTCCATCGAGATACTGAATCCCGATCTGTTTCAGGAGGCGCTGACGCACCGCTCCTATCTCAACGAGCACAAGGGGTACAAGCATCCGCACAATGAGCGGCTGGAGTTCCTCGGCGATGCGGTGCTCGAGCTCGCGGTGACCAGGTACCTCTTCGATCACTTCGACAATCCGGAAGGCGAGCTCACCAGTTTCCGTGCGGCGCTCGTCAATGGCGAGATACTGGGAAGGATCGGACACGAATTAGGTCTGCAGGATTTCCTCCTGATGAGCCGCGGCGAAGCCAAGGACACCGGTCGGGCGCGGAGCTATCTCATCGCTAACGCGATGGAGTCCGTCATCGGCGCGATCTATCTCGATCAGGGCTATGAGGCGGCGCAGCAGTTCATCGAGAAATATGTGACGGTGCATCTCGATGAGGTGATCGCGGAGGGGCTGTATACCGATCCCAAGAGCCGCTTCCAGGAACTGGCGCAGGAAAAAGCCGGCGTGACGCCGAACTATCGCGTCCTGAAAGAGTGGGGGCCGGATCATGACCGGCACTTCATCGCGGGCATCTTTCTCGGCGAGGAGCTGGTCGCGGAAGGCGAAGGCGCATCCAAGCAGGACGCTCAGCGCGAGGCCGCCAAACAGGGGCTGCTCAAGAAAGGCTGGGTATAGAGATGAGCCTTGGTAGGAAGAGTGAAAAGACGTGCGCTTGTACGTTTTTTTGTTGTGTGATATAAGGAACGTATCGTTCTTTTACAACTTCAAGGAGGTTATCATGACATTAGCATTACTATTGCTCTATACGGCGGTTATTGTCGGCACCGTTTATTTTTTCTGCAATTGGCACTTTATCAGAAAGTGTCAATTGAAGACATGGATTGCGTTAAGTGAGATGTCTGCAGAATATGAAAAGGATCGGCGATCGCAGACATTCACTGACGTGAAAAAAACGTTGCTCCAGGTGATAGAAAATCAGCTTTTCTTTTCGGATATTGGTCGGCGGGTGTTTCTTGGTACAGAGCAGGACCAGGCATTGGTCCGATGGGCGTTTAAGCGCGGATATCTGAGTGTGGCGGAGATTACGAAGGCAGTTCATAGGGGCCTCTTGCGGCTTGGTAGAGTGATGTACGATCAGGAGGATGTGAAGGCACAGTATGCTCCCGATCATACGAGTTCGCCTTGCACATTCGCCTATGCGCTGTTACGTGGCGCGATTTCTCGCGAAGAAGCAGAAGCGATACGCTTCGATCATAACGAGACACTCAAGGGGTTTGTGAAGCGGGCGGATAACTTGCTCGAGACAGTGATGGAGCAGCTCTCCCATCCGCCAGCACAAGAGTCGTCGGTACAGCTAGGTTTCGCGGGTGTTCATGGTTTCTGCCCGGCATGCGATTAGTATCTGTGTGTCTGGAGGAGGTTTCCCATTAGTGTGGTTCATATTCTGGCACCTGCGCTTGTGCCGCTCTGCAGCGACTGTATGGCAGCGATTGCCGAGTGGTTCCGTACCAGGTGACAGGAATGAAGCGTCATCCGATCAAACCGTACAGCCGTCTTTTATGACTGATTTTTTCGAATAGGAGGATGTATGAATCAAGGGAATGAAGGTTCGGTTACCGTAGTGCGTGGTCGGTCTGGCGTAGTGCCTCCGCCGTGGCAGATACACGACAGGGATTTCTTGAAGTGTTCACATTTGCCTTCTTTGCGTGAATGTACAGAAGAAGTGACAGGTGGTTCGATACCCGTGCCGATGTGTCCTCATCATCCGCATCTGGAGGCTGACAAAAGCTGCTTTTGTTTCTTTTCAGCTGATTACAATCCCGTTGCTGATCTGGAAATAAAGCGGTCGAAAAACAAGGCTGGCATTGATCCTTTCAGGGTATGTTTCCATATTCTCAACCCAACACTTCGCAGCGATGAAAGTGAGAAATGAAATATGGGCTATGCAACTCCTCAATGCAGGAATATATGCTGAAAAGCGTGACCGAATGGCGCGCTTTTTTTTTGCTCAAAATGGGGGTATACTGGTAAAAGAACCAAGAATAGGGAATTAAGAATCAAGGTAAGATTTGATCTGATTTTTTTGTATTCATTCCTGATTCATTATTCCTGATTCATAATTCTTCTTCGCATTCAACAATGTATCTCAAGAAACTCGAAATCAGCGGTTTCAAGTCGTTCGCCAATAGGACGACTCTGGATTTTCTGCCCGATGGAGACATCGACCCAGAAAAAAGGCGGGGTATCACGGCTATCGTGGGACCGAACGGCTCCGGCAAGTCCAATGTGGCCGATGCCATACGCTGGGCGATCGGTGAGCAGTCGCTGAAAAATCTGCGCGGCAAGAAATCCGAAGACGTGATTTTCGCCGGGACGGACAAGAAGGCGCGCCTCGGCACGGCGTCGGTGACGTTGTATTTCGATAATTCCGACAAGCGCATCCCGATCGAATTCGCGGAAGTCTCCATCACGCGGAAGATCTACCGGAGCGGCGAAAGCGAATATCTCATCAACGGCGCCCGCGTGCGCCTGCTCGATATCGTGGATCTCTTGGCGAAAGCCGGCATCGGCAAGGACAGCTACTGCGTCATCACGCAGGGGATGTCGGATGCCGTCTTGAACGCGACGCCGCTCGAGCGCCGCTCTATCTTCGAGGATGCGGCCGGCGTGAAACAGTATCAGATCGAGAAAGAGCGCGCGCTCCGCAAACTGGACAGTACCGAGGAGAATCTGGCGCGGGTAGACAGTCTCGTGCTGGAAATCGAGCCGCATCTGAAGAATCTGCGCCGCCAGGCGGAAAAAGCCGCTCAGGGAAAAGAAGTGGCGGAAAAACTCCATACCAAGCAGGTGCTTCTCTACAGTTTCCTCTGGGAGAATTTCCAGGGCGAGCGCGGCGTTTTGTCCGGTGAGCGGGACGCGGCGCAGAAGCAGGTGTTCGATCTCGAGGTGGAGACGAATACCCTGGAGCGCCAGGTGACGGAAGCGTCGCATATGATGGAGAATCAGGGCGAGGAGGACGATATCAGCCGAGCATTGAATATGCTCCGCGATGAGGCGAATACGCTCTCTCGCGATCGGAGCATCATCGAAGGGAAGATCGAGATCGAGAAAGAAAAACAGAAGATAGAGGAAGCGGTGCGCGTGATACCGGTCGATCTGAACTATGTCCGAGCGGCGCTCGAGGAGATCCGCACGCATCAGGCGGAACTGATAGAGCGCATCCGGAACGCGGAGAAGCTCGAAGACCTGCAGGATATCCGCGAGTTCGCCGAAGGAATCAGGCAGAAGCTCCACGATCTGCATGAGAAGGCCGGCGAGGGGAGCGTCACGGAAAAGAAGATCATCGCTTTGCCGGATGCGGAAAAGCAGGCGAGCGACGAACGGCTCGCTTCTCTCGTGAAAGAGAAGGCGTCTTGCGACAAGAAATTGGCAGAGCTGCAGAAGGCGATTGCGGAGAAAGAACAGGGACTCGCAGTCAGCCGCGAGACGAGCCGTACCAGCCGCGAGACTTTCTTCGTCAAGGAAAAAGAGTGGCGCGAGAAGGAATACCGCTTGACGCATCTGAAGGACCAATTGAACGAAGTGAAGGTGCGCCTGGCGCGTGTGGAAGTGCGCGAAGAAGACCTGGTAGCGCTCGTGCGCGAGGAACTGAAGGTCGGTACGGAGGATCTGAAGTACGACGGCACGTCCGCCAATGGCGAGACGCAGCCGGTAGAGCGTGAAAAATTGGAGCGCGAGATCGCGCGGCTCAAGGTGGAAGTCGAGCATATCGGCACTATCGACCCGCTCGTCGTGGAGGAATACAAAGAGACGGAGCAGCGTTTCGAGTTCCTGACGCGGGAATCGGCGGATCTCAAGCAGGCGATAGAGTCTCTGCGCGCCGTCGCCAAAGAGATGGATCAGAAGATCGACAAGGTCTTTCACGCGGCGTTCAAAGAGATCAGGAAGAAATTCGAAGCGTATTTCAAGATCATTTTCGGCGGGGGCAAAGCGGAGCTTGAGATAGTGAAGATCAAGAGGCGCAAGGCGTATGATGAGGAAGGGAATGCCGAAGACGATGAATCCGGCGACATCGAAACTGACGCTGAAGCTGTGGTGGAAGAAATCGGCATCGAGATCTTCGCTTGCCCGCCAGGGAAGAAGATCACCAGCCTCTCGATGCTGTCGGGCGGCGAACGCTCGCTCACGTCGCTCGCGCTCCTGTTCGCGATCATCTCGCACAATCCGCCGCCCTTCGCGGTGCTCGACGAGGTGGAAGCCGCGCTCGATGAGGCGAACTCCCGGCGTTTCGGCGCGATGCTCCGCGAGCTTTCCGCCCATACCCAGTTCGTCGCTATCACGCACAACCGCGAGACGATGTCCCAGGCCGGACTCCTCTATGGGGTCACGATGGGCGATGACGGCGTTTCCCAGCTGCTTTCGATCCGTCTCGACCAAGTCGGCGAGAATGGGAAGGTCTTGGCGAAGTAAGGCTGCGACAGAACGAATCTCTGTTTGACAGGGTTTGGGAAAAGGGTTAGAATGGGCTTTGTATTATCTAAATCCGTATACTCGTTATGTTGGCAATCCGTTTCAATCGAACAGGCAAGCGTAATCAGGCATCTTTCCGCGTCGTGCTGCAAGAACACACCAAAGCCCCGGGCAAGCGCCACGTGGAGATTTTGGGCAGCTATGATCCGCACAAGAAAACGACTATTTTGAAAAAAGACCGCATCCTGTACTGGATCGGACAGGGAGCGCAGACATCTCCGGTAGTGACGAACCTGCTCATCCGCGAGGGCGTGATCGAGGCCAAGAAGATCGCGAAGAAAATGCCGCGTCCCGTCGCGAAGGAAGAGGCGAAAGAGGAAGTGAAGACCGAAGAGGCTCCGGCCGCAGAAGCGGTTGTCGAAATTCCTGCTGAAACCCCGGTTGAAACCGAAGTAGCGCCGACAGAAGCACTGGCAGAGCCGGAAGCTGCCCCTGTCGCCGAGACTGCCCCTGCGGAAGAAGTGACGGAAGCAGCCGAAGCTCCTGTAGCGGAAGCTGCCGCTGAAGTTCCGGCTGAAGCGCCTGCTAGAGAAGAGACTCCGAAGGCCTGAGTGCGGAGTTGACAAAACAGGGGATACAGAGTACCCTTGAAAAACAATCTAGTCCGTAGATATGAGGCATCCATAAGTCCTCACGAGGAACAAGCTCCCGATAGTGATCGAAAAGATAGCGTCAGGAAATTGTTTTGGAAGAGGCTTTCTCAGATCTGCGCATATTCCGCAGATTTTTGTTTTAAATGACATACTACCTCTATGCAGACCAAGGAACAGAAGAAAACGATCATCGCCGCAGTGGCCGAAAAAATCAAAGGCTCCAAGGCCCTGGTGTTCGCTAACTTCAAGGGAGTGTCCGTGAAAGATATAAGCTCGGTCCGGAAGGAGCTCTCAGAGAACGGTTCCGGCTGGCAGGTGCTCAAGAAAACCCTCCTCAACATCGCGCTCAAGGATGCCGGTATCAGCATCGACGTCAGGAAGCTCGACGGACAGATCGGCGTCGCATTTTCCGCTGATGAAGTCACGGCAGCCAAAGTCCTCGCAGAGTTCGCCAAGGCGAACAAGACCGTACCGTTCACCATCGAGGGCGGAACGCTGGGTGTCAAAGAGCTTTCGATAGATGAGGTCAAGGCCCTCGCCAAACTTCCGAGCCGAGACGAGCTCCGCGCAAAACTCGTCGGCACGCTCCAGGCTCCGATCGCAAGCTTTGTCCGAGTGTTGGGAGGCAATCTCCGCGGGTTGGTACAGGTATTGAAAGCCATCGAAGAGAAGAAAGCCGTATAATCGATATAATTTATTTTTAACGTCTAACGTTATGTCAGAAGAACAGAAGGAAGCAGTCGTGCCGGAGAAGTTCGAGAAACTCGTGGCAGAAATCGAGAAGATGAGCGTGCTCGACCTCTCTCTACTCGTCACGGTGCTCGAAGACAAGTTCGGCGTATCAGCCGCCGCTCCGATGATGATGGGAGCCGCTCCGGCTGCCGCAGGCGCTGCCGAAGCCGTCGAAGAGAAGTCTGATTTCGATGTCGAACTGACTGCCGCTGGCGGACAGAAGATCAACGTCATCAAGGCCGTCCGTGAAATCACCGGTCTGGGACTGAAAGAAGCCAAGGATATGGTAGACGCCGCTCCGAAAGTCATCAAGGAGAAAGTCGCCAAGGCCGATGCCGAGACCTTCAAGAAGAAGCTCGAGGAAGTCGGTGCGACCGTAACGCTGAAGTAATCAGCGTTTCTAATGTCGCCCTGAGCGAGTTTCAGTTTCGCATTGAAACGAGTCGCAGGGCATTAGGAAACCCCCGACCGGAATAGTCGGGGTTTTTTCTTTTCCAGTTCCCAGGTATAATGAAAGAGATAATTGTGTAAAGATAGCCGTATGGAATTTTTCGGGATCGATCTGGTGTCTCTGATCAAGACAGTCGGGTATACGGGACTCTTCGCGATAGTATTCGCGGAAACCGGGTTATTTCTCGGATTTTTCTTGCCGGGGGACAGCTTGCTCTTTGTGGCTGGATTTCTGGCGGGACAGCATTTTTTCTCGCTGCCGGTTCTTATTTTCGGATTGTTCGTTTCCGCAGTCCTCGGAAACATCTTTGGCTATGAATTCGGCCGGCGCATAGGGCCGAAACTTTTCAGCCGCGAAGACTCGCTTATTTTCAAGAAAGCGCACGCGCGCAAGGCGCAGGTGTTCTATGACAATCACGGGCCGAAGATGATTATGCTCGCGCGCTTTATGCCGATCGTCCGGACATTTGCGCCGATCGTGGCCGGCGTGGCGAATATGCATTATGGGACATTCTTCCTCTATAATCTCATCGGAGCGCTGATCTGGACGATAGGACTCGTGCTGCTCGGCTATTCGCTCGGCAGTGTCATCGATGTCGATCGCTATCTCTTGCCGATCGTCCTTCTGATCGTGTTCCTGTCTTTTCTCCCGGGGATCATCGCCTATGTGCGGGAGAAACGGAGAGGCGCGTAGCGCATCTGATCCGGTGTTCCTTATGAAAAATCCCCCTCGTCGAGGGGGATTTTTTTGAGAACCGCCTCTCCGGCTAGAAGAGCCAGCGGGTGATGACGAGAGCATACAGTATCACGAGGATCCAGAAGCTGCCGATGAAGAAGCACCGGCCGCGGGCTTTCAGCCGTTCATCCATCGCGATTTCTTTGATGGTCAGCCCGACATTCCGGAAGATGAAGACGGATTCATAGAGCCGCACGATGACGACCCAGGTGACGAACAGCATCACCAGGATACCGAGCCCGGCCATCTGAGGGTTGGCGAGTTCGGCTGTCGGTTTGCCGCCGCCCTGAGCGAGCCATTTCATCCAGCCGCTCCACTTCATCGCAAAAACGTGGATGAGGGTGAAGAGGATCACGAGGCGCAGTCCCCATCGCTGCAGGAACCACCAGCGGCTCCCGTCCATCACCTCGATGACTTTCTTGAAAGAGATGATGAACAGGAAGATGAGGAGCGCGACGCCGATGAGGCCGGCCACGAACGGCACGGATTCGAAGGTGAATCTGGATGAAGGGAATTTCAATGGCAGCAGGAAATACGAGATGATCGCGTGAGAAACAACCAGGAGTCCCCCTACGATGCCGATTTCCTTGCGGTAGCTGAGCCACTGGTCGAAGCGGTCGAAATAGCGGACGATAGGACCGATGAGAAACGTGAATGCGAGCAATACCGTACCGGCGCCGACGATGGCCTTGTTGGGGACATACAGGGCATCGGCTGTCGGCGGACCATCGAAGAGATAGCCGCGGCGGATGAAGAGGTAGAGACTGAAAAACGCCGTGAGTGCCGTCGCGATCAGGAGTGCGACCAGATAATCTCTGGTGCTCGATGGCTTGTGCATAGGTTTAGTTTACTGCTTTCAGTATAGCACCATTTTTGGTAAGGGGAATCTCACTGCTCTCCGTCAGCCGGCGGATGCGCTCTATAGGGCTTTCCACCTCGGTTTGTCTCGTCGAGACGGACCGCCTTCTAGCCCCTGAAACAGGGTCATCCCGAACGGGCAAACAGGCGTTTTCTTCGCCTCGATTCGAAGCGGATCGACCCCCTGCCTACCGGCAGGCAGGCTTTCCTGTTCGATCTCTTACCTCCTAACAATAAACTAAAACCATACTTAAGTAAATCAAGTATGGTTTTAGCTTTGTAAGCTGGGGAGGAAGGGATCGAACCTTCGCATGGAGGCTTCAAAGGCCCCTGCCTTACCGCTTGGCTACTCCCCACAATGCGAGAATCAAGAATTGTGAATTAAGAATCGGGAATGAGATTCATTATTCATGCCTCATGATTCATTGTTAACAAGTTTGCCGCCGAGGAGATCCATCGCTTGGCTGACCAGGGGATTGGACAGGAATGTCTCATCCCGTTTTTCGGCCGGTGCCGCGTTGTCGAGGACGATGCGGATCTTCATTTTTGACTTGAGTATCGTATCAAAGGCGTTCGCCAGTGTCAATCGATTGGCTTGCTCGTCGAGACGCTCTTTGTGGAAGGGATATTTGACGGCGATGCTGATAGTCGAGCCGGCGGTTTCGATGGGGCGGGCTGTCGAGAGCGCGAGCGTGAGAGAGGCGTTCAGATGCTTGGCGGTGTCGAGGATGGCCTGCCAGTGCTCGCGGACCGTAGCGAGGTCAATATTTGGGGATTGATACGTGATGTCAGACTCGCCTCGATTCGAACTTTGAGTCGAAGTGGGTGAGGGATGAGCGATTTCGGAGGCAGCCGATGGCTTGCTGCCTATTGTTGCTCCGCGCGTTTCTTTTTCCTGATTCCTGATTCCTGATTCCTGACTCTTATTTGTTCCTGGTGCGGTTTTCGTTTCGGGCGGTATTGTCGGTTGCGAGGCTGGCGTGCGCGGCGGCTTCGCCGGAGGTTGCGCTGCATTTTCCGGAGCGATGATCTTCACGATCGCTATCTGGAGGGGGAGTTCCGGGATGACGGAGGCTTTGCTTGCAACTTGGGCGACTTGGAAATGCTCCAGCATCCGGATGACGCTTTCCGGCGAGAATATGCCCGCAAGCTCTACGAGGGTCGCTTTCTGTTCGTCTGTCAGGGAATCGAGCTCATCGGGCCCGTGCAGAGGGTCGGCCGAGACGAGAAGGAGATCGCGGAGGTAGTGGAGGAGCGCGCCGGCGAAGATCGCGAGGTCAGCGCCGTCTTGGGAGAGCTTGCTCACGAAGCTGAGACTCGGGTAGAGCTCGCGTGCGCCTATGAGCCGGAGGAGAGCGACGATGCTTGCTTTCTTGGTAGTGCCGAGGATTTCGATCACCTGATCTTCCGTGATGGTGCCGCTTTCGAGCGAGATGATCTGCGAGAGGAGCGATTCGGCGTCGCGCATACCGCCTTCGGCCGTGAGGGCGATCATCTCGAGCGCCTCGCGGTCGATGTTCAGTTTCTCCTGTTTGGCGATTCTTTCCAGTTTGCCGACGATGCTTTTGACCGGGAAACGGGACAGATCGAAGCGCTGGCAGCGCGAGACGATGGTGTCGGGCACTTTGTGGAGCGCGGTGGTCGCGAGGATGAAGATGACGTGCGCCGGCGGTTCCTCGAGCGTCTTGAGGAGCGCGTTGAAAGCGCCGATCGAGAGCATATGCACCTCATCGATGATGTAGATCTTGTGGGAACCGAGCGTCGGCGGCAGATTGACGGTTTCGCGGAGCTCGCGGATATTGTCGACGCCGGTATGGGAGGCGGCATCGATCTCGATGACATCCATCGAGCGCCCCTCGGCCATCAGGAGACAGTGCTTGCATTTGCCGCAGGGCTCGGCATCGTTTTTCTTGCGATCGGAACAATTGACGGCCTTGGCGAAGAGGCGCGCCAAGGTCGTCTTGCCGGTACCGCGCGGTCCGGTCAGGAGATAGGCCTGGCCGACACGGGCCAGTTTGAGAGCATTGGTGAGGGTGGTGACGATGTGCTTTTGTCCGACGACTTCGGCGAATGTCTGCGGGCGGTACTTGCGGTAGAGAGTGGTCGACATAACGAGAAAATTTAGGAAAAAGAGGGGAGCCAAACAGCCATATTTTTTCATTATACCTCTTTCGGACGAGCTTTACAAAGCTTCTGTTTCCCTGGTATTATCAAGTACCGAGTTTTTTAACAACGACCGCTGGCATAGGGTTTTTTCGCAAGCAAGCATTGTTTCAGTGAAGGAGAGTAATCGTGGTCACGCGTTATTTAGCTTTTATCGTTTCAGAACAGCCGATTCCTGAGGAGCTTATGGACCAGATAAAAGAGTTTGGCGGAATCGAGCATTTGTTTGTGGATACCGTTGATGTGGGTACCGGCGAGTTTCCTGTCATCCGACAGGCGGCGCCGGAACACTGCGGTGGAAGTCAAGAAGTATTTCGCGGCACAGGGAAGGGTAGGCTTGCGGCCATTTTGAGCTGGGCGCTCAACGTAGTGTCTAGTCCGAGCTCCGTCTATCGGAATAAGCGGCGGTCTTGAAAAACAAGCATACCGACCGGATAGCCTTGAGGCTTCAAGTTTTTAAAAAAGGGCACTCTCATAATTAATGAGGTGCCCTTTCATTCTTTTTGAAACATTTTTCAGCGCTACTTGACTATTTTTTGAACACGAAGAACTTGTAGCCGATGAAGTTCCAGATGAGCGAGAAGCCGGTCGCCATCAGCTTGGCGATATTGGCCCACAGGACGGCGCTCAGCCCGAACAGGGGCGGGATATAGGTCGTGATGCCGGTCAGGACGAATCCGTTGATGACGATGCCGACGATGCTGATGGCGAAGAATTGGGAGAATTTGACCGGTTCCTGCTCTGTCTTGGTCTTGTCCTGGAACGTCCAGCGCTTGTTCATAAAGTAGCTGTTGACGACAGCTACCGAGAAAGAGATGCTGTTCAGTATGAACAGTTCGATGCCGGCCGTGATGCCGGTGACGTAGATCAGGATATTCAGGAGCAGAAAATCGATGCCGGTATTGATGCCGCCGACGATGATGAACTTGGAGAATTGCTTGATGAGTTTCACAAGAGGACTCTGGTCGGTCCTTGTCAAGAGAGGAACGCCCGGCATCGCTTCATTGTTCATACGTTCCTGTTAGGGGGTTGATGTGATCTCTTTTTCGATTTCTTCCATATCCCGTACCCAAGAATCGAGCATATGCGTATCGCCGCGCGGCGCGCCATCGCCTGGCTTGATGAAGGAAGTGTCGGCAGGGGTTTTGTCTTTCAGCTCCTGTTTCCAGTTGTTGATGCTCTCGTTTTCTTCAGATGCTTTGGAAAGGGCGGCTTGCCAGTCTTGGCGAGCGCCTTTTTGGATGACGTTCTCAATGGCCGCCCAGGTCGCCTCGAGACCTTGCGGAGTGACGATAGCCACTTCATCGCCGGGAGCCGCCTTGAAATAAGTGATGGAAGCCAAGAGGACGCGATAGGGCTTGCCATCGGCCAAGACGTAATAATTGCCGTTCTCATCCTGCGTCACGATAGCGATGGCATGCCGCCGCTCGATCGGACCGATCTGCTTGTAGAGGAAAGCTCCGTCCGTGGTGATGGTGAGCTTGAGCATATCGCCTTCGACGAGCTTGGACTTGGAAGCATAGTTCGCCGGTACCGGGTATTGCTTGCCGTCGGTGCCGAGCATTATCTGGCCATCGAATGTCCCTTCGATGATCGTCCCGTTGCTCGTATCCGCCTCCATCTTGCGGGGACGACCGGATTTTTTCTTGCCCTCGATCTGGAGCAGCATCGCCTTGGCGCCCTGGATGGTTTTTTCGGCGCTCTGCACCATTTCGCGCAAGGCCTGGATTTTCATCGCCTGGTCCTGCTCGCTACGGGTTTCCGGATCAGTGGGGAGAATAGTCTGCGTCATAATTTTTTTATTTTTCGAGCCGTCGCGTCGGAGAAAACAATCACCGCGAAAAGCCCCTTTTGTTTTTTGTATCTTTCGTACTTTCAGTATAGATGATTTCGCAAATGCGGGCAAGTGTTTTTTTCTTCGTCAAGCCGGACGTTTCCGGTTTTATCGCGCTTCGTTCTGCACCCGTTGTTTCGGTTCCAGAAGAATTTCTTGGAGGTCTTCTGCTTATGCGGAATAGCGCCGCGTGATTTTGCAAAGGGGCGCCAAAAATACCTCCGTATTGATTCTAGGCCGGTAGGACTTGACAAAAAGTAAGAACGTGCGGTAATATTAATCGATTCAATGCGGGTCTACATTCTAGCGAATAAACGGGGAATAAGCATTTATGGCATCCAAGAAGAACAGCGCGACTCAGGCCGCTCAAACAGAAGCAGAAACAGCAAGCGGCGAGGCTTTCTTTTTTTCGGCTGCGTTGGAAGAATTTCTCGGACGTTTGCCTGGCCGTTCGCGCGATATCGTCGCGGCGCGTTTCGGTATGGAAGAGGCGCATCCGAAAACATTGGAAGAGATCGGCCAGACGTATCGGATCACGCGCGAGCGCGTGCGCCAGATTGTCGGAAGCTCTCTCGGTTTCATCGCCGGTGAACGCGAGCATCCGCTCTTGCGCACAGTGGCGGCGCGTATCCAATCGACGCTCGAAGCGAAAAATGGTATTATGAAAATAGAAGAGCTGCTCTACACGCTTGCTCCGGCAGGCAAGAAAGAGCGTGGCGCCCTGTTGGTTTTCATAGAGTGCCTCTCTATTGTCACGGATGAGAAAGCGACCAAGGAACATCACAAAGTCTATCGGCTGAAAGATTTTTCATTGGCCGAATGGAAAAAAGTGAAAGACGCCGCCAAGGCCGTTCTCGAAGAAGCTAACCAGGCGCTCGAAGGTGAAGATCTCCACACCCGTTTCGCGAAGAAGCATAGCGCGGTGGATATGCAGGCACTCTTCGATTTCCTGGCAGTCGCGAAAGACGTCCATCAGAATGTCTTCGGCAAATGGGGACTGGCCGGCTGGAGCGATATCAAGCCGCGCGGCACCCGCGAGAAGGCGCATCTGGTTCTGAAGACGATGAGCAAGCCGCTGCATTTCCGTGAAATCGCGGCACTCATCGACAGCTACGGTCTCAAGAACAGCAAGAAGCGCCAGAGTCATCCGCAGACCGTGCACAACGAGCTCATCAAAGATACCCGTTTCGTGCTCGTCGGCCGCGGCATCTACGCGCTGTCCGAATGGGGATACAAGAAGGGCACGGTCAAGGAGGTCTTGGAGGACATCCTGCGCACGGCAGGCAAGCCGCTTTCCCGCGAAGAAGTGCTGGCAGAAATCCTCAAGGTGCGCCAGGTCAAGAAATCGACCGTCATCATCAATTTGAATACTTTTTTCAGCCGCACCGGCAAGAACGCCTACACTGTCAAGAAATAGATTTTTCCGTGGATTCTCGGATACGGGCAGCAGGCAGATAAGGTCAACGAACCTCAAACCACAATGGGCACTCTCTTTTCCAGTTTTGCAGATCTTTTTTCGATGACGGGGGCTATATTCTCCGCTGTCTTCGATGTCTGGTTCATCATTTTTCCGCCGCTCCTTCTCTTTCTTTTCAAGGAACTCTGGATACGCTACGCTTGGGGCAAATACCTCTCCAAAGTCAAATGGGTATTGCTGGAAATCATCCCGCCGCGGGATATTGAGAAAAGCCCGCAGCTGATGGAGTCTATTTTTTCCGGATTCGCCGGTGTCATCAAGACTCCGACGATGGCAGAATCCTGGATCAAAGGAGAAATACCGACGGCTTTTTCCCTGGAGATAGCCAGTATCGAGGGGACGGTGCATATGTATGTACGGACACAGACCGGTTTCCGCGATCTCGTCGAAGCGCACTTTTATGCCCAGTATCCGGATATCGAGATCGTCGAGGTGCCTGATTATGTGGACAGCGTGCCCCGGTCGGTGCCCAACAAGGATTGGGAGCTCTGGGGAACCGATTTCGAATTGGTGAAAGACGACCTGTATCCGATCAAGACCTATAAATATTTCGAGGAGTCGGTGACGGGGAAAATGATCGATCCTCTCGCGGGAGTCATAGAGACGATGAGCAAAGCAGGTCCGGGGCAGTATATGTGGCTCCAATACATCATGACGCCGCTCAAGGAAGATTGGAACAAGAAAGGGCAAGAGACTGTCGATGAGTTTCTCGGCAAGGTAAAAGAAGAGCATATGGGGGTCCTTGGGCGCCTTTTTATGGATATCAAGGACGTGCTTATGAATATCGGCAAGGGTTTGTTGGGTCAGGAGGTCACCTTCACGTCGAGCGAGAGTGCGGAGAAGAAAGAAGAAGCCCCGCTCGAATTCCGCCTCTCGCCGGGCGAAAAGGATGTGCTCAAGGCACTGCAGGCGAATCTCGGCAAACCGATGTTCCAGATTCGTATGCGTTATCTGTATATCGGCCGCCAGGAAGTGTTCACGAAGACGACCGGCGTTTCGGCGTTCATCGGCAGCATCAAGCAGTTCGCTGACCTGAATATGAACAGCTTCAAACCGAACGATGACACGAAGACGTACGCGAATTATATTTTTACGAAAGAACGCTTGCGTTTCCGGCAACGGCGGATGTTCCGCCGCTACATCACGCGCGATACCGATCCGCAGCACACCCGTTTCTTGCTCAGTTCCGAAGAACTGGCGACTGTTTTCCATATTCCGGACATGGCTGTCATAGCCCCGACTATGGCGCGCGTCGCTGCCAAGAAGAGCGGGGCACCGGCCAATCTGCCTATCCAAGAAACCTGAACATATGGAACCGCGCACTCAGAATGACATTACTTTTTTCGCCAAAACGAACTTCCGCAATCAGGAACGCGTGTTCGGCATCAAGACCGACGACCGGCGCCGGCATATGTATGTCATCGGCAAGACCGGTATGGGCAAGACGAACCTGCTCGAAAATCTGGCCATCCAGGATATCCAGAAGGGGCACGGCATCGCCTTCATCGATCCTCACGGCGATACAGCAGAGAAACTCATCAAGGCTATCCCGGCGCATCGCATCAATGATGTCATTTATCTGAATCCGTCCGATCAGGATTTTCCGATCGCGTTCAACGTGATGGAAAAAGTCGACCCGGAGTACCGCCATCTCGTGGCATCCGGTTTGGTCGGCGTGTTCAAGAAGATCTGGGCGGATTCGTGGGGACCGCGCCTCGAATACATCCTGCGCAATGCCATCCTGGCGCTCCTCGAATATCCGGGGAGCACGCTCCTCGGTGTGACGCGCATCCTCGTCGATAAATCCTACCGGGCGCGCGTCGTGGAGAAAATCACCGACCCGGTCGTGCGCAGTTTCTGGGTGGATGAGTTTTCCCAGTGGAATGACCGCGTGCTGCAGGAAGTGATCTCGCCGATCCAGAACAAGGTCGGGCAGTTCCTTTCGAGCTCGCTTATCCGGAACATCGTCGGTCAGACGGTATCGTCATTCAATATCCGCGAGGTGATGGACAGCCAGAAAATCCTCATTATCAACCTCTCCAAGGGCCGCATCGGCGAAGACAACGGCGCGCTCCTCGGCGCTATGATGATCACGAAGATCCAGCTGGCCGCCATGGGGCGTGTGGACATTCCTGAGGAGGAGCGGAAAGATTTCTATCTGTATGTCGATGAGTTCCAGAATTTCGCGACGGAATCATTCGCCAATATCCTTTCCGAAGCGCGCAAATATCATCTGAACCTGATTCTCGCCAATCAGTATGTGACGCAGATCGACGAGAAAGTCCGTGACGCTATTTTCGGCAATGCGGGAACCATCGTCTCGTTCCGCGTGGGCGCGATGGACGCGGAATTCCTCGAAAAAGAATTCGAGCCGGTATTCATGATGAACGATATCATCAATCTGCCGAAGTATCAGATCTATCTGAAGCTGATGATCGACGGTATCGCTGGGGACGCGTTTTCCGCGACGACCTTGCCGCCGATCAAGCTTGAAGACGCTGGCAACGAGGAAAAAATCATCAATAGTTCGCGCGAGCGCTATTCTGCGAGCAAGGCGGAAGTGGAAGACAAGATCCGCCGCTGGAGCGGTATGCTGACAGCCGAAGAGCGTCAGGCGCTTGTCAGCGGGGCAGGCGGTACTGCCGCTATCGTGCGTCAGGCGGCTCCGGCCGTGGCTCCTTCCAGACAAGCGCGACCGGCGGCAGCCCAGAAACCGGCGCCTCTTTCGCACCCAGCGCCTACTGTAAAAAAGAAAGCAGCGGAAGCGCCGGCACCGCCCAAGGCGCCTGATTTCATCCCGCCGCTCGCGCCGAAACGGGCGCCGCTCATCTCTCTGGAGGCTCTGGAAGAACCGGAAACGAAGCCAGAGATGAAACCAGTGTCGGAACCGCGAGTGCAGGAAACTGTCATCACGGAAGAAACTGCACCGATTGCAGAAGTGCCGGAGAAGGTTCTGTACCCGGCGCACTGCGCCAGTTGCGGGACGGATATCCAGGTACCATTCGTACCCGATGGCAAACGCCCGACGTTCTGCAAGGATTGTCTGCGTGATTATCAGCGTTCTGTCGCCAAGGCTCGCAATGAGATAGGGGCGAAACAGGCGGCTCCCGCGCCATCCGCTTCAGCGGCTGTTGCGCCAGTGCCGCGCACCGCGCATCCCAAAACGTACGCTTCTGCCGAGACGCCGCTGTTGCTTGCCCAGCTGGAGCATATCGGACCCAAGAAGTTCAAGCCGCTCCGCCATCGCCCATCGGTCAATCTTGATGAAGTCCGGGCGCTCATAAATGATGCCAACAGCAAAGAGCGTTAGCACGCTTCCGGTTTTCTTGTTGCGGCGACCGGTTTTTGGTATGATAGAAGCAGTTAAATGTCACGATATATGAGTTTCCAGAAAATGCACAAAAGAGCCTATCGGTTGTGGGTCATCGTGTCGATTTTGGTAGTAGTCTCGATGGTCGCGTTTTTGTTCGCCCCGTTTTTTCTGTATTAGCCACCAGTCTATGGCACAGCGGCAACTATGGTTACGCGGGAGTATCGCAGCGGTGGCGATACTGATCGGCTGGGTGCTCTATGTGTCATCGAAACAGATCGAGCGCAATCGCCGTATCCAGACGGAAGTCTCCGCGCTCGAGACCGAGGCTGCCAAAATCCGCCGTGAAAATGAGACGCTGTCCGAGAAAATCAGTTATTTCGCTTCAGATGATTTTCGTATCCAGGAAGCGAAAAAGATCGGTTTGAAAAAAGCGGAAGAAACAGTCGTGGTGATCAAGCCTCAGCCGGAAAATGAGTTCAGCAAGAGCGCCACCGCCGAGGAACGCCAGTCGGCGGAACAGGGCGCGACCGGATCCCTGCCGAATTATAAGAAATGGTGGAACATCTTTTGGAATTCTTGAGATATATACTCTTATGCCGCATACTATGAAAAATTTTTTGAAAAAGGTGCGTGTCAGCACGCTCTTGTACGGGCTCTGTATCGTGGGCGTACTCGGCTTCGCGGCGACGCTGGTAGCGATCTATGTTTTTCCTCAGCCTACCGATTTTTCAGGGCGCCTGAAAGCGACGCTGCCGTATCCGGCGGTCATCATCGATTATCGGGACAGCATCACGTATCGTACGCTCAGTCAGAATATGGCCTCTATCAAGCGTTTCTATGAGACGCAGGATTTTGCCAAAGTCGGTCTGCGCGTGGACTTCTCGACCGATGAAGGGAAACAGCGTTTCAAAGTGCGCGAGAAAGAAGTGCTCAATAAGATGATCGAGGACGAATCCATCAAGCTGCTTGCGGGTGCGCGCGGCATCCGGGTCACTCCGGAAGAAGCGGCGCAGGCTGTCTCACGGAAGCTGGAAGAATACGGCAGCCGCGAAGAGGTCAAGAAAGACTTGGAGCGTCTGTATGGCTGGACGCTCGAGGATTTCGAGAAAAAAGTGGTGATGCCGAGCCTGTACCAGGAGAAGCTTGCGGCAAGTTTCGCGAAAGAAGTGGATACTTCATCCCAGGCACAAGACAAGATCCGTACCGCCCAAGAGGCGCTCAGGGCGAATGCGCCGTTTGCTGATGTCACCAAGCGCTATTCGGATGGGAGTACCGCCAAAGACGGAGGGGATCTGGGCTGGTTTGCTTCGGAAGATCTTGCGCCGGAACTGCGCCAGCCGGTTATGCTGCAGAAAGTCGGCGTACCGGGCGATGTGATCGAGAGCGGTCTCGGATTCCATATTGTCTTGGTGGAAGAAATCAAGAAAGAAGACCAGAAGCAGCTGTACCGTCTGAAACAGATTTTCACCCGCAAGACGACGTTCGCCGATTGGCTGGCTCAGGAGATGCGCGGATTGTCCGTAGTCGTCCTGTCGCCTGAATATATGTGGAACGCCGAAGAGGCGCGCGTAGAATTCCGCAAGCAGGAACTGCGCGATTTCGAGAAAAATCTTTTTGAAAAGACGGATGGCGACGCTGCCTTTTTCTTCTAAGTCCTGATCAGAAAGCATCGCGGTAGATTATGATAGATAAAAAGAGGCTTATTATAGCCTCTTTTTAAATTCCCCTACCTTGTTATGATTGGCACTCTCAGTATGAGATTGCCAATTTTTTGTTTTGGTGGTATATTTGCAGCGAAGGGGGAGTACTATAAAAATAACGGTTTTTGACCCCGCATTCATTCACGCTTCGTGATGCATAATTCTTGATTCTTTTTCAAATATGAACATCAACAAATTCACAACCAAAAGTCAGGAGGCGGTGCGCAATGCGCAGGAGATCGCACTGTCGCGGAGCAATCCGCAGATGGATACCGCGCATCTTCTGTACGCGCTGTTGCTCCAAGCAGATTCGATCGTGCCGGTGATTTTCGCGAAGCTGCAGGTGGATACGGAAAAGATCAAGGGCGGCATCCTCGACGAAATCGATCATTTCCCGCAGGCGGAAACGGGAGCGCTCGGACAATTGTATCTCTCGCCGGCGCTCGCGCAGGTGTTCATCAGGGCGGAAAAGGAGATGGCGAAACTCGGAGACAGTTTCGTGTCGACGGAGCATCTGCTTCTGGCTATCCTCGTAGTGGGCAGCCGGATGAAGACGCTTCTGGAAACGGCCGGGGTACGTTTCGATGATGTCTTGAAAATCCTCTCGCAAGTGCGCGGCGCGAGCCGCGTCGAGAGTCAGGAACCGGAACAGACCTATCAGGCGCTGGAGAAGTATGCGATCAATATGACCAAGCTGGCGCGCGAAGAGAAACTCGATCCGGTCATCGGTCGCGATGAGGAGATCCGCCGCGTGATGCAGGTCCTGTCGCGGCGCACCAAGAACAATCCTGTCCTGATCGGCGAGGCTGGCACGGGCAAGACGGCTATCGCCGAAGGGCTCGCGCAGCGCATCATCGCCGGTGATGTGCCGGAGAATCTGAAAAACAAGGAAATCATCTCGCTCGATCTCGGAGCGCTGCTCGCGGGAGCGAAATTCCGCGGCGAATTCGAAGAGCGGCTCAAGGCGATTCTCAAGGAAGTGGAACAAGCAGCGGATCGTTTCATCCTGTTCATCGACGAGCTGCATACGCTGGTTGGAGCGGGAGCGACGGAGGGCGCGCTCGATGCTTCGAATATGCTCAAGCCTGCTCTTTCGCGCGGCAAATTGCGCACGATCGGAGCGACGACGCTCAAGGAATATCAGCGCTATATCGAGAAGGATGCGGCGTTCGAACGGCGCTTCCAGCCGGTCTACGTGAATGAGCCGTCCGAAGAGGATGCGATCGCGATCCTGCGCGGCATCAAGGAAAAATACGCGCTCCATCACGGCGTGAAGATCACCGATGACGCGCTCATCGCGGCCGTGACGCTCTCGCGCCGCTACATATCGGACCGGTTCCTGCCGGACAAGGCGATCGATCTGATCGATGAGGCGGCATCGCTTCGGCGGATGGAAATCGATTCTATGCCGGTCGAACTGGATCAGCTGGAACGGAACATCCGCCGCTTGGAAATCGAGAAGCGCGCGCTGGAAAAGGAAAGCGATGGCCAGACCAAGAAAAAAATCGCCGTCATCAGCCGGGAGCTGGCGGAACTCAAGGAGCGTTCGCAGAAACTGTCGCTCCAGTGGAAATCGGAGCGCGGACTCATTATGGCGGTGCGCGAGCACAAGGCGGACATCGACAAGCTGCGCTCCGAGGCCGATGTGGCGGAGCGGAGCGGCGAGCTGGATACGGTGGCCGAGATCCGCTATGGGAAAATCCCGGAGCTCGAGAAGCGCATAGCCGGGGAAGAGAAAAAACTCGGCGCGCTGCAGAAGTCGGGCTTCATCCTGAAGGAGGAAATCACGGACGAGGATATCGCGGAAGTCGTGTCGCGCTGGACGGGCGTGCCGGTTTCCAAGATGCTGGAGAAGGAGGCGGCGAAACTCGCGCATATGGAAGAGGGTCTCAGAGGCCGCGTCATCGGGCAGGACGAGGCGATTACTGCCGTGTCCAATGCCATCCGCCGTTCGCGGGCCGGGCTGTCGGAAGAGACGCGTCCGATCGGGTCGTTCATCTTCCTCGGTATGACCGGCGTCGGCAAGACCGAGCTCGCCAAGGCGCTGGCGGAATTCCTGTTCGACGATGAGAAAGCGCTCGTGCGCGTCGATATGAGCGAATATATGGAATCGCATTCGACCGCGAAGCTGATCGGTTCGCCGCCGGGCTACGTAGGATATGAGGAAGGCGGGCAATTGACGGAAACCGTCCGCCGCCGGCCGTACAGCGTGGTGCTCTTCGACGAGATCGAGAAGGCACATCCGGACGTCTTCAACATTCTGCTGCAGATCCTCGATGACGGGCGCCTGACCGATGCCAAGGGGCGCGCGGTCAATTTCAAGAATACGGTCATCATCCTGACTTCCAATGTGGGGTCGGAGATTTTGGTACGGGCGAGCGGCCTGGGGTTCAAGGAAGATCGCGGCGAAGAGGGCAGCCTGAATGAGAAAGAAATTCGCGAGCGGATCCTCCGGAGCCTGCGCGAGACGTTCCGTCCGGAGTTCCTGAACCGCATCGATGAGATTATCATTTTCCATCCGCTGTCGCAGAAAGTGCTCAGCCATATCGTCGACCTGCAGCTGGCACTGGTCGCGAAGCGCCTCTTGGCGCGGGACATCGCCATCCGGTTCGCTCCGGCGGTCAAAGACTACCTGACCAAGAAGGGTTTCGACCCGCTCTACGGGGCTCGGCCGCTCAAGCGCGTCATCCAAAACGACATCCTCGATCCGCTGGCACTTGAAATTTTGGAGAAAAAAGTGCAGAGTGAAGAAGATATCGAGGCGGTGATCGAGAAAGGCGCGATCGCATTTAAGAAAAAGAAGAAGAAATAACCATGATATTCCATTTCACCGTTTTTGTCTGGAGCCTGGCTTTCCTCTTCGGTCTGGAGCTGATCGCAATCAATCCGATCATAGTGGCGTGGGACTGGTACATTTTTTCTATCCTGCCGCTCATCGTCGTTTCGCTGATCGCGAGCCGCCGGATCACCAAGCGGTTCACCGATGCGTTCGTGCCAGGGCTTTTGTCACTCGCAGTGCCGACCCTGCTTCTGCTCATTGATCACCCGACAGAGCGGCAGCTCTTCGTCATGCTGAGCGCCGCTATGTATTATTTCGCGCTGCTCGGGATATATCGTTTGCGGCACGCTCCTGAGGACAAGACGGCGCAAGCGTTTCTGAATACCGCCGCGATAGCCGCCCTTTTTTTCTTCTACGCCGGCGTATACGGCTTCTATCTCAACTTCTCGTTCCCGCTGTGGGGACTGATGCTCCTGTATTTTTTCGGCACGGCGCTTATGAGCTATGAGACCTTCGTCGGGATCGAGCGCGAGGGCGGCGAGCCGCGGCGCCTCGCGCTCTACAGCGTGCTGCTCGGATCGATTATGGGCGAGATGGCCTGGGTGATGAGTTTTTGGCCTTTCGGCTATCTCACGGCCGGCGTGATCGCGCTCATCTTCTTCTTTCTTGCGTGGGATATCTCCTTCGATGCGTTCCATCAGACGCTGTCGCTGAAAAAGGCCGTCGTGAGGATACTGTTTTTCCTTGCGCTGCTCGGCATCCTCCTCGCCAGCACGCCGTGGCGTATCTTGGTCTGATCCGTCTCCCGGAGCTTTCCGCGACAGGGTTGTCAAACCGCTGGATATGCGCTACGCTAGGTGATACTTCATTACTCCCTATGTTTCCTCCTCTGATCAGAAAAAGTCTCTCTATCGCGCTTCTCGTAGCGGGTGTTTTCGTACTCGGCGGATTCGGCGGGATAGTCTTCGATCGGTATGTCATCCCCAGGCTGGCGGCTATTCCCGTGCTTGCGAAACTCGATATTTTCAAAACGCTGACTGAGCGCGTCACGATCATCAACAAGACCGAACAGGTCGTCATACGCGAAGACGATTCTTTGGAAAAAATCGTCTCCCAGCCGGCGACCGCGGTCGTGAATATCGTGGCGCTCGAAACCGGCGCAACCTCTGCCAAAAAAGAAGTAGCTACGACGACCGGCGTGCTCCTGACCAACGATGGGCTGGTGGCGACGTACAGCGAGAAACCGTTCGGTGATGGCGCTATCCGGTATTCGATCCTGCTCTTCGATGGGACGAGCCATACGGCGGATTTTGTCGGCTATGATCCGTTCGCCAATCTTTCTTTCTTCCGCCTGCAAGACGCCGCCAGTACGCCGGCGATCGCGCTGGCGAATTCCGACGACGCGCGCATAGGCAAGAAGCTCATCGCTATCGGCAATGCCTTTGCGGAATATCAGAACCGTCTGGCGGTCGGCATTCTCGGCAATATCAACCGCACGTTCAATCTTTCCGGGAAAACTGTCTCTTCATCGGAAAAATTGGAAGGCGTGTTCGAAATGGACCTCAATGCGCCGGAGTATTTCATCGGCGGTCCGGTGGTCGGTTTCAATGGCGAGATGGTCGGCTTGGTCGGGGCGCTCACGATCGACAATGTCATGCGCTCTTTCCTGATTCCGTCCAATGTGGTGCGCGCCTCCCTTGCGCGGGCGATCAATGGGACGCTTGCGACCCGTCCGGTACTCGGCGTCTATTATCTCCCGATTACGAAGACACTGGCCTTGGAGCAGGGATTGGCGCGCGATCATGGCGCGCTCATCTATTCGCCTTCGGGCAAAACCGGACTGGCCATCATCGCCGATTCCAAGGCGATGAAAGCCAGCCTGCAGGCGGGGGATATCATCACCGCGGTGAGCGGCCAGGAGATCACCCTGGATAACCCGCTGTCTCGGGTGCTCGCCGGTTTCAATCAGGGCGATACCATAGAATTGTCGATCATCCGCGACGGAGCGGGCCGCACGCTCCCGATCACCCTCTGATTTTGACGGAGGGTCTTTTTTTGTCTATGATGACCCTGTACGCAGGCAATGCGGCAGGGTTTTTTCTTTTTGTAATCATACGCTATGCGCCAGACACAGCTTTTCACGAAGACGAAAAAAGAAGCGCCGAAGGACGAGGTATCGAAGAATGCGCAGCTGCTCATCCGGGCCGGTTTCGTGCACAAGGAAATGGCCGGGGTGTATTCTTTCCTGCCGCTCGGGCTCAAGGTGCTTTCCAATATCATAAACGTTATCCGCGAAGAGATGGACGCGATCGGCGGGCAAGAGCTTGCGCTGACCGCCTTGCAGGACAAGGAACTCTGGCAGAAGACGGATCGTTGGGATGACAAGCAGGTGGATGTCTGGTTCAAAACGGCTCTCAAGAACGGCACCGAGCTCGGTCTGGGCTGGACGCACGAAGAGCCGATCACGCGCCTGATGACGCAGCAGATAGCCTCGTATCGCGATCTGCCGGTGCTCGCGTATCAGTTCCAGACGAAGTTCCGCAATGAGACGCGCGCGAAATCCGGGATTATGCGGATGCGCGAATTTATGATGAAGGATATGTATTCTTTCGCCCGCACGGAAGCGGAGCATCAGGAACTCTATGCCCGCGTGCGCGCGGCGTATCAGCGAATTTTTGAGCGGGTGGGACTGGGCGGGCGGACCTATGCCGCGTTCGCATCTGGCGGCGCCTTCAGCAAGTATTCCGAGGAGTTCCAGACGGTGAGCGATGCCGGCGAAGACCTGATCTATATCGATGAGACGAGCGGACAGGCGCTCAACAAGGAAGTGCTTACTGACGAGGTGCTCGCCGATCTCGGATTGACGCGGGAAAACCTGGTGGAGAAAAAATCCATCGAAGTGGGCAATATCTTCACCCTGGGGACGAAATTCTCAGTGCCGCTCGGCCTGACATTCAAAGATGAGACGGGGGCTATGGCGCCGGTGATGATGGGATGCTACGGCATCGGTCCGGGCCGCGTGATGGGAACGATCGCGGAGGTGCTCTCCGATGCGGCGGGACTCGTCTGGCCGGCAAGCGTTGCGCCTTTCAAGGTGCATCTGCTTTCGCTCAATGCGGACGAGAAAACCCTCGAAATATATGACGCCCTGACCGCTGCCGGCATCGAGACGCTCTATGATGACCGTGATACGTCGGCCGGAGACAAATTTTCCGATAGCGACCTCTTGGGCATTCCCTATCGCGTGGTTATCGGCAAGCGTTCGCTCGCATCGGGACAGGCGGAAGTGAAGCCGCGCGTTTCCGCCGATGTCGAGATGATTTCTTTCGAAGGTCTTGTTTCGTATTTTACCCAACACTAAGGTTTCTGCCGGAGCGGCGCTATGGAGCAATCATCCGTGAACAAAGTATTGCTGGCTGCTCCGCGCGGATTTTGTGCCGGGGTAGCGCGGGCGGTGAAAGCGGTGGAGGATACTCTGGAAATCTTCGGGGAGCCGGTCTACGTGAAGCACGAGATCGTGCACAACAAGCACGTGGTGGAAAGCCTTGCCGCGCAAGGCGCTATCACGATAGAGACGCTTGCAGAGGCTCCGGACGGGGCTACGGTGGTGTTTTCAGCCCACGGATCGCCTCCGGAGCATTATGCCGAGGCGAAGCGGCGGCATATGCGGATCATCGATGCGACGTGTCCGCTCGTGACCAAGGTGCACCTGGAAGTGGGGCGTTTCTTGAAAGACGGCTACAGCATCGTGTATATCGGCCATCGGGGGCATATCGAGGGTTTCGGCGTGCTCCGCGAGGCGCCGGATCGGCAGATTCCGATCATAGAGACTCTTGCCGATGTGGAGAAGCTCGATATAGGGGATCCGGAAAAACTGGTGTACCTCACCCAGACGACGCTCTCTCTCGATGACACGGCCGGCATCATCGCGGCGCTTCAGAAGAAATACCCGCAGATTGTCGCGCCGCCGCTTTCCGATATCTGCTTCGCGACGACGAACAGGCAGGAGGCGGTGAAGGCTTTGGCGAAAGCGTCTGATCTGGTGCTTATCCTCGGATCGAAAAATTCCTCCAATGCTCTGCGGCTCCAGGAAACCGCGCATGCGGAAGGGACGGCAGCCTACCTGATCGATGATATTTCGGAACTCGACCCCGCGTGGCTCTCGGGCGTGGCGACCGTCGGCCTCTCTGCCGGGGCGAGCGCGCCGGAAAATGTAGTAGAGGAAGTGGTCCGGTATTTCGAGGCAGCGGGAGCGGCGGCCGAGGACTTCGTGGTGAAGCCGGAAACGATGACATTCGCCGCGCCGCTGGAACTGATGCAGCTGAAGAAAAGTTCAGCATAATATCTCGATGAACGCCTTATGCACATAGCTATTCAGGCCGCTGACTTAGATCATCCGCGTATCGATGGGACGCGGGTGTATCTGAAAGAACTTTTGAAGCGGTTCGGGATGATCGATCGGGCAGCGGAGTTCATACTCTATCATCGCGATCAGTTCAATCCCGCTCTCGCGCCTCCGGCATTCGCGAATTATCAGGTGAAAGAACGTCCGTTCCCGTTGGCGTGGATGCAGACGAGATTTGTCTGGGAACTGTTCCGCGCGCAGCCGGAAAAATTATTCCTGCCGATACAGGCGGCGCCGTTCTTCGTGCCGCGCGCGACTGAAGTGATCGCGACTATACACGATCTGGCGTTCAAGCGCTATCCGGAAACTTTTCCGACAGCGCATCGGCTGAAGCTCGATCTTCTGCTCGCTGTGGCGGTGCGGAGAGCCGAGAAACTGATCGCCGTTTCCCAGTCTACGAAAGACGATCTGCTCCACTTTTTTCCGGAGCTTCCGGCAGAACGGATCAGAGTCATTCATCACGGTTTCGACGACGCATTTTTCGGAAAACGCCTTGCGGATGAAGCGCTCGGTGAAGCGCTTGCGAAATATGGTCTCAAGAGAGGATCATACGCATTGTATGTCGGCGCTCTGCAGCCGAGAAAAAATCTGGCGCGTCTCATCGAGGCGTTCGATATCGCCAAAGAGAGTATGTTCGAAATGAAGCTCGTGCTGGCAGGCGAACCGGCGTGGCTCTCGGACAGTATCTTGGAAGCGCGGGAGAAGAGCCCTTTCAAAGGCGATATCATCCTGACCGGCCGGATGACTTTCGAGGAATTGCGGGCGCTGTATCAGGGTGCGCGGCTGTTCGCGTTTCCGTCGCTCTATGAGGGGTTCGGTCTGCCGATCCTTGAGGCTTTCGCATCAGGAGTGCCTGTGCTGACAGCCGGCAATTCGAGCCTGCGCGAGGTGGGCGGCCGGGCGGCCTTGTATTGCAATGCTGACTCCGTACACGATATGGCGGAAAAACTGGAACGCCTGTGGAGCGATGAAGAGCTGCGCGCGGAACTGGCTGCCAGGGGAGCGGAGCAGCTGAAAAACTTCTCTTGGGATAGGTGCGCCCGGGAAACGCTCGCATATATCAAAAGTTGATATTTTATTTTCCACCGCAAGAATCTTCCTGGAGGTCGTTCGTTCGCCCAGCGGCGAACTTTTCTTATGAACTTTTTTTGATCCGTCGCAGACGCCGGCACCCCTCCAGAGGGCGGGCAGGCGTGCTCAAAAAAACTTCAACTCCTCCAGGAAGATTCTTGCGGTGGAAAATTCGTTATCAGGCTGGATGCTTGCATAGAATGTGATTTCGTGTCACAATACTTCTGCCGTTTAGCGGCTTTTTTGTTTACAAAAGAAGACTTGATGAAAAATATGGCGAAAGATAACGTCGTACTCAGATTTGAAAAGGTGTCCTTCGAATACGGGCACAAGAAGCCCATTCTCGATGAGGTGAGTTTCAGCATGCGCGGCGGTTCCAAGGTCACCCTGATGGGGCAGAATGGCGCCGGCAAAAGCTCGCTCTTCAAGCTGATTACCGGAGAAATGAAGCCGCAGAGCGGGAGAGTATCGCTCGATCGGGATGCGACGGTGGCTATCGGCCGGCAGACGATTCCGCGCGATCAGCTGGATCTGACCGTGGAAGCATTCTTCGTGCAGTTCTTTTCCGGCAAGGACTGGGAGCTCCCGATGCGGATCAAGGACGTTTTGGAAGTGGTGCATCTGCCTATGCCGGCGCTTACGAAGAAGATCGGGGAGTTTTCCGGGGGACAGCAGGCGCGCCTGCTGCTTGCTTCGGCGCTCATCCAGAATCCGGATATCCTGCTCCTCGACGAACCGACGAACAATCTCGATTATGAGGGCATCGCGCATCTGACCCAGTTCCTCATCGATTATGAGAAGACCTGCATCGTCATCTCGCACGACGCGGAATTCTTGAATTCCTTCACCCATGGCGTGCTCTATCTCGATGTGTTCACGCACAAGATCGAGCAGTATACCGGCGACTATTATGACGTGGTGGAGGAGATTGCGAAACGCATCGCCAAAGCGCAGAGCGAAAACGTACGTTTGGAACGGACGATCCAGGAGAAGAAGGATCAGGCGAACGTCTTCGCCAATAAGGGCGGGAAGCTCCGCGGCGTCGCCAAACGGATGCGGACGCTGGCGGCCGATCTGGAAGAGAACAAAGTCGACGTGCGCCAGGAAGATAGGACACTGCCGGCGTTTGAGATACCCTGTGCGGAACCGGTCGGTCCGATCGTCACTATCAAGACCGTATCGGTGCTCACGGAGCTGGGGCAGGCGATCAAGCGCGTGGATCTCGTTTTGAAGAAGAATATGCATCTGCTCGTGTCGGGCCCGAACGGCATCGGCAAAAGCACGTTCCTCGAGGCGCTTGCGTCAGGCGATACGGAGCGCGCGCATATTACGGAAGGGGTGAAAGTCGGCTACTATCGCCAGGATTTCTCGACGCTTGATTTCGAGAGTACGGTGATGGACACGCTTCTCCTCGTGATGGCGGAAAAAAGCCAGGAGCTCGCCTATCAGATAGCGGCGAAATTCCTCATTCCGGCGGAACTGATGCAGAACAAGGTGGAGAGCCTGTCCGAGGGGCAGAAGGGGCTGCTTATGTTCGCGCGTTTGTATGCGGAGAAGCCGGACCTGCTTATCCTTGACGAGCCGACCAACCATATCAATTTCCGCCATCTGCCGGTCATCGCCGAAGCGCTCGACACATACAAGGGCGCGATGATTCTTGTTTCCCACGTGCCGGACTTCGTCGCTCAGATCCGCATCGACGAGGTATTGGATCTGGAGTCTTTATCGTGATTGTCCGCTCTTATTCTCCCTCGCCGAAGAGAATGTTCCAAAAGAGAAATCCGGTGAAAAAGAAGCCGGCGATGATGACGGGAATGGTGAGCGGCGGGAACTTGTAGAGGGAGACGAGGAGAATGCCGAGCATCCAGCAGAGTCCGAGCCAGAGCGCCGGGCTTTTTTTGTTTATCTTCCATTCGAAGCTCATATCGAGGAAACGCCCCAGCCCGGTGAGCGCGAAGGAGAGCAGGAAGAGGATGAAGAAAAATTTCGCGAGGGACAGGCGCGCCGTGATGAATGTCGGGAGGAGCATCTCGACGGTGAAGAGTGCTGCGAAACCGAGGTAGCCCAAGAAGAGCGCTTCGGCGAGGAGCGCGTAGGCCAAAGAGAGAGCGCCGCTTTCTCTGAGTGCTGCGAGCCGTGTCAGGCAGTAGTTTTTGAATGTTTCCATAAGAGATGTGCGGTTAGTCGCCCAGTCCGAAGCGCGAGAGGAAGCGCTGCTTGATCTGCGAGAGGAGGGTCAGCATACTCCGCGTGCTCTTCTCTGTTTCGAATGATACGTCGAGCGTATTGATATCGATATCGGCGTTGTTCCCGTCGATACGGATCTCATAATCGTTGCCGTTGCCGGGACGGAGCGCGAGAGTGAGCGCGCACGAGAAAGAGCGTCCGAAGAGCGATGGCTCGAGGGTGCAGCGCGCTCTCTCTTCGCTTGCCTGCGTAGACACGCTGATCGGAGTCTGTTGTTTCATAATGAAATCGCGGTAGCGCGCATCGGTGAGCGGGCGCTTCGTACCCTGCCAGAGGAGATAGTAGGTTCCCGTGTCCTGATCGAGGAAGAGTGTGCCATCCGGATGCTGCGCTCCGAGGAGGAATATTTTCCCGCGCTTGTAGATGCCGATCTCTTCTTCGCTTGCCGGACGGACATCTTCGAAACGATAGCCGAGCGCGAGGAAGATGTCGGCGCTGCCGACCGGACGCATCTCGGTCTCGCTCGTGATGAGGAATACGCCGTCCGCGAAAGAGATGACCGAGCCGATACGGAAACCGAGCCAGTTCTCGGAGACGGGATAACGGGCGAGGAACTCTCCGGTTTCGGGCAGCGCGGCATCATCCGGGTAGCGGGAGAGATAGGCATTGTCGCTTACGAACGGGTAGAGCGTCCCGTCTGTCAGGGTATAGTATGTGCCGTCTATCTTGTAGGTGCTTGCTTCCGGGAAGCTGGTTATCGGCTCGCCGGTCGGGAGCAGAAAGCCGCGATAGGAGCGGCGCAGAGAAAACTCCAGGCTTTCCGGCAGGGCGGATGCCTTCTCGAGCGTGATGTCCGACGAGGCCCGCGCGAAGCTGCCGATGACGCCGACATCCGCTATGAGGGTACCTCCGGTTTCTATCTTGCCATTCGTCCTGTGAGACCCGAGCGGATCACGCGGGTCGAGGAGGTTGTTCTTGCTCGCGCTCGGCGTCTTGAAGTTGAACGTAAAGGTGAGCGTCGGGAAGAGTACGCGCAGTCCGAATACGATGACCGTTGCGATGATGGTCGCATATAGGAGCGTGCGCAGTATAGAGTAGCGCCGCTTGAGGCGGGGAGGAAGAGCGATGATCTGTTCGGAAAAGTTCATCATAGGTCAGCGTATCCGGAATAAGAGATTGCGGGTTTCGCGCGAGACTTTTTCCGGGAGGCGGAGCGCAGAACCGTCTTCCAGGGAGAGGGTTTCGAATTGCTCATCTGAGAACGTGACGGTTTTCGCGAGCGTCAGCCGGTCGCCGAAGACAGCGGCATAGCGCGCCTGATCCCCCTCGGGCACCAGAAGAAAGGTTTGCGTGAACAGCGTGGTGTCGAGCCGTTCCAGGTCGTAGGGGTTGAAAAAGTAGACCATATTTTTGCCGAAGAGGAATTGCGCCGGACCGGTGAGCATCGCGAAGCCGCTGCCGGTCGCGTTCCGATCGACGAGCACCAGATCCGTAGCGGCGAATGTCTGGCTGAAGGCGGCGATCTGCCCTGCGAGCATCCGGTGTTCTGCGAATGGCAGCCCGAGGGCGAAGGAGGGGTACTGGAGAGCGATCAGGACGAAGAAGATGACGCTTGCGGCAAAGAGGCGTCCGCCCTCCGGTTTCGCGATCGGCAGCGTGCTGTCTCGCGCAAAGAGGAGAGCGATGCCGATGACAGCGGAAAAAAGCAAGGTTGGGTAGAGAGAAAAGAGATAGCGGCGGAGCATCCACGGATGGTCGAGAGAGATATTGGGATCGAAGAGGTAGACGAAGGTCGGGAGGGCGATGGCGGCCGGCAGGAGCAGGATGTAGCGCTTTTCCTTGAGAGCAAGGAGGATACCGAAGAGGCCGAAGGCGCAGAGGAAGAGCAGCCCGTAGAGGAAGAAGACGGAGCCGAGCGTGAAGGAGCTTCCGGTGCTCGCGAGATCGCCTGTGACGCTGCCGGCGCCCAGCTGGTCGAGGAATTTGATGAGCGCCTTGCCGATTATCTTGTAATAGGGGAGATTGATGAAAAAGTCGCGCAGGAAAAAGAAAACGAAGAGGATGCCAGGGAGGATGAGACTTGTCCACAGATGGGTTTTCCAGATATTCCGTCCAGACTGGCTGCAGAAGAGGATAATGAGCGCCAGCGCGAGAAAAGCGAAACCTTCGATGCGGGTGAAGGCAAGCAGCGTCGCGGACAAGAGAACCCCTGCGTACGGGAGGTACGTTTCTTCCGGATGTTCCTCCGAATTTTCTCTCTGGAGCAGCAAGACGAGATTCAAAGCGAGGAACAGGAACAGGAAAGCGGCGAAGTTCTCGCTCAAGGTGATTTTGGCGAACCAGGTCGGGAGAAATGATGTCGCGGCGAGAGCGAGACCGGCGAAAGCGTAGTACGAATGGGCGAAAAGGCGGAGCAAGCTGTAGAGCGTGAGGAAAGAGAGAAAGAGGAGGAGCGCATTGCCGATAGCCGGACCGAGCAAGCCGAAGAGCGCGATGAAGCTTGCCAGCCATGAGGTGTAGCCGAGTGGAAACTGCGTGATCAGGTCGCCAGCTGCCGTATAGGCGAAGCCGGGGAAGTTGAGCGCGGCGCCTTCGCCGTAGATTTTGAAGAAGCTTGCGCTGGCATCGCTTGAAAACGCGAGCTGCGTGTTGTGCGCGAGGCGGAAAGCGGCTTCGGCGATAGAACCCTGATCTCTGCCGGAAAAAACGGTGGGTTCGGAAACATACCCGATAAGCGCGGCGACCGAGAGCGCGATCACGAAGGCGATCCGGACATCAAGCGGCGCACGGATGAGGAGCAGTGCGCCGCTCCAGAGAGCTAGCGCGCCTGTTACGATGGCGCCGCACAGGATGAGCGGGAAAAGAAAGAAGCTGCCGAGCGTCAGTAGGAAAGCGAACCAGCCGAAGACGACGAAAGCCAGCCCGAAGAGGACGAAGAGCGTATCGGATTTGAGGGTCGTGGAAGAGAATGGCATATCGATTGCATTATACCTTACAAGGGCGTATTTCTTCAATGAGTTGTTTGGTGGGTGGTTCAAAGAAATAAAAGCAATCTTTTGTCTCTGCTCCACATCTCAGAAGTCGCTCTCGGTTACCGGAAAAAGTCGCCCCCATTCAACGGCGGGACACAGCTCCTTTTTTCGAACCGAAAGCGCTTCTTCAGACAAGGTGGAGCAACCGCCAAAAAATTCTTTTATTCATTGAACCGAAAATAGTTGAGGGTATCCTGGTTTTTCGATGTCATCCCGGTTTGCCAAGCATTTTGAATGCGTTTACAATGGAAGAAAAGCGTTGCTTTCTGATACATCCGATGAACCAGCATTTTATTTTTTGGTATTACACGGAAGGGCTCCGGAGCGCGCTCGCGCTCATAGGCAATTTTTTGCGTTTTGTCGCGCATCGTTTCTACATCGGCGGATTGCTCCGCACCCTGTTCGCACCCTGGAAGCGCGACGTGTCTTTTCGTACCTGGAGAGGATTGCATCCGATGCTGTTTTTGAGCGCCTTGTTCAATAATTTCATCGCGCGTTTCTTGGGAATGTGCGTCCGGCTTGCGATGCTTGCGTTCGGAATGGCAATATGGGTGCTGGTTCTTATGGCAGGAGCTCTCGGGTTCGTCTGCTATGCGGGCGCGCCAATCTTTATCATTTTCGGTATCGTGACGCTGCCGTTTTTGCCGACCCTCGCTATCGCAAGCGTGCTGTTCGGCACGCTCGGGTTCGGTCTTGCGCTTTTCGGCTTTCTTGTCAGGAATAGGGAAATACCCGTGACATTCGATATCCGGGAACTGGAAAAAGAGAGGTTCTTCCCGCGTGTCCTCGCGCGCCTCGGGCTTGCGAGAGGATCTTTCGATCAGGCAGCGCTCAAGGACACCGAGACATTCCTCGCGTTTCTCCGGCCGCGCGGCATTGAGCGGGAGCTCTATGAGCGGGCGGTGATCGTCGAGCGCTATGCCGCGGAAAAGCGCCGCCACAAGAAGCGTTTCTGGCTCTGGGAAAATCTGCGCAAAGCGATCCCTCTCGCCAAAGGCTGGCACTATGCCTATACGCCGCATCTCGATAGGTATTGTCTGGATCTTTCCCGTCATGATCCGACGGAGTACGGTCGCGCGGAACTCATCGGCCGGCAGGATGAATTGCGCGTCGCCACGCTGGTGCTCGAGCGCCCGACGCAGAACAGCGTCATTCTGGTAGGCGACCCCGGTATCGGCAAGAAGACGTTCGTGCATTATCTCGCCCGGCTTATCCGCGAGAACGGGTTCGGTTTCGAATACCTGGATGAGGCACGCGTTCTCCTGTTCGACATCGAACGGGCGATAAGCGATACGATGAGCCGCGATGAAGATGTGGAGCATTCGCTGCGGCTTCTGTTCAGCGAGGCGGCGTATGCCGGCAATGTCATCCTGGCGATCGATAATATTGCGCTCTATTTCGGAGGCGATCCTGCCCGCCCTGATCTGGCGCCGCTGTTCAGCGAATTTCTCCAGTTGCCGAATTTTCGCCTGATCGTGACGGCGCCGACCGATCGGTATCACGCACTCGCCAAAGAAGAGGAACAGGTGCTGAAGTTCTTCGATGTCATCTATCTGCGCGAGACGAATGATGATGAGACGCTCGATATCCTGATCCAGCATTTCGAGACATTGGAGCGCAAGCGGATCATCTTCACGATGCAGGGATTGGAAGCGGTCATCAAGTCAGCCGGCCGCTATAATTGGGAGACGCCTTTTCCCGAACGGGCGCTCGATCTGGCACAGGAGACGCTCTTGTTCTGGCGCCGTACGAACGATCCCTTCATCGTGCCGGAAACCGTGGAAAATTTCATCGAGCTGAAGACCGGTATGCCGACTGGCGCGCTCAATGAAGACGAGAAGGAAAAACTCCTGAAACTTGAAGAATTGCTCCATCGCCGGGTCGTCGGACAGAATGAGGCCGTGAAGCAGGTAGCGGAAGCGATGCGCAAGGCGCGCGCCGGCTTCGGCGATGCCTTGCGTCCGCTCGGGAGCTTCATCTTTTTCGGGCCGAGCGGCGTAGGCAAGACGGAAACCGCCAAGGCGTTCGCCGAGCATTATTTCGGGGGCGATGACAAGATGATCCGTCTCGATATGAGCGAGTTCCAGACGCCTGAGTCGATTGATCGGATGATCGGTTCGCGCACCGGCGGAGTCCAAGGCGAGCTTGTGACGGCGGTACGCGAGAAGCCGTTTTCTATCGTGCTGCTCGATGAGATCGAGAAGGCATACCCGCGAGCGCTCGATCTGTTCCTCCAGATTCTCGATGAGGGCTATGTGACGGATGGCTTCGGTGAGAAGGTGAGTTTCCGCAATACGGTCATCATCGCCACGTCCAATGCCGGTGCGCCGCTTATCAAATCGCTGGTACGCGAGCATGTTCCGATGACGGAGATCCGCCAACAGGTGCTCGACCAGATCGTCGAGAGTAATCTGTTCCGTTTGGAATTCCTGAGCCGTTTCGATGGGCTGATTTTCTTCGAACCTTTGAAGCAGGAGGAATTGGAAGCGGTGGCGGAACTGAAATTGAAAAAATTCGCCCTCCGGCTCAAAGAAGAGAAAAATATCGCCGTCAGTTTCGCTTCCGACGTGGTATCGACCATCGTGGAGAAAGGCTTCGAACCCGAATTCGGGGTGCGTTCCCTGAATCGTTTTATCGAGAATTCGATCGAAGACGCGGTCGTGAAGAAAATCATTGCGGGCGATCTGGTATCTGGCGGGTCTCTGACGATTTCCGGCGAAGAATTGTAATGCTGTATATATTATGAAGATTCTCATAGTCGCGCCGACGCCGTTTTTTTCCGACCGCGGGACGCACATCCGGATCCTTGAGGAGGCGCTGGCGCTCGAGAAGCGCGGGCACGAGATCAAGATCGCGACATATCATATCGGATCCGATCTGCCAGAGCATCTGCAGACGAAGATCGATGTGCGCCGTATCCGGCGGCTCCTGTTCTGGTACAAGAAACTCGAAGCCGGCGCCGACTGGCAGAAAATCCTGCTCGATCTGCTCCTGATCAAGAAAACCTTTTTCCTGGCGCGCACCTGGAAGCCCGACATCATCCACGGCCATCTCCACGAAGGGGCGCTCTTCGGCTGGCTGGTGCAGAAGCTGCTCTTCTGGCGCCGGATGAAGCTGGTAGCGGATTTTCACGGCAGCCTGGTCAAGGAAATGGTGTCGCACAGCTACTTGCGGGCCTCCGTGCTGCAATGGGTGTTCGGGCTCGCCGAGCGTTTCATCGATACGCTCGGCGATGCGGCGGTAGCAAGCTCCTGGGATAATGCACAGGAGATCAGCCAGATACGCACAACCGATCCCGCCCGCGTGCTGCTTGACGGTACGCGCCTGTCGATGTTTCAGGGGTTGCCCGAAGCACTCGAGATCCGCCGAAGCTATGGCGTGCCGGAGGACAAAGTCCTGATCACCTATACCGGCGCATTGATTGCGAACAAGGGTATCACGCTCCTCCTCGATGCCATGCCGATCGTCTGTGCGAGGTATCCTGAGGCGCATTTCATCATCGCCGGATTTCCGGTGGATCAGATCGCCTCTTATACGAAGCAGGAGGTTTTCCAGACGCGCGCGACGATCATCAGTCCGCTGCCGTATTTCGATCTGCCGAAAATCCTCAAGATGAGCGATATCGGCGTCGATCCCAAGGAAGCGACGACCCGCCAGGCGAGCGGCAAGGCGCTCCAGTATATGGGAGCCGGTCTGCCGGTCGTCTGTTTCGATACGGAGAATAACCGCGAGTATCTGGCAGACGGCGGCACGTATGCGCGCGAGGCGACGCCGGAAGCGCTTGCGGACGCGATCGGGGAGCTGGTCTCTTCTGCCGAACTGCGCCGGACGAGAGGGACAATCTGCCGGGAACGTGCTACACTGTTCAGTTGGGAAAAATCAGCAGCGGAGCTCGAACGGATATACCGGGGTATTTTACAGGAAAAAACGTTATGAAACTGCTGCTCATCAAAATCGGGAAAGCATGGAGCGTGCTCAAGCGCGATGGCCTGTGGTCTGGCGGCAAGCGTGTCATCGGCGCGTTTTTCGCTTTGTTCCGGCGCGTGCGGTCGGGCGATGTCTTGTTCATCTCCAACGGTATCGGAGATAGCGCGCGCTATCGCACCGTGTATGCTGCCGAGGCCTTGGAGCAGCACGGATTTAAAACCGCAGTTACGATCCAGGACAATCCGTTCCTCGTATCGTACGCGGACCAATTTTCCATCTTCGTATTCCATCGGGTGCTGTATACGGAAAAAGTGGCGCGCCTGATCGAGCGGATCAAGGCGCTCGGGAAAGAGATCATTTTCGAAGCTGATGATCTGGTCTATGACCCGCAGTTCCTGCAATCGATGGCCGGGTATGCCGATATGAACGCGCTCGAACGCAAGCTCTACGAAAACGGCGTGGGCGGAGAAATCCTCGCCGATCCGTACGTGAAGGTCTGCACAACGAGTACCGCATTCCTCGCCGAGCGGCTGCGGGAAAGGGGGAAGCGCGTGTTCGTCATCCGAAACAAAGTGTCGCAAGAGGACGTGAAGCATGCGGATGAGGTTCTGCGCACTGTCGCGAAAGATCCGTCTATCGTCCGTGTCGCCTATCTCTCTGGCACCCCGAGCCACAACAGGGATTTCGCGATGATTACCGACGCCTTGCTCGCGGTGCTCGCGAAATACCCGGAGATGCGTCTGGTATTGGCCGGACCGCTGGATACCGACAGTCGGCTGCAGGCATTCGCAGCGCGCATCGAGCGCGTGCCGTTTCTTCCGCGCGCTGAATACTTCGCGCTGGTCGCCGGAACGGATATCAATCTGGCGCCGCTTGAGATCGGCAATCCGTTCTGCGAAGCCAAATCGGAACTCAAATGGTTCGAAGCGGGACTCGTGGCCGTGCCGACGGTCGCCGCCGCGACGGGGACATTTCAGGAAGCTATTGCGGACGGGGTGGACGGGTATGTCGCAGGCACGACAGAAGAATGGATCGAGAAGCTCGGCCGTCTGATCGAGGACCGGACGCTCCGGCAAGCGATGGGGGAGCGGGCGCGCGCGACCGTCTTGGAGAAGTATGCGACCGCCACTGCCGCTGACACGGAATATTATGACTATCTCAGGAGTAAGCTCTCATAAGGATATGAAAATATTGATCACGGGAGGAGCGGGATTCATCGGCTCGGCGATCGCAAAGTCGCTGATCGAGCGGGGCGACACAGCGGTGCTGATCGACAATTTCAACGATTACTACGATCCGCAATTGAAGCGCGATCGCATCAAGAAATTCCTCAAAGGATACGAGAAGCCCGCCCGCCGAGGAGGGGGATTCACTCTCTGTGAGGGCGATATCCGCGACCGCACGTTTCTCAAAGAAGTTTTCGAAAAGGAAAAACCCGACAAAGTCATCCATCTCGCAGCGATGGCTGGCGTACTGGCATCGCTCGACAACCCGGCGCTCTACGTCGATGTCAATGTGATGGGCACGACCAATATGCTCGATTTCGCGGCGGAGCACAAGGTGAAGAATTTCGTCTACGCTTCCTCATCGTCCGTCTATGGCAGCAACGAAAAGGTCCCGTTTTCGGAAAAAGACAGTGTGGATGCTCCGATCTCGGTATACGCCGCGACGAAAAAAGCGGATGAGCTGATCGCTCACGTCTACAGTCATATTCACAAGCTGCCGACGACGGGGCTGCGATTCTTTACGGTGTATGGCCCCTGGGGCCGGCCGGATATGGGCGTATTCAAGTTCATCGAGAATATCGTCACAGGCAAGACGGTGGAAATCTATAATTTCGGCAAAATGCGCCGTAATTTCACCTACATCGACGATATCGTTTCCGGTACGATCACAGTGCTCGATGCCGATCTGCCATGCGATGTGATGAATATCGGCGGTGATCGCGATGAAGAGCTTCTCGATTATATTGCCGCGGTTGAGAAGCATTCCGGCAGGCAGGCCCAGAAAAAAATGATGCCGATGCAGCCGGGTGATGTGCCGAGAACCGTTGCCGATATCAGCAAGTTGAGAAAGCTCGGCTGGGAACCGACCACGCGCATCGAAGAGGGCGTGAAATATTTCGTCGAGTGGTACAAAGAATACTACAAAGTAGCGTAGACAGAAAAGATGCTTCTCGAAAAATAGTTTTTTCCAGACTATCGCCGGATTTTTCATATCGGTCATCTTTCTTTATCTGAGAAGATGCGCTAGAGTAGGAGGAGAAACACCAAGACAAAATCGTCTACGCGTATGCACTTCACGAAGCGGGAAGTATTCTCTATTTTTCTTCTGCTGATCATCGGACTCTTGGCGCTCGGGGCGTGGCAGGCGTTTTTCGGTGCGATGGCGAATCCCGGCATATCCGATATCTGGCAGCCGATGCTTTGGTTCGCGCTGCTCGCGGCATGTTTCTTCCTCGGTGCGGTGGTCTGGACGAATCGCTCGTTCAGTATCGCGGGGGCGGCACTCGTTTTTCTGCCGGGACTACTCTTCCTCTATTCGTGGGAGTATGCGGTCGCCGGCGCTGCATCTGCCGGGCTTATTTTTTTGAGCAGCCTGCATATCGCGCGCGAAAGCGAAGAGCGTCTCCGCTTCCATTTTTTCAAAAATGTGCGGGCGGGGCAGTTCCTGTTCGTGCTCGGCTTCTCGCTTCTTTTGTCCGGGGGCTATTTCGTTTTCTTGCAGGATGCGTCGTGGGAAGAGCTGGTGCCGCGTTTCCGGATCGGCGAGGAGATGACAGTGGTGATTTTCAAGGCAGCGAGCGTCGTGAATCCGAGTTTCGCCTCACTTTCCGAGGGTGATGTCACGGTGGATGAATTCCTCCTGAGTCTCGAAAAACGCAAGGGGCAGGATGCGTCAGAACAGGCTCTGCCGCAAGCAGCGCCTGGAATGAATGCGCTAGACCTCGGCTTGCTCTTCGATGCGCGCCAGGAGCAGGTCGCGCAGGCATTGTTCCTGCAAGCGGGACGAGAGCAGATAGCGACGCTTACCGGGCGCCCGGTAGCCGGCGAGGAAAAGATATCCGACGTACTGTCGCTTGCTCTGCAGACGAAGCTGATCGCGCTTCTGAGCGGGGGCAAGGCAGCGCAGCATATCCCTTCGCAGGCGATACCGTTTTTCTTGTCTCTCCTCTTGTTTTTGACGCTTTTGACGTTCGTGTCTCTGGTCGCTCCGCTGTGCATCCTGGTCGCGCACGGCATTTTCCGCTTGGCACTTTGGCTCGGATGGCTCAGATTGGACACGGCCAGCGTGCAGCAGGAAAAGCTTGCGGCATAGGGAAGAACGGCTCTGCCACGACACTTTATTTTGGCACTCGACTGTAGAGATTGCCAATTTTTGTATTTTACGATAAGATACGAGGGTTGTATGATGTGCATATTTTCAACAAGCAACCTTTCCGAGAGACACTCGTCTGTCCAGCGACAGACTCGCTCCTGAAACTTTCGCGATCCGCCGAAGCGGCGGAACCGTGCTCGCGAAAGTTTCAAGCCTCTCTGGAAAGATTCTTGTTGAAAATACCACCCACGATGATTTATTGAGAGGATATTTGAGAACATTATGGCAAATTATTATGATATGTTAGGCGTTTCCAAGGACGCTTCGGAGGATGAGATCAAGAAAGCGTTCCGCAAGCTCGCGCACAAGCATCACCCGGACAAAGGCGGCGGGGACGAGAAGAAATTCAAGGAAATCAATGAGGCGTACCAGGTGCTTTCCAACAAGGAAAAGCGTCATCAGTATGATCAGTTCGGCCAGACATTCAGCGGCAATGGAAGCGGACAGCGGTCAGGCTTCGGCGGTTTCGAAGGCGGTCAGGCTTCCGGTTTCGATTTTTCCGGTACGGGTTTCGAGGATATCTTTTCCGAAATGTTCGGCGGTGCCGGGCGTTCCGGCGGCCGGGTGCGTGCCGGAGCGGACATCCAGGTAGATGTGGAGATCGCTTTCGAAGAGATGGTGGCGGGCGTGAAGAAAGAACTCCGGCTGCGCAAGCTTGCGCGGTGCCACGTATGCGACGGTACCGGCGGGAAGCCTGGTTCGCAAGCGGATACGTGCGGGGATTGCGGCGGCAGCGGTCAGATCAGGCGCACGGTGCAGACTATTTTCGGCGCGTTCGCGCAGGCGGCGCCGTGCGAGCGCTGTCATGGCCGCGGCAAGGCATATAAGGAAAAATGCGCGGATTGCCACGGAGCCGGACGGACAGAGCAGGAAGAGCAGATCACTATCGAGATTCCCGCTGGCGTGCATGACGAACAGACGCTGTCGATGCGCGGCGGCGGAGCGGCCGGTGAGGACGGGGCGCCAGCCGGAGATCTTTTCATCAACATCCATATTCGTCCGCATACTTTTCTCAAGCGGCAGGGGGATAATATCGTCTCGTCTCTGGATATCACGTTCGCCCAGGCGGCGCTCGGAGACAAGGTCACCGTGCAGACCGTCGCCGGAGATGTGGTGATGAAAATCCCTGCCGGCACGCAGCCGGGAGAGGTGTTTCGCGTGCGCGGCAAGGGCGTACCCCATCTCGGGCATTTCGGTCGCGGCGATCATCTGGTGACTGTGCATCTCAAGATCCCCAAGAAGCTTTCCCGCGAAGAACGGGAACTGATTGAAAAATTGGGAAAATTGGATATGTAGCTGCTGATAGCGGAGAGCGGCGCTCTCTCACACCGTTTTCTCTACAGCCCTCTCTTTGCTGAGCGGGCTGTTTTCTTATATACTGGAAACAAATCTTTTAATACGCAAGCACTATGGCAAAGGTGATGAAGCTGCTTATCGTCGATGATGATGCCGCGACGCGCAGTCTGTATGCCGATGCGCTCCGAGCGGTGAATTTCGATGTGGAGGAGGGCAAGGACGGACTCGAGGGATTGGAAGTAGCAAGCCGGGTTATCCCGGATATCATCATAAGCGGTATCATTATGCCGCGGATGGACGGGTTCGGTTTCGTGGAGGGGCTGAAAAAGAATGTCGCGACTGCCCGTATCCCGGTCATCTTCATCTCCCACTTGGGGCGCGAAGAAGACGAAAAGCGCGCCCAAGAAATCGGAGTGAAGGCCTTCTTGGTGCGCGATATGACCACGCCCAACGCTATGATCGAGCGGATCAATGACATCCTCACTTCCAAAGAATATATCCTCGGTATCGATCCGTTCAATTTCGATGCGGCGAAATTCGCAGCCGATTTCGGCATCAATCCGGATTTCGTGTGCCCCGAAGAAAAGTCCGGCGGCCGGGTCGTGCTCAAGCTCCGTCAACATGACGGCGATGCCAAGCGCTTCGATGCCGAGCTTACGTGTATGTGATGATTTTCGCGCTTAGCTGCAAGCAACCTTTCCAGAGAAGCTTGAAACTTTCGCGAGCACGGTTCCGCCGCTTCGGCGGATCGCGAAAGTTTCAGGAGCGAGTCTGTCGCTGGACAGACGAGTGTCTCTCGGAAAGGTTGCTTGCAGCT
>Ga0209542_10001767_pt1 | contig 50182 bp, 65 predicted proteins | sample RifCSPhighO2_01_FD_184028 | JGI IMG/M metagenome (GOLD analysis project Ga0209542, IMG submission 184028) | Soil microbial communities from Rifle, Colorado - Rifle CSP2_plank highO2_0.1 (SPAdes) (version 2) | ecosystem: Environmental > Terrestrial > Deep subsurface > Rock core/Sediment ...
TTTCATAAGTTACTAACTGGACAAGAAATAGGAGGTTGGATTTGTTGGTTTAATGAGAAGAGATATAGTTATGGAATTAAAGATTATCCTGCTAATTTGTATGTTAAGTATTAAGGTTTACTTAACATATAATTGATTAGTAAAAACAAGGTACCTTTCTCCACCCAAAGTAAAATCATCTATTATCTCAAAGTTATCTTTCAAAAAGTTAATCAACCATGTTCTTTGAACAAAGAATTTTTTTCTTTTAAGCCAGCTTTCTGTTGCAAAACTTATTACTATCTTATCAGCACCAGAGTTTTTAATAGATTCTAGAAATTTAAGGGTATAATTTCTTTCCAAAGTTTCAAGGGCATCAATAACCTTAAACATAAATATAATTTTGGGTTTTTTAGCCCTATTAATCATCTCTATAACTTTATCTTTTTCGAACAAACTCTTATGGTAAACTATACCTTTAATTTTGTTAGTTTTAAAAAATAAATTAGTAATATTAACTAATTGCCCTAATGCCTCAACACCTGTATAAGTAACATTATAACCTAATTCCTTGAAAAAATCGTAGGAAAAACCATTAGCTCCAGAGCCAAGATCAATTATATTCAATTCTTTACTCTTTCCAAAGCTTTTTAGTAATCTTTCATAAATTTCCTCATAATAATCATAACGTTCTCTTGTAGAAAGATGTTTCTTAAGAATTTCTTCAGCACTTTTATTTTTCCAAACTAATATCTTCCTTCCTCCAAAGCCAGAATATATAATCCTAAGTAAATCTCTGACTTTTTTTATTCTCTCTTCATCAACTAAGTCTTTACTATCAAAACTATTCCAAATTCTTTCTACATCTTCAATAGGAATTTCAGAAAATTCTTTTTTCTTCACAATTTTATCATAAATATCTTTATCCATAAACATTATAAAAACAACTATCTTAAAAATCCTATGGCATCAACAAATCAGTCGCCTTTTTACAAAAAAGCAGAGGAAAATTTTCTTAGTGCTAAGACAGATGAAGAAAGACTAAACTGGCTTGAAGAAATGATAAGGGAGTGTCCAAAACATAAGTCTTCTGAAAAAATGTTAGCAAACCTCAAAACTAGGAGGATAAAGTTAGTTGAAAAAATAGAAAGAATAAAAAAGTCTAAAAAGTCAAGTGGAAGTTCACAGGAAACAATAAAAAAATATGATATGCAAGTAGCTTTAATTGGTGAAACAAATTCTGGCAAATCATCAATAATTTCTTCAATAACAAATGCTAATTCAAAGGTATCTGAAAATCAGTTTTCTACACAAATACCTATTCAGGGAATAATGGAATATAGCGGAGTGCAAATACAAATAATAGACTTGCCATCTGTAAAAAATGAAAACTTCGACGTAGGAATAGCTAACACTGCAGACCTAAATTTATTAGTAATAACAGAACTCTCCCAAATTGAAGAAATAAAGAAATTCATACCTAAAGCAGCAGGAAAAAAATTAATAGTTTTTAATAAAATAGACCAATTAAATGAAAAAGAAAAAAGGAAGATATCTGAAAATCTCAGGTCTAAAAAATATAATTTTATAATGATTTCTTGTAGAAATAAACAAAACGTCGAAGAATTGAAAGAAAAAATATTTCAGAGTTTCAATATAACAAGAGTATATCTAAAAGAGCCTGGAAAAAGTCCGACAGATAAACCTTTGATAATACACCCTAACTCAACAATACTAGATGTTGCAAAAAAGATAAGTAAGCAAATGGCTCAAAACATAAAAGGAGTTCATATTTGGGGTCCATCATCAAAATTTCCAAATCAAAAGGTCGGACTTTCACATATTGTTAAAGACAAAGATATAGTTGAATTTAAAACAAGATAAATAAAAATAATACATAAATATTTTTAAAATAAATTATTATACAATCAAGTGGAAAAGGATGACTTGTATGGAATAATAAGTATTTTACTATCAATTATAGCAATTATCCTTTCTTATAATAAAAGTTACTTACCAGCAACCATCATAATAGGGATGCAGCAGTTACATTCTACTACCTATCAAAATATACCAAACAAATAGAAAAAAACGAGGAGGATATCAAAAAAATAAAAGATAGTATAGATATTGATGAGAAACTATTAAATACTATAAAAGATATTGTAATATTGAATAAGATTAAAAAGTAAAATGAACAAAAAAGGGATTAAAGACACAGACATATTAGACCTAATAAAAATCGCACTATTAGTTATACTTGGATATATAATCATAAAAATATTAATCTCAATTATAAGCTAATTCAGAAAGTTTGTTTAATTTAACCCTATTTCTTCTAAAAATAGAAAGTAAATCATTTATTTCATCAGAAAGTGCATTCTTTAAATCTAAAGGATGTATTTTATTATTTTTAAAATCTTTTTCCAATTCTTCATAATTACTATAAACTAAATTTCCACCATATTTTTTATCTCTTTTAATAATAAATTTAGTTTTATTATCTTGTTTTAATGTCATAATAATATACTTAATAAATGGAAGTAAACCATTATCAAGATCTCCAGCTGCACAATCTGCTTTATTTATTTTATCTCTAACTGCTTTTTCATCATCTAACAAATCAATCTTAGATTTAGGGTCACTAGCACTCATTTTTCTACCAATAAGACCAGCTATTAAAGGAGTCATAACTTCTACTCTAGAATCATAACCTATTTTTGGTAAGTTTTCTCTAGCAAACATAAGAATTTTTCTCTGATCAATCCCACCATACTGCACATCTACTCCAAGATAAACTTCATCTAAAGCCTGCATAATGGGATAAACTAAACCAGCTAGTTTTGGATTATCTCCAAATTTAACAACTTCTGAAGCTGCCCTTTTACAATCATTTATTGAATTAAATGTTGACATCTTAAGAACATCATACATATACTCTGGTTTTAATTGAAATTCACTACCTTTAACAAATTCTAAATCTTTAGTGTCAACACCAATAGATTTAAACATTAATGGAATAACTTCCTTGTAATAGTCATATCTTCGTTCTAAGACCTCCCAAGGAGTGTTATCAAGCACTCCATGAAGATCTGCAAGTAGTATTTTAACTCTAAATCCAGCTCTAAGAAAATCTCCTAATTTCAATACCCACATATAATAACCTATATGAGGTCTCCCAGTAATAGCTGTTCCCAAATAAACAACTGGTTTTTTCTTTGTTTTTAATAATTTAAGTAATTCTTCCTCAGAAACAATCTCTTCTGTATTTCTTTTAATTAACTCCAGTCTATTCTGAATATCCATAAAATAAAAAAAGAGTTTTTAATTATAAATGTTGTGGTTTGTTTAAATATTCCTAGAAATTCAATAAATTTCTGAACCAAAGAAATACTATTTTTCTTGGTTTTCAAAAAGATTATTATTAAAGATTTTAGTTATGGGATGCTGTCAAGTTATCATCATCTATATATTTGATTGGAATAAACTATTAAAATCAAAAAGTCTTGAAATTTTACTACATATTAAAACTTCAGGAATTACTAATTCCTGATAGTGCTCAAGAATTTGTATTCTTGACATAATAAAAGTATAAAATAAAAAGGATAGTTTTACTAAAGTTATTTCATATAGCATTTACATAATTAAATGATTATAATTACACATTGATATTACATGTTCATTGATATTACATGTTCATTGATATTACATGTTCATAGGTTTTACAATAAGTGACTTTAAGTTTACAATATCTGGTTTGTTATAGAAAACTACTTCTTTTTCTTTTTTGTTGTGTAATAAATAATAACACAAATTATGACTATAATTACAATAACTAAAACTATCCATAAATATAAGTTACTTTTAGTTGTTGTTTCTCCACCAGCAGTATTATCATCTGTAGTTCCAGGTGTTTCACCAGCTGAAACAGGCCCTTCTTGTCCTGTAGGAGCAGCTTCAGATATCTTTTTAACACTAATATCTGCTTTTCCAGTTACTACTTCATTGAAAGTTAAAGATAAATCATAAATTTTATCACTATCTAAATCAACTTTTTTTGTTTCTCCAAGACTAAGCTCTAAATTTACAGGGTCAGAACTAACTGTTATCATAACTTTGCTAGTAGTAATACTTGTTACCTTAACACTATGCTTTTCTGTTGTTCCAGAAGAAGTTGTAAGAGAACTCTCTACTTGAGCATTATTTGAAAATTTAGCTCTATATCCTGAAGATAACTTGCTTTCTGAAACAGCTACAGTTCCAGCTATAGAAGGAACTGTACTAGTTGTTGAACCTCCACCACCAGAACTTCCTCCTCCAGATAATTCAATAGTATAACTAGCTGTTGCAGTATTTGAAACTCCTGACTTACTAGCTACTTGACAAGTTTGTGTATATGTTCCAGTACTAGAAGTACTTGGAGTTGCTGTGAAAGATGTTGAATTAACTCCAGATGTTGCACTTCCAGAACAACTACAAGTTACTATATCTCCACTATTAACTTTTGTTGGAGTACAGCTAAATGAAACACTTGGTGCAACATTATCAAAAATCAAATCCCTAACTAATGGAGCAGTACTACTATTTGCAGTTACGTTATAATTTCCAGCAGTATCATTTACAAATAAAGTTATGTTTACATATCCATTAGGAAAGTGTGAAGTATTAATAGTTGCACTATACCTAGGACTATTTCCTTCTTTTATACCAGTAACAGTTGCATTTACCTGCCCTGTTGTATTAATTATTATAAATTGGACAGTACTTATATTAGCTAATGCATCATCTGCAGTAACATTCAAAGTAAAGTTTCCTGAATTGCTTTTAACAGAATGGTTTTGTCCGCTAGGAACACTATTAATACTGACTGTTCTTGGTGCAGTGTTATCTATTCTTATAACACTTAAATTACTCATATTTACAGAAGGAACTATACTTAATCCTCCTCCACTATTATTATGAATACTTGCATTAACAGTATATACTCCATCAGGAACCATGGTTCCATTGTATAAAACTGAAATATTAAGACTTCCCGAACAAAATGATCCTGACCCCAAACCAGTTCCATTAATACAATTAGAAAGGTTTCCAAGAATCACCCAACTAGAAGTTGTAAAATTAATCCAAATTGTTACATTAACAGGATCAGTTACAATTGTTTCGTTTTTATAAGTAATATTAAAAAAGACTTGTGAAGTATTGGCAACAGCAGTACCAACAGCCCCAGACCAGTTTGTTCCAGTTGCAGGGGAAACTACTTTAGTAGTAACATCATATGTAACCCAAGCAGCAAAAACTAAAACCGTAAGAGAAATCAAAATAATAGATACTAAAATACTTAACAGAATTTTTTTATTAGTTTTTTTCACCATCTTTTTAATTACCTTAATTACCTTAATAACAAAAAATAGTAAATTAGAGTTTATAAATCTTTTTGAAATTCAAGGAAAATAAAAACCCAAATAGAGCAATAAAAAAACATTACTTGCTATTTTTCCAATAATAAAAAAATATCCCTATATAAAATACTGTTGTAACAATAGCAATAGCATATTTTATTATCAATGGGTATTGGTTAATTAAAAGGGCATATATTATGGCAATTATATTTGCTACTAAATAAATTATAAATAGTAAAAGACTGACTCCTTTTGTATCCCTTTTTATTCGCTCAGCCTCGCATTTATTTTCTTTAAATTAAAAAGTATAACTTTTTGCAGATTTGAAAGAAGTTTTTGATCCTCTCTTTTTCTTGATCCTTTCGTATAACTCACATATTCGTCGAGTAATCCATAGGGAATATCCAAGATAGGAATACCTTTTGACTGCAACAAGTGGAAAGTAATTAATCTTGTTGTTCTGCTGTTCCCATCTTCAAAAGGATGAATATGCTGGAACTCATTATGAAAGTAAACTACAAAAGCCAAGATCTCCTTAAGGTTGACTTTTTCGTTTTTGATAAAATCATTATATTTCTTAATTAATTCTTCAAGTTCTTTTTCAATGTCTTCTGCCTTAGCTATCTTAAAATCAGGATTTCCTGAAATATGGACTTCGATCTTTCTTATCTTACCTGCAATGTTTGGGTCGTGCTGCATTGCTAAGCGATGATAATCTAGTATTATTTGTAATGTCAAGGGTCTTTTATCTTGACTATCTTTCAACATCTGTAAAAGTGCTTTTTGGTAATTCTTAACTTCATCAATATCTTTGCTCTTGAGATTTGCAGGGATTATTTTATCTTTCAAAATTCTTTTAGTCTCATTAAAAGTTATAGGATTTCCTTCTAAAGATAAACTATGATGAATAAAAGAAACTTCAAAGTCATCAATTATCTGCTGGTACTTTGTCTCATTCTCTCTTTTTAATTTCCTAAACTTAATAAGCTCTTTCTCAATATCTTCCAAATAACTTGTTGTATCTTCAGTTATAACTTTATGTTTATATCCAAAATAAACTAAAAGATTGTTTAATAAAACATTATAAAAAACTTTAATTTTAAGTGGCTTTTCAGAAATTATTAGTAATAGGCCGTTTTTATATAGAATGTCTACATATTTTCTTAATGTAAGGGAATGCAGATTAATATCTTTTGAAGTCACTTCTTTTTTCTGAAGAGCTTTGCTTAAAAATTTTGCAAGACCTGGATTTAATAAGCTATTGTAATTAATGCCGTTCCTTAGACAATGAAAAATTACCTGATAAAGTAAATTTGTTTTATCACTCTTCTTGACCTGAAAACCATAATTAGTTTTTGTCAGCAAATCTTCCCGAACTAGCTCTTTAAGCATACGATGGATATTATCATATTCACTTTCATTTTTCTTGAATTTCTTGACTACCTCTATTGGTTTTAATGGATGCCTGGTTGTATAAGCAAATTCAAAAATATCATACTTAGTTACCATACAAATACTACTTCTTTCATCTTTAAAAAGCTTTCTATTATATACCGATTATCGGAGAAAATACGACAAATAGTGAATTATAGCAAGAAATATCTAAATAATACAGCTATAATTCACAGTTCATAGTATATTTAACGATAAATCATGCATTATTTAATATTTATAGAAGGTTTAAGTTATTTTAAGTAAAGTTTAAGTAATTTATAATGCTTTCTATTTAGGATTCTGTTAACTTAAAAGGTGATAAATTATAATTTGTAAATACTTATCTTCTTATAATTGCTTCAACCTCTTCCCATTTTATTTTTGAAGTTTATTTAATGCCGTGAGGCATTAAATAATTGTAATTAATAACAAAGAATTCAATAAACAATATTGCTCTATCCAGCCTCTTAAACCCTCGACAAACGTGCAACCATAAAGCTGGAAATTCATTTATTCTTTCAGCACGATTATTGCTTAATTTCATTAATTTTTTATTATGAACTATTCCAACTGCTTCAAAGTGTGCAATAACATGCCTTGTTTTTCTTCCAAAAACTTTTTTACATGCTTTTTTATATCCCTGCAAACCATCGCTAACAATAATTTCAGGAGAAAAACTTGCTATATCTTTTGCTTTTTGGAATACAATTTTTGCATTATTACAATCCCTTTCAAAACTTACATGCACTGCAATTATTTTGCTGTTAGAATCTGATACAATCCATAAATAAGCATGTTTATCTTTACTTCCTCTTACATGAATAAATTTTTCATCCACATGCCAAATAGATGAAAAATTTATTGGATTTACTGATGATAACTTAATCAAGTGAGGGGCAAATATCAAAAAGTTCTTGTGTTTTACCCACACTTAAAAGTGTGGGTTTGTTTTGAACTTTTGGATGCTCAAGATTGCATTCATCCACATCCTAAAGGATGTGGTTTTCTGCATCAGCAATCTTGACATAAGAAAAAATTATTTTACACTTTCTCATTGTGTTGAGTTTGATTATGGACTTAACATAATACAAAAATATATTAAAAGAATTTTCTTAAAAAGAACTGCTAAAATGTTACTAGAGATAATATTCGCTTTATTTTTTGGGATTATTTTTGGTACTCTAACAGGCTTAACTCCTGGAATACATATTAATTTAGTTGGTTCTATACTAATATCTTTATCTGCAATGTTATTAGGAATATTTACTCCAATAACAATAGTTATATTCATAGTGTCAATGTCAATAGCACATACTTTTCTGGACTTTATTCCAAGTATTTTTTTAGGAGCTCCGGATGATGACACTGTTTTGTCAGTTTTACCAGGACATGAGTTGTTAAAATTAGGAAGAGGTTATGAAGCAATTTATCTCTCATCAATAGGAAGTTTATTAGCTCTGCCAATAATAATTGCAATGTCGATAGTTTTTATTTTATTCTTAGATAAAATAAATCCGTTGATAAAAATTTTTACACCTTATTTATTAATAGCCTCGGGCATATTTCTAATTTCAAAAGATGCAAAAAAATTAATGGCCTTAGTTGTGTTCATCATTTCTGGATTTCTGGGAGTAATAGTTTTAAATTCTAATTTGGATCAGCCATTACTACCTCTTTTAACAGGTTTATTTGGTGCATCTTCAATGATTATAAGTATAAACAGCAAAGTAAAAATTCCAAAACAAAAAATTTCATATTCAAAAATAAAATGGAAAGATATAAAACTTCCATTCTTTGCTTCAATGATTTCATCTTCATTATGTGGTTTTCTTCCAGCATTAGGTTCAGGACAGGCAGCTGTTCTTGGAAGCAGCTTTAAAAAACTCTCAAGAAAACAATTCTTAATCTTACTAGGAGCTACAAATACAATAGTATTAGGAATAAGTTTTACAGTTCTTTATACAATAGGAAAGTCACGAACAGGTTCAGCTGTTTTTGTGAGTGAAATATTAGAAAAAATAAATATAAACCATATTATAATAATTATGATAACTATTATAATTACAGGGATTTTATGTTTTCACTGGACACTATTCCTTGGAAAAAAGTTTTCAAATATTGTTTCAAAGATAAATTACACAAAAATATCAATACTTGTCCTAATTATAAATAGTATAGTTGTTTTAATTTTCTCTGGATTTTTAGGATTTGGAATTTTTATCCTTTCAACACTAATTGGATTATATGGGATTATTTCGGGAGTAAGAAGAATTAATCTTATGGGATGCTTGATAGTTCCAGTAGTTTTATTTTACTTAGTTTAATTTTCTCTTCTATATATTATAAGTCCAACAATAACTGTTAGAAGAATTGAAATAACTAAAGATATACCAGTACTAAGATTAAATGCCTTATTACATAAAACAAGTACAATAATAAATATAATTCCGGGCCATAACCAATAAGCTTCCATTTTAAATCAAGAAATTATAAATATAAGAATATTTCTAAAACCACTGCTTTAAACTAACTTGTTTAGTTTCCTCTCTTCCAAAAATACTTTCAATATACTTTTTAGTTAATTCTAAATTTTGTTTAACATAAACAGGAATATCATAATCGTTTGCTAAATCCAAAGCTGGTTCAAGATATTTAACAATACCTCCTTCAGAAATAGTAAAAATTATTTTGCCCCCACATTTACTACAACTACCTTGCAAAGGAGGTCTCCTAAATTTTTCATTACATTTCACACATCTAAATCCCTGCATAGAAAATTTTCTTAAATTACCTCTTATATCCCTTATAAAATGTCTTTCTATTATTAATCTAGCAACATCTGAAGTATCAACAGCTCTTATTTTTTTAACTAACTCCATCTCTTTTTTTACTTTTTCCCGCATAGTTGGTAATTTTTTATAAGAACTACATAAAATTCCTTGATTAAAATCACTTGTTTTGTGAGTAAATCCTATGTTAGTAAATGGGTCTTTATTTTCTTTCAACCTATTTTTTACCATTTCAACCTTAATTTCAGAGCTATGTAATCTTTGTTCTGATTTTTCATATAATTCTAAAGGGTATTCATTAACTAATTCAAAATCTAAAATCTGATCATCCACTTCTCCTGCAACTATTCTTCCATTTAAAACTAAAGGAGCATCTTGAGTTCCTCCCCTATGGTTTGGGAGATACTTTCTTGAAAAGTTAATCAAAACATCAAGAAGTAACATCATAGCTGCTTCATCTCCATCACATTGAAAATTCACAATAGAATTAGCAACAACTAAATGATTGCTGCTATCCACATTCATACAATAACTCTCTCTCCCTCCCAGATCATTAATAGAAATAATACTATCATAAACATAATTCCTATCAGATTCAATTTCCATACCATAAGGTTGTACTTTATTATAATTTTTTATTATTGATTTTTTCCTATCAGATAAAAACCCTATCAAATTAAATTTCTTAACAAAATCAGATCCAATAATCAGTTTAGTTATCTTAAATTTAGGAATAGCCCTATCTTTTTTAATATAAAATTCCCTTACTTTAGGTCCAGGCTCTTTTTCATATTCATATCTTTTACAAAATATGCCAAATCTTAAAAGGCAAAACTCCAAATCATGTAAAAGGCCTTCACTTACGCTATCACAACTTACTTTCATTCTACCTATTTCAGCAGATCCATCTCCTTCAAAATATCCTCTTAAAACAGAAGCTAATTTTTCCAAAGGCAAACTCAAAAAAATTGATGGAATTCTTTTGTCTCTAGCATTTGAGCCAGATTCTAATATTTTTGTGAAAAGCAAGTACAATATTTTAGAAGAAAATGTAACTCTATCTTTTTTATTTTCACTTGGTTTTAATCTAAAATGTCTTTTTATAGTTTTTTTAATTAAATTCCTTATTTCCTCTTCTGAAGAAGCAATATATACTTGATTCAAGCCTTTTTTTCCAGAAATACTCCTAGAATAACCTTCAGCAATATATAATCCGATAATTTCAAGTAAATCTTTTTCAAGTTTAATTTTTATGGGTAAAGAAACATTATCTCTTTTAATGGAGATCTTCCCTTTAGAATAAATCTCTCCTCTTAAATTTTTATTGAGACTAAAAACAAATTCAGATGGATAGCTATCTCTTAAACTAAAGTTAGAAAATTGTTTTTTTGTAATTCCTAATTTCTTAATAATTTTATCTATTTTAGCTTTATCCAATTTTTTAATTAAATTTTCAATTCCCCTAACCATTATCTCCTTGCTAAAACCCAATTTATTTAACTCTTCAATTAAATTAATTTCCTTAATATCTCTTGATTTAATATTAATTTTAATAGGTAAGGGTAGTTTATCTCCAACTTGCAATTCAGAAGCTCTTTTTTTATTATCATTAACTAAAAATTTATGATTTTCAGTTACTTTAATTATCTTACCTAAAGAAGTTTTAATTTCAATTAATCTTATTTTATTATGTTTAGTAAAGTTATTAATGTTCACTTCTCTAACTCCTTTATTTACGCCCAAAGTACTAAATCCTTGTACTTTTTCCTCTTTTGTTCCAAAATTATCAACAATTTTATTTGGGTTTAATTTCTCAACCAATTCTCCAATTTTCACAATTTTCCATACATTATTATTTTTTATAGGAATATAAGTATTATAATCAAAACAATCTCTTCTCATTGCTGCATGCATATAAGGACTTGCCAACAGCCCTTGAGTTTTTGAAAATCCAATAACTCTAGCAATAACTCCTGCACAATTATGTGGAGCCATGCATACAGCCAATTGTCCTATCAAATCCTCTCTATTTCTAATATTATAAAATGTAGGTATTTTATACAATCTTTCAAGAAGTGCATCAATAAAATTAGCTGTGTTAATAAATACATCATCAGCTTGTTCATCTCCTGATTCTGGGCAACAAGGAATTATAATATCATGGGGCATCAATTCAATAACTTGGTTGTCATTTTCAATATTAGCTCCATATATATCTTTTTCATAACCTAACTCTTTAAGTTTTTTAATTGGCACAAATATCTCTTTAGGTTTAAAATGAGTTATAGGTAACTCAGTCATATCATATCTTATAGTTCCATCTTTATTCACAGCTAAATTAAATTTAGCCCTAAGCACTCCTTTAGCTAAATTTTCTAAGTCATGTTTTTCAGAACTTGTACCCCTAATACCTTTAATTAAAATAGGCACTTCATTATTACTTAAACCAAGAGATTTTATTGCAGATTGCAGATAATATTCAATATTAATTTTCCTTTTTGAAAAGTTTGTTTTCTTATCCACATTATAAAATTTATGTTCTACCTCTTGCAAAATACTCTTATTATTGCATCTTTCACAAACAGGATAAATAGTCTCTTCCTTACAGGTGTCACAATAATAAACTGGAAACTCTGCATTAACAAATCCTCTCTGACAAGCCTCTTGTATACTTCTAAATCTTCCACCCTCTTCTCCAACAGGAAATAAAATATGTGGATTTCCAGTAAGTTTTCTCAGCTTTGCTTTCTCAGGCCTACCCATCCTAGTACCTATAAAATCCCCTGCTTTATCCTTAATTACAAAACATGAAAGATCATTAATCAAACTCAAAACATCTTTTTCATTAGAACTGACACATTTTTCAGCGATTTCATTTACTTCACTTTCTATCATATAATTTTCTTCTTTTAAAATTTCTAGAGGCAAATTTAAATTAACAAAAATTGCCTTACTATCTAATTTAGATATTACAACATTTTCTGTAGTTACTTGATGTTCTACTCCCAACAACTCAAGTGCTCTTTTTCCTTTTTGAAATTTGATCCTATCAGTGTGGCTATAAGGTAAAATTATTTTTTCATTTATTCTTGCATAACTCATCCATCTTAAGAATTCTAAAAACTCTTGGTAAGATATCTGCGTCCAAAAATAAATATATTCTGGGTGTAAAGGTACCTTAAAAATCTTAGAATATTCTAGTGCCTGATCTAAAGAAATATGTTTAGGATCTTCAACACTAATGTTTACTTTTTTTAACTCTAAATTCCACCACTCTTCAACATATCCTGGTTTTAGTAATTGGCTATTCCTATTTGCAACATCTCCAAAAGGAAATAAAATATCTCCAAAATAAATTATTTCATCAATATTATTATAAATTTTTTTAGCCTCATCATAATCATTTATTACTTTTACACTCCCATCCTTTAATTTAACAATAGGTCCATTAATATCATCGCAGACTGAAATAACACAACCCTTAGTTGGTTTTTCTATTTTTAATTGGGTTCCTATTGCTAAAAAACCATCAGAAATAGCCATTGTAGCAGGATGGATACTCACAGCAGAAAAACCTGCAACCCTTGATCTTCCATACCTAAACCTAAATGAGCCGCTCCTGGAGGGATGTCCAAATATAGGTCTGCCGGCAACAAGATCTTTCATATATGTAGCAGTTGTATCTTTAGTTCCAGATTTAGCTTTTTCATGTAGTTCACAATACTTTTCCAAAAAATCCCAAGAGCTTAGCTTAAATCCTTTATTTCTAAGTCCTTTTAAAACTCTTAGGGCTTTTGGTGCTTTTTGAGCAATACCCTCTGCTAACATTAAACAAACCCCACTTCTTAAAAAGTTAGTATCTACTCTTGGAAGATCTTTATAATTACTTACTTCTATTTTCTCACTAGCCTCTCCACAAATCTGTACCGGGATATGTCTAGCTAAAAACTCTGCTTCTTCAGCTGTTGGAAGATATTGTAGATTAGTAATTCTTTCATGAAAATCATATATTTCCATAACTGATCTTTTAATTTCATCTTCTGTAGGGTCATAGGGTGCAAATCCAAATATCTCTCTTAAATGGTCAATAATAATTAAAGAATAAGTAGCTCCAGTCCCACCAGCACTTCTTAAAGGTCCTGAAAAGTAAGGCGCAAAATAATCTTTTCCATCCTTAGTCTTATTTATTTTCAAAAAAGTAAAACCCTCTATAGGACTTGAAACAACCCCTAAAGTAATATAGGCAAATCCAATTCTAACTCCTGCCTCAATAGCCTCTAATTGATTGCTAAATTTACAATATTTTTCTCTTGCTATCTCTTCTGCAATCTTTAAACATACTGCTAAATCTAAACTACCATACTCTTTTTCTAAATCAAGGATTCTATTAATAATACTTTCATTTTGTATTTGGGGGTAAAGAGTTGAAATTAAACCTACTACCTTTTCAGCAAGGTTTCTTGCAAGAGGAACTTCCACATTACTTGTAGGGTCTAATCCTTTTGATCTTGCAGCTTTAGCTACAGAATAGTTTTTATTTATTTCTTTTTGCAAATTTTCAAAGTACTTTTCTGTTTGTGAAGGCATGTTATTAAATCCTAATCATTAAAATCAATTATCTTAATCTCTCTAGTTTTCAAGTTTAATATTGGAACTTTACATGGATCAGGATTATTTCCTACTTTTTCTTCAAAGGGGGTTCTAGACTGCCAACAACTACTTGCAATAAGAGTAACACCATTGTAATCACTTACTTCAGGCCTATGTAAATCACCTGTTGTAATAATATCTGGAACCTCATGAATTAATAGGGCATCAATTCCATCTAAAGGAGTATAAGTTACCAAGGAATGACTTGGAGCTAAATGTCTTTTCTTAAGAAGGTATTTTACAACATCTGTAGGAGAGTCATGTCCCTTCCCCAATCTTAATTTCTCAATACTATTAATTATTCCGTGCATACTTGCCCCATGATACATCAAAACCTTAAATTTAGTGTCCTGGCCTATATCAATAATTGAAGGGTTTGTAACCAGCTTAATATTTTTTAAAAAATAAAGCGGCTGAGCATAATTCTCAGTAATAATGGGTTGAGGTTCAGCAACCCTCACGGCATCGTGCTGTCCTGCACACATTATAATAGTTATATCACTTCTTATTTTAGAAAGAAGAGAAGCTAGTTCCCTATATTGTTCCTTTACATCCTTTAATAACAGTTGAGTCTCTTGACCAGGATAAACTCCAACACCATCAACAGTATCACCTGTAATAAATAAATATTTAATTTTAAGTGCTTCTTCTTTTTGTTCTTTATTACCAACCTCTCCATTTAACCACCGAATAAACTTTTCGAAATTTTCTCTTAAAAATTTATCACTACCAACATGTATATCAGAAGTAAAGGCAACTATTTCTTCATGTTTAGAACTTTTTTTAGTATGGATAAAAACATCGGGAAAAAAAATATCTGAAACAAAAATCATTTCTTTATTCCCATTACATTTCAAACCAATAACTTCATCTAATAAAAGTTCTTTTGATTTTTCAAACACTTCAGGCCTATTTTTAGTTACAAGAGAAATTATTCTTCCAGTCAAATCCTCTAATTCTAAAATCACATTACCATTTTTAGTAGTTCTTTTATCAGAAACCATGGCTATAATTGAAAAAGAACCTTCACTTATTCTATTAATAGATATTAAGTTATCTAACTCAGGCCTTTGTTGTAAAATATTTTTCAAAAAAGAATACCTACTTCTAAAATTATTAACAAAATCCTTAACTTCAATTTTTTTTGGTAGATTTTGAAAGACTTTAACAGAAACATTCCCCACATTTTCTTTTATTTTATTTATACTATCTTCAGTTTTTTCTGAATTTGAAATATTTAAACCTAAAGATAAAAAGAATTCTTCAATTAACTTACGATTATCTCCTTTATAACTTAACAAAATATCTGAAACCTTATCTGAATTTTTTTGGAAAAAAGACTTTGTTATTATTTTCTGTTTATACTGAAAATCTATTTTTTCAATAAAATTTTTAGCTACTTCAATATCTCTTAAATTCTCAAGAACATTGAGAATATCTTTATCTAAAAGAATACCCTTATACATGCAAAAGTTTAGAACTTCTTGTTGCATTTTATTATAAATTCAACGAGTCATTTAATATTTCTTTAACCTTAGGCAAAAGTTGTTTAGATATTGATAATTTAATTTTACTAGTTCTACCTTGTCTTCCTTTTGATACTACATTCGAATTAATTATCCCTATCATATCAAATTCTTTTAATATATCAGAAACTCTTCTTTGGGTTAGCACATCATTTTTAGTTCTTTCACAAAGTAGTTGATATTGATTATAAATATCCCCTGTAAAAATTTCATTTAATTTAACTCGTTCTTCCAAAGATATAATTGAAATTAGAACTAACTGAAATTGTTTGGGTTCTGTTTTTACAAAATCTAAAATTTTATCTTTTTCAATTTTTTCATTAGCTAAATCTATATCTTTAAGTGTGATTCTTTTCTGGTTACTTCTTTCTGCAAGTTCTCCAGCAATTCTTAATAAATCTAAAGCTCTTCTTGCATCTCCATGTTCTCTGGCAGCAAATGCGGCACACTTAGCTATAACTCCTTCATCCAGAACACCTTCTTTAAAAGCTCTTTTTGATCTCTCACTTAAGATATCTTTTAATTGTAACGCATTGTAAGGTGGAAAAACAAGTTCTTCCTCACTAAGAGAACTTCTAACTCTCGGATCTAAACCATCAAGAAATGTTAAATTATTACTTATACCAACAACACTAATTTGGGAGTTTTTTAATTCAGAATTAAGTCTTGTTAAATTATATAAAAAGTTATCAGAAATTTTATCAACTGCATGATCTATTTCATCAAAAACAAGTATAATTAATTTTTTTTCATTATCTATTAATTCAATAAATTTATTGTAAACCTGGTCTGTAGGTAATCCTGTAGCAGGAACACTACCACCTAATTTTTTAATTAATTCAGCTAGTATTCTGTACTCTGTATCTGAAACTTTTTTTAATTTACAATTAATATATTCCATAATTAATTTTACTTTTGTAGAACTACTTCTTTTAATTAACTCATTTTGAACACTTTGTACACTCAAAGTTTTACCTGTACCTGTTTTACCATAAACAAATAAATTACTTGTACGTTCACCCCTTAACGCAGGAGCTAATATTGATGCAATTTGAGTAATTTGGTCATCCCTATGAGGAATATTCTCAGGAGTATAACTTGTTTGAAGAACAAATTTATCTTTAAATAAGTTATTTTTCATAAATGAATCAAAAATTTGGTCAACTTTATAATTTGATTTTTCCATTTTACCTCTTTTAACACCTATTAAATTCTAACCTCATTGAATTTTTATAAACCTTTGTATAAACTAAAGCATAGTATTTTTACTAACCCTTATTTCTTATGAAATAAATTAAAAATTAAAGAAGTATATTCTTTAAAATTTTAATAATAAGAAAATTCTTGTTTAAAACCTCACACCCCTATTTCCTATCGAGATAAATAATATAAAATAATTATTTTAATAAAATATATAAAATAAAATATATAAAATAAAATAATTTAAATAAAAAATTAGTAGTATTATTATATATATTATAATATATATAATATATAATATAAATATTTATAAATAAAAATTAAAGAAAGAAAAATAAAATTTTATTTATAAAACTTTCCATAAGAAATTATAGGGTGGGGTAATTATTATTTATTACTTACTACATATTAATATTTATTTTTTTAATTATTATTTGTAGTACCTAATTATTATTACTAGTTTCTTATGATTAAATTTATAATTTTTATTTTATTAATCTATTCGATGATACTAATTACATCACAGAAAAGTTTAAATACAAACTATTTTTTAAATAAAGATAAATTAAAAAAGACTAAAATGAGTGATAAAAGACCTTTAAGAGACCTCTTAGGTAAAATGGTTGTTACAAAAGAAGGTAAACAGATTGGAACTATTAATGATATAACTTTTGAAGTTCGTTCTGGAGAGCTAATCCAATTAGTTATTAGAAATCCTACATCATATACTCATAATTTGAATTTAGAAAGATCTCCTCAAGGAGAAGTTCTAGTACCACATAATACAATTATGGCTATAGGTGATTTTGTAGTGGTTTCTGAAGAAGATTTTAGTTAAATTATATTTCACATATATTTAAAAATATTCAAATTTTTATTAATAAAATGAAAGTTATAGGTATAAGATTTAAGAAAATTTCTGCTGAGAAATTAAAAGAAGATACAAAAACAATAGAATTAAAATCTAATTTTACTCTTAAAGAAATTGAAAAAGATGTTAAAATATCTAAGTTAAGTGTTAACCCTGTTTATAATTTTAACTTTATATATTTAATAGATTACGACGACGTAGCTTCTTTAGTTTTTGAAGGAAGTGTTTATGTTGAATTAGAAGAAGATAAAGCAAAAGAAGTTGAAAAAGATAAGAATAATATTGATGATCAATTAAAGAAATTAATATTAGATTTTGTACTCTCTAAAACTTATATAGAGTCATTACATCTTGAAGAAAGACTTGGATTGCCTTTCCATATTAGACCACCACAAGCTAATTTTCACAAACCCAGTGATTTAAAAGACAAAAAAAGCAAATAATTTAAGAATTCTCATTTCCAAAACCTATAAAAATCACTCTTTTTTAGTCTAGTTATGCCAAAAATTTCTGATATAAAGAAAGAAAAAATATCTGAACATGTTTTATCAGTTCTTCTAGATAAATATCCTGAACCAATTTTCACAGCCCATATAGCTCAAGAGATAGCAAGAGATGAAGAATTCATTAAGAAAATATTAGATGATCTTAAAACAAAAGAGCTTATTACACTTATAAATAAGAATCCAAAAGGCCTACAATATTCTAGGCGTGCACGTTGGAGACTCACTAACAAAGCTTACTCAGCTTATTCCAATAATCTCTCTAATAATTTGAACAACTTAAACAACTTAAAAGATGGACCTATAAATAAAGAAGACATCTTACAAGAATAATCTTTATATAATTCAACAATTTTCTCTTTTTATGGATTACATTAAAGAGGCTTTTCAGAAAGTAAAAGAAGACATAACTAACTTAAATTATGAGTTAAGTTCTATAAAAGAAGAACTAAATGAAATCCAAAATTCATTACTACACATTTTTAGTTTAGTTAGTTCTACGACAGACACTTCGACACACCTTTCGACAGAAAAGGCTTCAAATTCAACACTTCGACAGATGAATAAGACAGACAATATCTCTATAAATACAATTAATACTGATATTTACCAATTTAAGGGTAAAAATACACCTTTAAACAATAGTTCCAGTGGAAATGATGGGGTTTCGACAGACAGACAGACAGACAGACAGACAGACACTTCGACAGGAAATAAGGGGGTTATTTCACCTAAAAGTTCGCACAATAATATAGATAACATTTCTAAAACTATTACGATTCTTAACCAATTAGATGAAATAAAGAGGGATTTAAGGATAAAAGTCAAAAAACTAACTAATCAAGAAATGTTAGTTTTATCGACGATATACCAATTAGAAGATCAAGGTCACTTAGTTGATTATAATCTCTTATCTAATTACTTAAGTCTCACCCAAAGCTCAATAAGAGATTATGTACAAAGAATCTCTGTTAAAGGTATACCTTTACTAAAGGAAAAAGTTAATAATAAAAGGGTAATCCTTCATATTTCCGACGATTTTAGGAAATTAGCATCCCTTAATACCTTAATTAGCTTAAGAGATATATAACTCCGGTTAAACGAATAACTATACTCTTCTTTTACTTTAATTTTCCCTATTTTTCTCTATATTTTTCCCCAATTATTTCTTTACCCACTACTTTTTTATTTAAAACCTCCCTTTCCTACATTCCTCTTGTTTTTACCCACTAATTTTTCCCTCACTTTACCCTAATTTAGGTTAAATATGTTCCCTATAACTCACTTTACCTCTTTTATTTGTTTTAAGATAATATTTAATTAGTTTGAACTCTCACTTTCCAGTTTTTGAAAGCTATTTCACTCAATTTTACCTCTTTTTGAACCTTTTTTGTCTATTTGAACTCTCACTTTCGCCTTTTTGAGTAGTTTTTCCTTAGTTTCTTCAGGAATATATACTCTCTTTTTCCCATTTTTCTCTGTATATTCTTCTATTACACCCTCACTTTTCTGTTTTATACTATTTATTTGTCCTCTTATAGTTGATTTTGTTTTACCTAACATTGCAGCTAAATCTTCATAACTTAATTTTAAATCATTATTAACTAACAACCATATAATAGCCCTTTCAGTTACTGATAAGTTAGAAATACCATAAAAATTACCTGTTTGGACAGCTGTTTGGACAGCTGTTTGGACAGGTAAAACAGCTGTTTGTTTAATCTGAACAGCATGAGGTGTTTTAAACAGCTGTTTTGAAACACCTTCATTAACCATTTCTAAAACATCTTTTATCTGTTCTATTTCATCTTTAATGGACGATATATCTTGTTTAAGATCATTTACTTGGTTGTTTAAGGTATTATCTTGATTGTTTAAATGATTAACCCACTGCCCAAGTTTATCAATATCATTTTTAACATTAGAAAAAGAACCCTTGACTTCATCTTTTATCTGTTCTATATCCTTTTTATCAGACTTTTTAAAAAACCAGCTTAACATTTTCACTTTCAATTAACATTTATAGACGAAATATACTATTTAAATATTTCGTTTAGACACATAATTCGACACATAAAAATACCACCTTAAACACCCATATTTTTCTAAAATAAAATTTTAAACACCATAAAAAAACAGATAAACAGCTGTTTAAAACACCTTAAACACCAAGATAGCGACGATAAATTAAAGCATAATAATATTTAAATAAAACAGCTGTTTAAACACTATAATGGCCCGAATTCACATCTATCCTGAGATAGGCGAGCTTTTTTTGGGTTAAACTTGAAGACTCTTTTAACCCCAAATTACCCTTTAGAATAAATCTCTCCACAATTTTTCACCTGATTTTACTGAGAGTTTTACCTACCATTTTCATAGGTCAAGAGAGGATTTTGAAAGAGATAGAGCTTCTATCACAAGTATTTCAAGAATATGTCCAGAAGTTGCAGATCCAGGAAGTGCATTTTCACGAGGATATTTCCCAGATAGCTACTTATGTAATAATTAATTTACCTTATTTTAAAAGTTCGCACAATAAATACGAGAAAGATTTAAATAACATAAACACATAATATATCTAACATAAAAAAGAAGGAAATTAAATTAGGTGAACATCCTAATTTACCTGATCAGTTCAAAACTACCTTTGTATTAGTAGTTTAAGATTATCGAGCTGACTTGCCAATTAGTTCAAAAAAGCAAAAAAGAAGTAAAACAAAAAAGAGGAAAAATGGCAAAACTAACTGCATGGGTTGTAACTATCTTAGGTGTATTGCTATTGCTACCCTTAATAGGAGTTGATCAGTTAGGTACAGTTACTGATGGAATCCTTGGCTGGCTAATAGCAATTGGCGTCTTAGTGATAGGATTAACCAAACTAGCAAGAAACTATAAATTAATGAAAAAAAGATAGTTTAGTGAGAACTAACTTATTTATTTTAGAATTTATTTTAATTACTTAGATAGTTTCAAAAATCACCTTTTTCTTAAAGTTATATATTAAAAACAGCTAGACATGTGGATGATGAAGACCCCCAAAAAGATTTATTCTTAGACCATTCCGTAGTCATCCAGAAAATACATCTATTGAAAGACCTATTAGAGAATTACACTTTAGAGAATTATTATCCAAAATCTACTTATTCTACTAATTAATTATTAGCTAAAACTTTTAATCAAAGACAGAAACTTTTAGCATGTGTAAAAACCATATAAACACTTCACAAATGTTTAAATATCACATCCTTTTTAATAAAAAATGCTAAAAGATCTTGAAGATATGACTTCTGAAGAAATTCTAAAAAAATAACTCATCCATGTGATACAAATTATACTAATGAAGGAATACAAGTTTTAGCTAGAAGAAGATATAAAGAAGCTATCCCAATGATCCAACAACATTTAGATTGGGCAATTTGATATTTAGATTTCTATGCTCGTCCTGATAGACCTAAAGATAGAGATCTTATAATTAAAACAAAAGCAACTTGTGAAGATGCTCTTAAACTATTAAGAATTCAATAAAACATTTAATCAACGCTTAAAACTTCCTACATCTATGAAATTGTTCTATAGAGCACCTCTAAAACCGAATAAATACCCTAAACATTCGTACAAGATATAATGGGGGTAGTTCGCTTTTTAACAAAACGAACGTAACTATTACAAAGTTCGAACACAAATTTAAATATACGAACGAATTAAATATAATAATGGGTGATAAATGTTCTAATTGTGGTAAAGAGTGTATTAAACATGCAAAAGGGATGTGCACTACTTGTTATAAAAAGATTCATTGGAAGCCTAAAGAAAAAGAATGTAAAAGGTGTAAAAGAGTAATGCCTATTCATGCAAAAGATTTATGTGCGGGCTGTTACCAATTTACATTTCATCTTCAAAGAAACAAAGCTTGGACTCAAATGAGGAATTATGGTCTAAAAATGGAAGATTATAATAGAATAACAAGCAAGTGTAAAATTTGTGATTTTGATAAAGTAGTTGATTTACATCATCTAGATAGTAATCATAAGAATAATTCAGAAGATAATCTTATAGGATTATGCCCAAATCATCATAAAATGCTGCACGATTTTAGATATCGACAAGAAATGATTAATATATTAAGGGAAAAAGGTCATAATATCCCAGATGATCCAAGATTAGAGTTCAGAACCCTTTAATTTCACATGCAACAACTTTCAATCATTGCTAACATCTTTTAACATAGTAGGAGTAGTGTGTAAAAGAGGTAAAATTAGGGTAGTGTGGTGGGTAAAAGAAGTTATTTTTTATTATCTTTTTCATGTTTTACCTTTTCAATTATTTTTCTTCCTTTTTCACTCATGCAATTTTTACAAATAAAAACCATAGATGAACCCATTATTCCAAATCCTATAATGTTACGATTGGCTATATATCCATCATTTTCGTCGTACAGCTCATCACACTTATGGCATTGAAGCAGCTCTTGCTGGTTGTTTAACTGCAGTAGCTGTAGTTACAGTTAGCCAAGTAGTTATAGGCGGTCGACGATGAAAATTTATTTTGGGCTTTTATTTTCAGCCCTTTTTTCTTCATCAGCTCTAACAACCAAAAAACCTAAATAATCCTATTCTTTTTGGTTTTTATGGCTGAAATATGTGAAAAATGTGGAAAAATAATAAAAGATGACTTTGATAAATTTGTAATTGAAGGTGATAGTGATGAGAACATTTATTTTCATAGCAAGTGCTTTGATTTTGAGGAGTTTTATAAAGAATAAACCAAAATGAAAAAGAACAATTATTCATCAGTTTTATTTATAGTATTAACCCTTTTATTATTTGCAATTATACTACTTTTACCTGTGAAAATACTTTCAAATTATGTTCATGAAACTGGTCATATAACAGAAGCCAAAAAACAAAATATTTCTTTAACTATGGAAGTGTTTATACTTAACGAGCCATTATCTGTTTTAAAATTCGGGAGAGGTCAAGCAGTACCTTTTTCAGAAGAAGACTGTAACAAGTTTAATATTTTAACTAAAGAAGACAAAGTTAAGATAACTCATGCAGGAGTAAAATATGAGCTATTCCTTTTTATACCAATACTAATTATTTCTTTTATTATGGTTATTTTGTTAATTAAAAATAATAAACAAAATTCTATATTATTTTACTTGTTAGTTTCTATTATTATATTATCATTAATAATAATTTTAGTTACATTACATTTTAATGTATTTTCTTCAAATCCTCTAAATGACTGGAATAGATTTTACCTAGATTGTTCTAAAATATGATTATAGATTTTCCTAACCATTTCCTCACTCAAATTTTTATACCCACTCCCATTCCTCTATTTATGACCCAAGATAAACAAGAAAAGCAATTCTACCCTCCAACAAGACAAGCATGGAGAAAGTGGCTTGAGAAAAATCATCTTAAAGAAAGTAGAATTGCTGTTATTAGGTATAAAAAACACACAGGAAAAAATTCTCCTTCTCATCAAGAGCTAATGCATGAGGCCATATGTTTTGGATGGATTGATACAACAATCAAAAGATTAGACGATGGAAAATACACAATAAGATTTGCAAAAAGAACAGATAAAAGCAAATGGAGTGATAATACATTGAAGTATGGAAAGCAATTATTGAAAGAAGGTAAAATGTCTCCATTAGGAATCCAAAGATACAAGGAAGGTTTAGACAAGCCAACACATGATCATGGAATTCCTAAAAATCCAGATGTTCCAAATGATTTGAAAAAAGAGCTTGAAAGATTAAAACTTAAGGAAAGATTTGAAAAAATTACTCCCTCTTCAAGAAGAACTTACTTAAGATGGCTTTATAGAGCAAAGCTTCCAGAAACAAGAAAAAAGAGAATTAATTCAATAATTAATGATATTAGTAAAAAATAATTATTTTAATTTTTCTTAAAATACAAGCATATATATACTTGAGATGACTCTATAAATTAATAGAAGTTCTTTTTAATTGATAACTAATCAAATTTAAGACGTCTTATTGAAATACTCAAAGAGTTAATATTACTAAAATGGACAAAGAAGAAATGAGAAAAGAAATGGAGAAATTAGTACTTGCAAAGGTACTTGAAGAGAAAAGAATACTGAAAGACCGTTATTTAAAAGATAAATTTAACAATAAGGCTGATTAATTACTGGTAATTGACTATATTCTCCCTGAATTTTTATGCTTGAACATCTGCTTTGACTATTACGAAGAGCACAGAAAACATTTACAGTAAATACATCATAAGGCTCTGCATAACTTACTTCTCTATTGCCTGTTTTTGTATCATTTAATAGCATCTTAAATGCAATTCCAGGACAAGGATTTCCTGTAACTACAAAGTTTGCTTCTGACTCTAAGCTTGAGGAAAGAGAAATAGAAACATTATCTCTAGAAAATTTATAAGATGGATCATAAACAAGTATATTTCCATTTGATCCAAATCCTTGTTTATCTTTTATTTTAAGTTTAATAGTTGTTTTTCCAGTGTTAGTATAATCTGATGAAACACTTGCACCTGAAATAACATACTCTGCTTTTCCAGAAGAATTAGTATTATTTGTAGGACCTATTTTGATACAAGTACCATTTGAACATGCATAAGGGCAGTTATAATTTAAAGCACCAATTAAAATCCTTCTGCTGAATGGAGGTTTATAACAATATGTTTCCTGAAGCAGTTTTGGATTTATACTTGCAAGACATGAATCACCCTTTATTTTAGTTTGCCCATTAGAAATAAGAGTAACCACACCATAAGTATTAACATTTTTTCCACCGTCAGTATCTGTGCAGCTGGCAGCATTTCCCAAAATAAAATTTCCAGTTATTTTTCCAGATAGAACAGAAATATTTGTCTGTATAGATATGTAAATTAAAGCAATAAGTAATATACTAAGGATCGCAATAACCCATAATACCTTTACACCATCTTTCATTTATATTTAAGTTCTAAAGAATTTTTAAATCTTTGTTAATCTTCACCATTTCCATTTTTAGTATTATAAGGTTTCATAAATTATAAAATTCCAAACAATCCACCTAAAAATAAAGAAAATGTTGCATCACTTGTATTTCCATCAATATAATGAGATATAGCTACTACTGTTGATGCAGAAGAAACAAATGTTGCCATATAATTAAAACATATAGGCTGATAATTTGAACAATAATCTCTAAACCTTTCACCTAAACCTAAATTGTTTTGAGGATTTCTAGGATTTTTATTTCTTTCAGAATTCATTTTATTTTTCTCTTATAGTGTAAAGATATTCATCAACTGTCTGGGCATTTTCTTCAGGTAAAACTTGTACAACGATTCTTTCTACATGAGCTCTAGCTTGAGCAACGTCTAATTTTGATACACCATGAATTTTATAATATTCCATAGCTCTAACACCTAAACGATGCTGAACATGATCTGCTAAACTACCCTTCCTTTAACTCTTACTTCTGCAATTTCAAACCATTTTACAATATGCTCTAACTTCCATCTTTTACACTGAAACACATTGTATTTAAACTTTCTTCAATCTTGTTAGAAGTAATAATTTAATTTAAATACTAGTGGCCCTTATATTTTTTATGCCTTTGCACAGAAACATTGAGAAACTGAAAAACATAAAAAATATAAGACCGAAAGTTCCAAGTGAAGAAACTATTCAGTTATGGACAATAATTGGATTAATTATTTTATTTATTTTAGGAATAATTGTTTTAAACTCAGCCCACCTTCTAACTCCAGTACAATCATCTCCCAACGAAAATAAATCTATTTTAAGAAATTATGAAAGTTATAGTGTTTCAGAATGTTCCAGAGTTCAGATAGATTGTGCTTTAGGTTATGAAAAATTCAGTGATAAAACTGGTTGTGGTTGTGAAGCAGTAAACAGTAGAATTATTGGAAATAACGTAACACTTTGTATAGAAAAACAGAAAAAAGTAACTGCTTGTACAACTCTCTATAAACCAGTCTGTGGATTTAAAACAGTAGAATGTATAAAAACACCATGCTATCCGGTTCCAGAAACTTATTCAAATCCATGCTCGGCATGTGCAGAAGCAAGAACCATTTTTTACATAGATGGTGAGTGTGCTAATTAAAAATAAAGGTAAATACTATTAAACAAAACTAATGCTCATGATGATGTTCATACTTTGAAACATCTTTTGGGTTAACATCAACAATTTTTATCCTAAATATAAGTGTCTTTCCAGCTAAAGGATGATTTAGGTCAATTACAAAACTATCTTTCTTAACATCAATTACTTTTACTGGAAACTGTCTTCCATCAGGAGTTCCAAGCATTAAAACAATTCCTTTTTCTAATTTGTCAGCTTCAGGAAACTGGCTTTTTGGTACTTCTTTTTCAAGTTCTTTTTTATAATTACCATAAGCATCGTCTTTTTTCAAAGTTATTTCTTTTTCTTCATTTTTATTCATGCCAATAACTGCATCATTAAATCCCTTTATTACATGTCCACTTCCAACTTTAAATATTAAATAATGAACATGATCTCCATGCCTAGAACTATCAAATACCTCCCCAGTTTCTAACTTCCCTTCATACTCTACAACAACTGTATCAGTATCTTTTATTTTCATAAAAAAGGCAAAGAAATAGCCTTTTTAATACTTTCCATTACTCTTTGTCGTCTTCTCTAAGAAACTCAAGAAGTTCGTCTTCGGCTTCATTTTTCTTGAATCCCATCTCAACACCATCTTTAAATTTCACTTTTACAACAACTTCTCTTACTTCATCACTTTGGTAAATCCAATTCCCTAGATGAGATAATGTCTCTCGAGTTATTTTTCCTTTTTCAGGTAACAATTTAAACACCTTCATTTTTATATTAATTCAACTAGAATTTGCTTTATATACACCATTATAGTCTAAAATATCCTTTATAATATCTGGATATAAAATTAATCTAAAAATTAATCATAAATAATTTCAGATTGATTTTTTAAAGAATCAATTAACTCACCAATTATTTTATTCTGTTTTTGTTGTTTAAGAAGGGTTTTAATTTGATCTTTAACATCAGTATAAGTTGCATTTTTTCCATTAGACTGCACTAAATTAAACAGTTGTTGGTTTTTATCAAAAAATTCTTTTGATTCTTGATCAGTTATTTCTAATTTTTTATTTTCAAAAAGCTGATCTGTTAGTTTTCCAAGAGAAATTTGTTCTACATACCCTTTAATTATAAAATCATAATCACTTTTTTTATTTAATCTAGATTTCAAATCTTCAATAGTTGCTCCTTGTTGTGAAAGATGTGTACTAAGTAAATATTCAGCTTCTTTAACGTCTGTTGTTATACCTCTTTTATTAGCTTCTTGTACTAATAATTCTCTAGATACTAATTGATCTATGATTTGTGTTTCGTTAACTACTCCTTGAGTTTGAGATTGAACAGCAGCTATTGCTTGATCTAATTGTTTCTGATCTATTTTAATGCCATTAACAGTTGCAATTGCTTTACTTGGCATTAAGTCTTTAATACTTGCCAAATTCAAATAAACAATAACTCCAAGGATTATTATAACAATTACAATAATTCCTATAATAACATTTTTTTTACTCAGAGTAACAAAATCTTTATTTGCCATACTATTTCTTATAACTTTATTATTTAAAGCTTTCTAAGGATAATTCCTTTTAATTATTACACACACTTAGTAGTTAATTTTTAATCATCCTTAAAATCAAACCTCTTAAAACTAACTTTATCAGAATTAATATCATTTAACAAATTTTTAATTTGTTTTTGAACATCATTTAATTTACTTTTTCCAGATTTAACCTCAACAAAATGTATAGCTTTAATATCTCTTTCATCAAGACCCTCAAAAACAATATAATCAATAGGATCCCCTAAAAATTTACACTCACTTGCCTTGTAAGGAAAACCTTCTAAAAAAGGGGCAAACACTTCAGAAACTTTACCCTTTATGTTAACTCTTTGCCTTTCAGCAATGTCTCTCCTTATTTTATTCATTTGAGATTGCCATTCAATTTCTTTTTCATAACTTCCTTTTTGCCTTCCAATTTTATAAGCTAACCATACAAAAATCCCAAGTATAATAATTCCGATAATTAAAGTAATATTTATTAGGTCCATAAAAATAAAGTAATTAATAAGTATATAATTTTTGTTAATTATTCTTACCTATAATTTTATAAATAAGTTCGCACAATATTTAATAAATAAAAGAGGGTGAATGAAAACTTTAATTTGTGGATTTGATGATTCAAATCACGCTGGTGATAGAAAAGGAGATATAATAACAGGAGTATTTTCAGACAACCCTGGAGATGCAAATGTTGTTAGATTTAAAAATAGAAGAGATAGAGAATTTTTCAGAAACTGGTTTGCAAATAATTTTGGCAATAAAGATTATAGATTTGCAGCATTGCACGACGACGAGTTAAGAAGAATTCAACCAAATCTCCCTTTAGTAGCTCCTTCTTTAATTGATAATTATTTGTCATCAACTAGATTAGGATTTAATAAAATACAAATTTATTTTGATGGAATACTTAAGAAATGGCATAAAGAATTCCTTCGAGATGTTTATACTGGAAGGTTTAAAGAAATAACAATTGATAATTTTGTTAAAAGACAAAACATTCATCAATGCCCAACAGTTGTTTATATTGCAGATATCTTAGCTCATGATATTTATTCTTTAAGTTATGGTGAAGTTATTGATCATGGTAAAAGGGTTATGGTTGATGAAGGAAGATTGTTAAAAATGATTGGAGGAAGGAATGAATAAAGAAGAATTTCTTGAAAAAATAAGAGTTGAACTAAAAATATCAAAAAATTCAGATTATACTATTAGGAACTATCTTAAAGCCAATAAGATTCTACTTGATTTTACTAAAAAAAACCCAGATCAGATTACTGAAGATGATATAAAATTATTTATGTCAGAAAAAATCTCTGATAAAGCTTCAACTTCAGTTATATTATTTCTATCAGCAGTAAGGTATGCTTATTTAAATATACTAAAAAAAGATCCGACAATTGGCATAAAAAGGCCAAAAAGGGAAAAAAGAATACCTTCTGTTTTAACAAAAGATGAAGTTAAAAAAATTCTAGATGCCTGTGAAACAAAAAAAAGTAGGCTAATGCTCTCTCTTTTATATGCAACTGGGATGAGAGTTTCTGAAATAACACATCTAAAAGTAAATAATTTTCAGTTTGAAGAAAAAACAGGACATATTAAACAAGCTAAAGGTAAAAAAGATAGAATTTTTAATATCCCTATTTTTCTTGAAGATGATCTTAAGAATTATATAACTGAAAATAAAAAACAAGATACTGATTTTGTTTTTTCAGGATTAAATGGAAAATTAACTGAAAGAAATATCCAAAAGATTGTACAAGGTATAGTTAAAAAAACAGGAATAAAAAAACAAGTTCACCCACATACATTAAGACATAGTTTTGCAACTCATTTGCTTGAACAAGGAATAGATATAAGAAAAATACAAGAACTTTTAGGACATAGTGATTTATCTACAACTCAAATTTATACTCACATCTCAAGCGAAGAACTAAAAAAAATACCCTCCCCTTTAGATTCTCTTATGAAGAAAAATGAAGACTAAAATTTGCAGATTCTGTTATATTTAAATTATCTACTAAACCAGCATTTATTTCAAGCACATATTTTGATTTATTTTTTGGAGAGTAAATAGTGCAAGTATTCTCTTTGCATGGTTGAACATTTTGTTTTATTTCCACAATAGAACTATTTTCATTTGCCCATATAATATCTAAAGGAATTAAAGTGTTTTTCATCCAAAAACTCCAAATGTCCTCTTTTGGGAATATAAAAAGCATACCACTGTCTTTATCTAAGAATTCGCGATTCATTAAACCTTTCACCCTTTCACGATTAGTTTCTGCAATTTCAACATTAAAACAATTATCATTAATACATGCTACTTGACCCTTCATTTCAACATTTTTCCCATTTTTAAAATTAGAATTATAAAATATGACAAAAACTATTACTAATACAACAAAAAATAAAACTATAAAGAAGTGCTTACCTAAAGAATTTTTTTGATTGTTCATCAAAACCAAGATAATACTCTATTACAACAAATATTACTAACCAAATAATTCCTGAGATTACCCTTCCTCCAAAAAGAGAAATTACTGATTTTACAATTCCCAAAGCAACAAATAATATTGCTAAGACCTTAGCCCATTGTTTTCTACCAATCAAACCTCTCCCAATAAATATATATAAAACTCCTAGAGCAATTAGAACAATTCCAGCTCCTGCAAACAAAACAGGAAGTATTGATATTAAATTGCTTACTTCATCAACACTTATCTGGACACTTGGGTTAGCTTGTGTTATTTTTTGAACTATATCTTCAGGAGTTCCTAAAGAACTCATTAAACTCGGAGCCATTAACCCTGCAATAACAAAAAATATTCCAAATGCTATTCCTAATGCACCAACAACATAAAATAAGATAGAAATTATTTTGACGCTTAATGGTACATTATCAAAAGTTCTTTTTGGGCTATTGCTTCTAACCGAACTTTTACTAGAAACTTTCCTAATAGGTTTAGCTTTTTTCACCCTCTTTTTAACCATTATATGAAATAGAAGATTTACTTTTTAAATGTTATCTTTCCATTTACATCCAATACTATTTTTAATTGCATAACTTTCAGCATTTACAACTTCATTTTTATATCTGGAATCTTGATCAAACCTTGCAACACAATATCCTTTTTCAACTAAAATTTTGTTGAAATTTTCTCCATTAATAAAAATCCATCTTAATTCTCTATTATACCTATCCTTATCTTCATTTTCAGATTTTAACTCAACCTTTTTATTCAAAAGGCTAAAGTCTGTGAAATTTTTAGCTTCAGCATAACACCCCCTTCCTTTTTCATCACAATCAATTCCTAAAAACCTTACAATTTCACCACCTTCTACAATGATCGTGTCCCCATCAGTTATTTTTGTCACTATTCTTTCTTCATTTTCTTCAGGAGAATAATAATTTATTAAATATAACCCAATAAAAAGAGATATCAAAATAATTATTTCAAGAATTCTCAAATATTTTTTTTCAATCATCACTTAATATAACTTAACATACTTTATAATTTTACCTCAAGGATTGTTATTTTTATATAATCTCATGACTCTTTAAGGTAATAATCCTATAAAACATTTGGGAAAATTTTATATAGCATTATTGTTTTCATAGCAGATGCAAAAAGAGACTAGAGAGTATGTTATAAATATAGATAAAGTACATAAAAATATTCTTAATCCAGAGCATTTTCATAGTTTATTTAGTAAAAAAAATCTTACTATTGGACAAAAAGCAGCAGACATTTTAACAAAATTTGCTGGAAGCTGGACATTTATTATTATTTTTGGATTAATTCTAATTTTATGGGTAATAACAAATGGATATTTTTTAATAAAATGGTATCAAGGAGCCTTTGACCCTTACCCATTCATTTTATTAAATTTATTTTTATCATGCCTTGCCGCGATTCAAGCCCCAATAATATTAATGTCTCAGAATAGGGAGGGTGAAAGAGACAGAATACGTATGCACTATGATTATGCTGTTAACCGAAAAGCTGAAAAAGAAATAAGAGAGCTTCAAAAAGATATTTCTGATATAAAAAGGAAGATGAATGTGAAGTAGGTGAACGCCCCCACCACGATTACTTAACATCAAGAACTCTTAGTTCTTGAGTGCGCTCAAGAATTAGTAAATTCTTGACGTCCTAAGGATTAACTCCCAAACTTTTTCGTCACGATATAAATAAATAGCGTTTTGTGATAATTATTTTAAGATTACTTATCATAAATATTTTTACGATGTCCAACCTTTAAAATTATTATTGCTTCTTTCTCTCTAATAATGTCAGCTATAACTCTCCAATCACCAATTCTTAGTTTAAACCCTGACATTTCAACTAATTTTTCAAAAAATCTAAAAGGATCTTCCTTACATTCTTGAAGTTTATTCCAAATTCTATCTTTAACTTGTCTTTCTAACTTATTCAAGTCATGAATTGCTTTCTTTTCAAGGACAAGTTTGTACATTTTATAAGCCGAGTATTTTCTTTGCCTCTGCTTCTGTATAGAATTCTCCTTTCTTAACTCTTTCTCTAGCTTCTTTGATTTCTTTAATTGTTTTTTGGCTTAACTTTGGTTCTTTTTCTGACAACTTCGCTAGATATATCAATTTCCTTACAAGCTCGTCATAGCTCTCGCTCTTATATTGACGAAATTGGTCTAGTTCTTCTTTAGTATTGGGATTTATTCTTATTGTTGTTTCCATATACAATTGTATACGTATGTATATTTAAAGGTTTTGATTAAGACTTTTATGATTAACTCCTCAATTTTTTCCTCGTGATACGATAAATTAGAAAAAATCTTAGATTACTTACCAGCAATTAATTCCAATACATTCATCATATCGACACGATAAATAGTATCATAATTTCTATTTGCCTATGGTTTTGGAATATTAGCTACTTCTATCACGGGAGTATTTGCTGGCAGTTCATACAAGTCTTTTACGGCTGTTAATCCATCAGATCTTGCGGATTCTAGACCTTCAACTGTGAATGGATAAGTCTGACCCAAAACTGCAAGCCTATTGGTTCCAGTTCGGTCTCTTAAATCTATGAATACATACAGCAATACCTTCTTCTTCAGAACCCAGAGCTTGAGGAGAACAATATCTTATAAAGAAGTCTAACTTTGCCCTTTCTCTATCGGTCGAACTAAATTTCATATCTAATTTTCCAAGTTCAACTTCTAATTTTGTTACCATAATTATTCTATTTCCTAATAATTTTTAAATGTTTCTATTGTTATGACTTAATAGTAACTACTAAAATGGTAAAAGATGGTTCAACTCCTCTCCGAAGCACCTTACCTTTTAGTCATATGCTGTGATGGAGCGTTGCACCATAAACCTCGTTAGTTATTCGGTTTATGTAGGAGATTTAATCCTAAGGATAAATCCCCCCCACGAGATAATTTACTAATAAATTTAGAAATAATTATCTATACGATTTCTGCCTTTTTGCTCTGGCCTTAGAATCACCAGGTTTGTAAGCTTCCTTTCTTCTTGTGTCTGCAACTAGTAAATATTTATCATATTCACTCATAGCTTTTTTTAATTTTTCAGACTTTGATTTTTTAACAAGTGCTCTTGCAATTGCCAATCTTGAAGCTTCAATTCTAGATTCATTTCCACCACCACTAACTTTAACATGGATATCATATTTTATATCTCCCAGAATATTTTTTGCAATCCTAATAGGCTCTTCAATACTTAACTTATGAAACCTATGAAGAATTGTATATGGAACTTTGTTTATAGTTATAATACCATTACCATCTTTTATATGAGCTTTTGCTATGCTTGTTTTTCTTTTCCCGCTAACTATTATTAAATCTGATTTTACCATTTTATTTTAAGAGTCTACAAAGTTCTTTTAGTGTGATGTACTTACCATGTTTTTCTTTTCCCGCTATAATCTTTTTTGATTCTTTGTATTTTTCAGGTATTTCATTGTAGCATATTACTCTTTTTAATGCATCTAAACCTCTTCCTTGTTTATGACTTACCATTCCTCTTACTACTCTTTTAAGTATCCTTTCAGGAGTCCTAGATATTTTTGGACCCTTTTGGCTAGACCCTCCCTTTTTGAATAATTCAGAGTATTTTCGGAAAATGTCTTCTTTTCTTCCAGTTATAATAACCTCATTTGAATTAATTATGATAACATCTTTTCCAAGTAAAGCTTGTTTTGCAACATAACTTGCTAGTCTCCCCATAACTGCATTTTTTCCATCAATTAAAACTTCCATTTATACTTTCTCCACTAAAATTTTAATATTCTTTGCTTCAGGATTTTTCTTCATTTCCTCATCAATATGTAAAGCTTCAATCTTTGATTTTTTCAATTTTTCTTTTGCATTTTCTGAATAATAAAGTGCAATTATCTTCACCTTTTTATCTATATTACCTATACCAAGAACTTTTCCAGGTATTAACACATTCTCCCCATCTTTACACTGAGCAGAAATTTCGTCTAAATTTAATGATATTTTTTTTCTTCTTGGTCTTGAAATTATATGAGAAATTTTTACCCAAGCTTCACTTTTTTTTGAATTAATTATAGTTTTAACTAAATCTGGATTTGTTTTTCTTCTTAACTTTCTTTCAATTTTTGTTTTGTTCATTTTTTCTTCGTCTTTTTGTGAACCTTTTCTAAACCAGAAGAATCAAAAGATTCTTTGCGCACTAAGTTCTTATGAACTTTAGTGGGTTCATTTTGAAACCTTTTTCTAAAAGGTTTATGTGCGGGAGAAAGGATTTGAACCTTCGCAGGCACTAAGCCATCACGGCCTTAACGTGACCCATTTGACCACTCTGGCACTCCCGCTGATTTATTTCAGTGCTTTTAACACTTCTTTAAGGTTTCGGTCAAATGCCTTTACAGCTTCTTGGAGAATATCACTAGGTTTCATTTGTCCCCAAGATTCAACAAAAAAAACTATGTCATCTCCTTGGGCAGCTTCAAATATTTTATTTTCTTTGTCAAATGATTCAATATAATCTTCATCATGAAATGAAGTGAATGTTTCTCCAGCCTTTATATTCTTAGGTTGAGTAATTAAAAAACTTTTCATCTTCTCAATTAAACTCTGTGCTTTCTGAGCATCTTTTATTTTAACATTAGTAGTATTTCTATAATAAGCATATCCAGGAGCAAATTTCGCATGTTCTTTTCCTTTCCCTAAACGCACATAAGCTACAAGTTCTATTTCTTGATCTTTATCAAGTTTAACAATTGGTGTGTCTGGGTGTACTGCTTTACCATCACCTTTAAGTTCTTTAGCATAAACAGTACATGGCCCTGTTGCTTTCAAAGATAGTTTTATTTCAGATTTCATGCTAGTTTTACTATCAGATTTAACTTCATCTAATTTTCTGTTGCTTATTATTGGGATTAATCCAAGTCTATGAGCAATTATTTCATCATATAATGCAGAATCATTTTTGTAAAATTCTATTTCATCAATTGCAACATTTGGGATTTCATTAATACTTCTTCTCAAAGCATTAGCTAAACTTTCATTACCATCTATTAAAATTCCTATTCTATTATCCTTTTTTTCTACTATTTTCATTTTATACTTAATTTTGTTTAACTTTTAAAGGTTTACCGTTCGTTTTGGAAACCTTTTTCTAAAAGGTTTATTATACTCTCCTTCCTCTCCTTCCTCCAGCTTTCTTTGGTCCACCTCTAGGAACTCGAGTAACATCACTAATACTAATTATATTAAATCCATCTTTTGAAAGAGTTTTCACAACAGTGTTTGCTCCAGGACCAACTCCTTGACCACCTGTTTGGCCTCTCATCCTAATATAAAGATTATTTATACCATGCTCTTTAATTTCTTCTTCTATTTTTTTAGTGATAAACATTGCAGTTGTTGGATTTGCTTTAAGACGATCTTGCTTTGTAACCATCCCACCTGAAATTCTAGAGATTGTATTTCCAGATAAATCAGTTATATGCACTATAGTATTATTAAAAGAAGCATAAATGTAGGCTATCGCAGCATCTTCTTTTTGATCTTTAGCCATTATTCACTTACCTCCATAACTTCAACTTTAGCTACAAGTTTTTTAGCATTTTTTAAAACAGTAATATTACTTTCTTCAGTCACATTAACATGATAAGAAGGAATATTTATTATTTGATTACCTACTGCGATTTTTTTATGAGTTATTAATTGTCTAGCTCCGTTAGGAGTTGTTGCCAAACCCCTTTTTATTATTATTGTTTGAAGTCTTCTTCTTAAGATATCTTCTTCTGTTAAAGATAAAACTTCAACAGAATTTTTTACCTTATATCCCATATTATTAAGCTTCGAAACAAAATCAGCCTTATTTTCTTCAGAACTATGTATCATTTTTTTAGCAGCATCTCTTATAATTTTTAATTTTTCTTTTGCTCTCCAAATTTCTTCTTTATTTTTTAATCCATATCTTGCTACAATGACATTTTCTTCTTTAATCCTTTGAGAGTCAAAAGCTTTTCTTGGTCTGCTAAATAACTTATGTTTTCTTATCATTTTTTCCTAACTCCAACTACTTTATTTTTCCCACCTTTTCTAAAGTGGCTTTTTGTTCTCTGCCCCCTTGTAGGCTGACCTAAAGCATGTCTTGAACCTCTGTAAGATCTTATCTTTTTAAGTCTTTTAATATCAAACTCCTTCCTCAAATCAAGTTCAGTTGTTATAAGATGTTTATCAGCCCCAGTATCTATGTCTAGTCTTCTATTCATCATAAACTTAGGTACTTGAGGATTCTTAACAATCTCTGATATCATACCTAACTCTTTTACATCAAGATCTTGTATCCTCTTTCTTTTATCTATTTTCAGTTTATAACATATTGTATTTGACATTGAAAATGAAACTCCCTTTATTTTTGTTAAACCTGCATAAACATTTCTTTTACCAGGTATATCTGTTTGAAGTATTCTAACTATAGTTTCAGTCTTATCTTCTTTCCTCATGGGCTTTTTTTCCATCTGTTCTGTTTTATTTTCCATTTAAATTACAAAAAGTTTATTTCTCTCCTTTCCAGTTATTTCTTCAATTATTCTTTTTACTATTGCACTTTTAGGATCTGGTAAACTTGTTATTCTTTCTTTCATTTCTTCAAATGATTCGAATTTCTTTTTCTCTCTTGCTCCAAGTATCTCTCTCATATGTTTCTTCCCATATCCTGGTAGTAGTTCTATTTGGTGCATTCTAGTATTTATTGCTGTTGAGTTATTAAAGAATTCAACAAATTCTTTTTCTCTCCCTGTAACAACATTTTCTATAAACTCATTCAACTGGGATTTTGCATTTTCAGTTAATTTATCTGCAGGCAGCCTGCCGAAAATGTAGTATATTTTATCTCTCTTACCTTCACCTATATAAACTTTTTCCATTATCTGAAGAGTTGTACCTTTTCTAGGAATAAGTTGTAATAGTGTAAAGTTAGTTTCTCCTATAGCCTGAGCTAAAGGCATCATTTTTCCTTCCAAAGGATATCCGTATGGAAGATAGTCTAGTATTATTGCATATTCTTCTTTGCTTGCCATTTTCACTTATACTTTGCGACAATATCAGCAATTTGTTTAATTTCATTTTCATCTAAGCTTATATCTGAAAATATTTTGTTTAAGTCAGAAGCATCTTCAGGAAGGATGTCAATTATTTTTATAATATCCTCTGGTTTAATTTTATGGTTTTCTAGACCTTCTAACTCTTTCTTTAACTCACCCACTTCTTTTACTTTTAGTTTTATAAACTTTCCAAAATACGGCTCTATTTCTTTACTTCCATCATTAGCTTTCACTAGTTGTTGTGCTTCTACTAATGTTAGTGCTTTCATTTCTTTTATCATTTTATCTTCTTTAAGTGAACAGGATGAACTATAAATGTCTTTTCTTTGTTAAATTCTTTTATTTTTATAACATAACTTGATCCTCTTTTATCAACAATTTCACCAGTTCTTCCATGCACTCTTTTATGGAAATTTGATGGCACTGACTGTTCTTTCTTAATTGCCACTTTATCTCCTTTACTTAGCTCTTTAAAGTATTCACTAAATTTAATCTTACCTCTCTGACGTACAGGTTTCTTTTTGCTTGCCATATTACAATTTATCTAAAAATAAGTCGTTTAAAAGCCTTTTTATATCTTTTCAATGCTAGAAAAGTGAGAAGTTTAGATATCTCCTCTATCTCGTGCCTGTTCCATGTTTTTAACAATGGTCTTAAACATTTTATGACCCCAAACTCCAACTCCACAAGAGTCGCAGAAGTCTATTACAGAATCATCTGAAATTTCATTCCGGCAGTATATACACTTTTTCGCCACTTTTCCTCTTTTATTATTTAATTACCCAATCTAGTTTTTAAACTTATTTATAATAATTTGTTAATATTAAATGCCTGAAGAGATAATCCCATCAGATAATAATTTGGAGGAAAGATTAAAAACAAGAGCAGAACAACATTGAAAAATAAAAGAAGCTCTTGATTCCTTACCTAAATGCCCATTTTTTGAAATGGCAACAAAATATAAGGAGTTTCATAGGTATTATAGTGGATATTATCCTTTCCGTTCATCCGATTATTAATTAATTTAAAATGTCAGATAAATTTTATAGAGATGGTAATGTAGAAGAAATATGGAGAATAGCTAGTGAAATTCCAAGAAGTGCTTATCTTGATGCAATAGATAATGCAAGAAAACATAGACATGATTTTGAAGGTACTCTTGATTCAGGAGTTATTTTAAGAGATGTTTATTCTGGTAGAATGGTAGTAAGATAAATTTATATATTCATTTAGGTTTTTTTATAAATGAGTAAGAATGTTAATACTTATCTAATAATCTCAGGATTATTAATTTTATTTATATGGATAATAGCCATACTTATTTTGGAGCAATCATCTATTGAAAGTATCTTTGATGATAAAGATTTTTTGCTTATAATTCCAGGAATTATACCATTAATTGGCTCAGTAATTTTATTTACAGGCATATCAAATTTCCTTAAATGGAATAAATGGAATAAAATATTATTTGTAATTATTTCTAGCATTATTGTTACAATATTGACTTATGGATTGTACATTTTGACTCATTGTTTATTAGGAAGAGCTTGTCCTTAATTATTCATACCGTATAGCATCAACAGCACTAACCTTAGATGCATTCCATGCAGGCCACAGCCCAGATATAGCTCCTGTTAAGAATGCAAATGCTAAACATCCAATTATTAAATATAAAGGAGCAGCTGCCTGTAATAATTTAGTTCCTAATTGTTGAACAGCAATATATTCTATTAATTTTGAAACTCCAAAACCAAAGATAACCCCCATAACTCCTCCAACTAATCCTAATAATCCAGATTCAATTAAAAATATAGAAAGTATATCTTTATTTTGAGCACCAATCGCTTTCATAATTCCGATTTCTTTATATCTTTCTAAAACACTTGTATACATAGTATTTGTAATATTAATTGCCCCAACAATAAGAGAAATAGCAGCAACCCCAAATAAAAATAAAGTTATTACTGAAAGAACTGTTTGAAATGTTGCTAATAATTCTTCAGGAGTTAAAATAGTAAAATCTTGAGTTTTATCATCTACATTTCTAAATCTTTGTAATTTTCTTTCAACACTATTTGCAATATCATTTATATTTTCACCATCATTTATTTGAACAACAATTGTATCTACCCTATCTCCAGACCCAAATAATTCTTCAAAATCATCAGATAGCATTATTATGTTTCTGTCATCATCAGGATTACCAATAAGTGCAAATATACCCTGAACTTCAAATTCTTTTCCATTTATTAAGAATTTATCTCCAGCTTTTACTGGTTTGCTGAATATATTTTTTGTTTTATAGTGGTTACCAATAACAATTTTACCAATATCTCCCTTTCCTATGTTTTTACCTTCTTCAACTTCTAAAGATCCTGAAGAAGTATAAAGTTTCATACCATCAGGAGGAATTCCAGCTACAATAAAAAATCTTTTTTCTTTGTTAAATTCAATTTCACCATTTCCAATAGTGATATAAGTGGCTTCTTTTACTCCAGATGTTCTTTCAACTATTTTCAGATCATCTTTAGTTAATTGAACTGAAGCTCCTGCTTGTGGAGGTCCTAGTTGTCCTTTAGGTTGAATAAAAAATTTGTCTCCTCCAAGTATTTCAAACTGTTCTGTTACTGCGTTTTGTAAACCTATAGATAAACTTATCAAAATAAAAATAATTGCAACAGAAATAATTATTCCAACCATAGTTAGCCAGCTTCTTAATCTTCTTTTCCTCAAATTTTTCAAAGCTAAATTAAATGAATCTTGAATCATCTTCTCAAAGCCTCCACTGGCCTTAATTTGCTAGCTTGCATTGCAGGTAATAATCCTGACGCTATTCCAATAATTAGAGAAAAAGCAATTGCACCAAATAATAATGGATATGAAATTGTAACTTTAATTCCACTACCTCCTAAAAAACCACCTGCAATTTTACTAACACTAAAAGCTAATCCTAGACCAATTAAACTACCTATAACTCCTCCAACTAATCCTAATAATCCAGATTCAATTAAAAATATAGAAAGTATATCTTTATTTTGAGCACCAATTGCTTTCATAATTCCAATTTCTCTCGTCCTCTCTAAAACACCAGTATACATAGTATTCATAATTCCAATTCCTCCAACTAATAAAGAAACAGCTGCTATCCCAATTACAATCATATTAACTATTGTGAGAATACTATTTATACTACCTAAACTCTGTATTGGAGTTTGAACACTAAAATCTTCTTCACCTATTTTTTCATGCCTATCTTTTCTTATCTTAAATTCTATTTCATCAGCAACATCACTTATTTTATTCTTATCCTCAACTTGAGCAACAATTAAATCAACTTCATTATTTATTTTAAGAAGATCTTTCATGTCATCATTTAACATTATTATTGCGCTATTAACTGTGAAAGTACCTGCCTTTTCTAAAATTCCAATAACTTCAAATTCTTTCCCATTTATTGTTATTGTAGTACCTGCTCTTATTGGCTTGCCAAATGAATCTTTAAGAAAATCATTACCCAGAATAACTTTTCCCCCATCATTTGAATTTAGCAACCTACCTTCTTCTACCCCAATATTTAAAGAATCATAAACAAATTTCATTTTGTCAGATTCTTCTGGTAAATCTGCAATATATTTGAATTGCCTTTGTTTATTATAATCAACATTAACAACCCTAATTAATCTAGGAACAACAAGTTTTACTCCATTAACAGATTCAACAATATTTACATCATGGTCTGTCAATTTTTTTACAGATGTGCTTCCTGGAGGTCCAAAGCCTGTTCCTGCATTCTGGATTGTTAGAACATCAACAGATAATGATGAAAACTGGCCAGTTATAGTCTCTTGTAAACCACTTCCTAAAGAAATAAGTGAAACAACAGCTGCTATCCCTATAAATATTCCAAGCATAGTTAGCCAGCTTCTTAATCCTCTATGTCTTAAATTTCCAAAAGCTAGAATAAAGTAATCTTTAATCATGGACATTTATATTGCTAATAATTTATAATTCTATGCAATTATTTCTTGTTATTTTTCTTTAGCCTTTTTCTTATAAATCTATAGATTAAAATTAAAACAATTAAAACAATTACAACCCCAACATACAACGGAATTTTACTAGTTTGAATTACACCCAGGCTAATTGCCTCTTCTCTAGAATATACTTTTATAGGCATATTAATATTTTCAATTTTGTCATTATTATTAAAATCTTTATATTCAATAATTCCAGTTAGTCTAGGTTTATTTTCATTAAATATAACATCATAGCTAGATGTTTCAAAATCATCACTACCTATATTCCCGATATAATCACTTGAACCAGATAATAATGCATAACCATCTGGATAAATTTTAACATTTACAAATTTTATTTCTCCAAAACCAGAATTTACTATTTTTAGTGTTATTTTACCTTTTTGTCCAATTACATTATTTTCTAGTTCTGTGCTTATTTTTAGTTCAGTATCTGCATTAACTACTATTCCTATGCTACCTTGTTTAGCTATTTTTTCATCATTACTATTAGTATAACTCAATTCATATGGTATATTATAATTTCCAGGAGCAATATCTTGTGATGATTTGATAACAAAACTAAGAATTCTTTCTTTATCCTCCTTTATTTTATTTACACTTCTTTCACTTCCACTTGTAGGTATAAATGGAAGATTTGAAAATAACAAATTTAATGATACATCTTGTGCATCTTCATTAATAGTATTTTCAATTGTGAGATCTAAATTTGTTTCTTCCCCTGGAAAAATTTTTCCCTGATTAACATTGCTAACTACCATAGCAGAAGCTAAACTCATACAAACTAATAACAAAACTATAGTTGAAATTAATTTATTTATCATTGGCCAACAAAAAATAAGAGTTATATAAGTTTTATTATAATGATAATTTTATTACTTTTGTTTGATGACTTTCCATTTACCAGAAACTTTTTTAGTAACTTTTTCTATTTTACCATCTTTTAACCAGTAAACTGTTTTAGCATGTGTCATTGCCAATTCAGGATCATGGGTAACAATTATTATTGTTCTTCCTTCTTTGTTTAACTTTTGTAAAAATTCAATAACAATTTCTCCAGTTTTTGTATCAAGATTTCCAGTTGGTTCATCAGCAAGAATTATATCCGGATTATTTGCTAATGCTCTTGCAATAGCAACTCTTTGCTGCTGCCCACCCGATAACTGATTAGGATAGTGATCCATTCTATCTTTTAACCCAACTTTTTCCAAAACTTTTTCTGCCTTTTTTATTCTTTTTTCTTTATCAACTCCTTGAAACATCATCGGCAAAGTTACATTTTCTAAAGCAGTTAAATTAGGTATTAAATTAAAACTTTGAAAAATAAAACCTATTTTTTGACCTCTTATTTGTGCTAGTTCTGATTCAGAAAGTTGTTCTATATTTATTCCATCAAGAAATATATCTCCTTTAGTTGCTAAATCTAAACTACCTGTAAGGTTCATTCCAGTACTTTTTCCAGAACCAGAAGGACCCATGATGGCAACAAAATCCCCTTTTTCAATTATTATATTAATATCATCGAGTGCTTTTACAACATTATCTCCCATATAGTAATATTTTGCAACATTTTTTAGTTCTATTAGATGGACCATGCTTTTACTAGTTAAAGAGAGTTTTAAACTTTTCCAAGTTTATTTAGGGCTTTGTTTAATAAGTCAAAATTCAATGCCACTTTTTAAACAGAAAAATGGTGATTCAGAACAACATATTTTTTAAAGAAGGAATACCTCAAAATTCAATGCTGAACAGAAGCTTCTATTTGTATAAGCTGAAATACCCATCAGTGTTCACTTTACCTGATTTATCAATTAAGTTTGCAAATAATCAAGTAAAGCAAAATGTTAAGGAAATAAATGTTTCGGAAGATGAGAAAAGAAAACATCTTTTAGTAATAGAAAAAAAAGAGGGAAATTACCTTTATGGACATTTTTATAAGGCAAAACAAGAGTCTGAAATAAGTGTTATAGATGAGGGGGAAGGAGTTGTGACAATAGAAGAATTAGATAAGGATAAATCTTGGGCAGAAAAATCAAGACTAATAATAGACTTAACTAATAGTTTCATATTTGGAGAATACAATTATGATGGTGTGAGATTTTTTCAGTCACCTTTTGGAGAATATTTAAGAGAAACTTTGGGGAGGTCTGATTTAGATATTGAGATAGTCTATAACAAAGAAAGTTATGAAAACTTGGCTAACAGAGATATAAAATATCTTGAGATGAAAGTAACCAAACCAAAATTAAAGATGATGGAAGATATTTTTGGTTTATCTGGTTTGGAAGTATTTAAAGATGCAGATGAAAGCCAAAGTCTAACACTAAAAATTAAAATTACTGCTGGACGTAAAAAGAGTTTTAGTAAGGCTTTTATTGAAAAGGTGTTAAATAAATTTAATAGTCTAACTGATAAGAGTGGAATAAGAAAATTTGAGATTAAACAAACAAATTTTGATGTCCCATTAGAATTAGTAAAAACACAAATATTGAGAACTAAGATAGATATACAGGATAAATCTAACGAAGAAATTTTTGCCTTAATTGTTCAAACTTATGAAGATTTGGATTTAAATGAATTTTTAGACATAGAAGAAAATGATTAAATGGATTAAACAAAACAGAGAAGTTATTTTGATTTTTATAATTGCCATTCTGTCATCTATTTATCTTTCAGGTAATCAATTATTTATTGATAAATTTTTATCAAATGGGCTTAACAATCTTCTTTTACCTGTTTTTGGGGTTTTGCTTGGTTCTTTAATAACAGCATATACAATTACTATAGCTTTCAGCAGTCAGATTTCAAAAAAGATTAAAGAAACAAAAGCGTATAAGAGAATAAATTTACATTTCTTATTGACATTATTCTCTTTATTGATATTAATGATTACAAGTATATTATTTTATTTCACTGATGGGAGAACAATTTTTCTAATAAATTTATTTTTAATAATCTATTCTTTGTTAATGTTTTTTTATTTAATTTTGATAATTTTTATGTTGGTAAGACTGATAAATAGAAATAATTAGGTTTCTCTTGTCTGTTCAAGATTAAATTCTGCTTTAACTCCTAACTCATTTACTTCTTGAATAACTATTGTAATATTATTTGATAATATCTTGCATAATAACTCAACTTCCTGTGCAGTCTTTTTCTTACTCATAAGACTATCACCAAATTTAGTCTTAACCATATTAAAATAACTTTCCACATTACTTCTTTTATGATAATGTTCTAAGAACTCATCATGTTTATATAAAAAATAGTGATACATCTTTTTCCATATCGCACAACCCCCTCTTTTCCCCGTAACGTTTTTCTTAAAAGGAATATAGGGGACAGCACCTATATTTTCTATCGCTTTCAGATTATCACGACTGCTGTAAGCCTTGTCACAACTTACTTCACCCACCTTAAAGTTTTGAGCTGTCTCCTCAACTAAGTTAAGTAATTGTGGACTATCATTTACATTTCTTTCTGTAATTCTAACTGCTGTGCAAATATTTGTTTTTGTGCCTATACAAACATGAGCCTTTAACCATACTCTAAATTTTCTTTCCTTTCCCCATTTATAATCATACCAACGAGCAAATCTGCAAGTAGAAAATCCTGAACTATCAATAGCAAAGTCAGTTTCAACTTCTCTTAATGGAGTAGAACTTAAAATAATTAATTCTTCAAGAATAGATTTAATTTTTTCTTTATTCATAAAATTACTTATTGTAGAATAGCAAGGGACATTATCAATTAAATTCATTTGCTTTGCTATCTGCATATCAGACATAAAACGCCTTAAAGAAAATTTTGTATAGACTTTCATAACAGAAGCAAATATCATATCACTAAAAGGTAGAGTGGGTCTGCCAAAGTCATAAACAGGATTTTCAATGTTGTTACATAAATCTCTTAATAACCTCATAAAAACTAATTTCTCACTTAATTGAGATTTATTATATGCACTCCATTGCTGACCATAAGTAACTCTTACTCCTCTTGTTTCAGTTATCTTTCCTTCTTCATCTATTTCTCTTTTGATATAATATTCAACTGCATAAATGTGTTTGCATTTCTTATGGCTTAATTCACAATCTGGACAATTACATCTAGGATTTTCTTTATCTAATCTTACCTTATATGCTCTGAAAGAAGTTTGAGAATCAACTACCCAAAAGTCATTCTTCTTTGCTATTTTACCATTTTCAAAGATTAACTTTCCTCTTTCTTCTCTACTTAATTTTTTCCAGTCTGTTTTTATTGTTTGTTCCATTTTATCTCTATACCTAATAGGTATATATAGTATATAAATATTGTGGCGATTGACTATACTAATTAGGAATACTCTTTTTTATATATGTTTAATAATATATATAACAAAAGGTTTATATAGGAGTGCCACTTTAAAATAATGAGGTTATTTTATAAACATGAAAGAGCATAGTATAAGTATGCAAAAAGAGGGGTTTGGTGTAAATGTTCTTATAGTTGGTCATAGGTGTTATCGCTGTCATCACGCATGGGTTCCTCGTGATATAAGTGAAGTTCCAGAAATATGTCCAAAATGTAAATCTCCTTACTGGAAAAAACCTAAAACATTATTCAAGAAGGTGGAAAAGAAAAATGGGAAATAAACCTAAAGTTGTTAGCTTATTCTCTGGATGTGGTGGGTTAGATTTAGGATTTAAGAAAGCTGGATTTGAAATAATCTGGGCTAACGATTTTGATAAAGATTCTGTTGAAACATACAAAAGAAATATTGATAATAGAATAGTTCTTGGGGACATAACCAAAATATCAAGTTCTGAAATCCCGAAAAATGCCGATGTTCTTCTCGGCGGTTTTCCATGTCAGGGCTTTTCTGTTGCAAATAATAAAAGAGATGTAAAAGATAAAAGAAATTTCTTGTATAAAGAAATGTTGCGAATAATAAAAGATACTCAACCTAAATTCTTTATAGCGGAAAATGTTAAGGGTATTTTGTCTCTTGGAAATGGGCGAGTTATAGACATGATAATTAAAGACTTTAATTCAATAGGATATAAAGTGGAAAAGCCATTTGTTATTAATTGTGCTTATTACGGAGTTCCGCAGTTCAGAGAAAGAGTAATTATTATGGGAAACAGAATTAATGCACCAAATACTTTCCCAAAGATAACTCACAAGAACGGATATAAAACACCCATTCCAGATTTTATTAAACCACAAGAATATCATAAGCTACCTTATGTTATTTCAGTAAAAGACGCAATAGGGCATTTGCCAGAGCCACATACGGAAGAAGGTAGAAACATTCCTAATCATATTGGCTCGGACAAAGTTAGTGGAAAATATATCGCAAGAAAGAACGAAATAAATCAATCAGAGATTTGCGACTATCTTAAAATGTGGAGAGCAAAAGCAAAAATCACAACTCACAAAATAGATGAAATTTTAGGATACAGACATACGGCTGGACATTGGTTTAGAAAAGACATCTCTGGCTCTATACCTTCCCCTAAAGATTGGGCTAAACTAAAAAAGATTTTGGGCTTTGACAATAAATATGACAAGTTAGTTACCGAAGTTGAAACAAGAAGAATAAAGTTTGAGCAATCTTTGAGAGTTACTAACTGGGATAGACCGAGTGACACAATAACAGCAAGTGTTCCAGAAATTCATGTAAACAGAAAAAGAAGATTAACAGCGAGAGAGTGTGCGATATTACAGAGTTTCCCTGATGACTTTGTATTCTGCGGTAGTTTATCAAGTCAGCATAGGCAAATAGGCAATGCCGTTCCGCCTTTAATCGGAGAGCATTTGGCTAAAACAATAAAGAAATATGTCCAAAACGACAATCCAGAAAAGAACTGGAAAGAGTTAAAAATGGTAAACACCATCTTATTTAATGGTGTTAGAGAACTCTCAGCTTGAACAATTAGAGAAAAAATATATGGAAATTGTTTGTAATATTCTTTCTAATAATATTGGTAGGTTTGTGAATGAAATTAACAGCCAAAAGAATATGCCTGATTATTTGCCTACAAACAAAGTTAATCCTATTGAAACTGCCTCTGAAAATATAATGAACGCAATGATTGCAAGGCGGTTAGATTGGGGTGTAGCTTCAATGGCTGGGGCTTCTGATAGCTGTTATGAATGCGGAGACGCAATTATTCACATAGACGCTAAGACAATTTTAGATAGCGACGGCGACGTAAGGGAAAACAGCAATAGAATAGACATAAGACAAAATCAGACTTCTTTTGATTTTGATAATGCCCATAAAGTAAAAAAGGGCGATGGGAAAGAGTTTACTTGGAAACCGAAACTACACAGATACGAAAATCATAAGTTGTTTGGAAATGTGCCTAATCTAAGTTATATTTTGAGAGTTACTTGGTCACAGAGCAATCTTGTAGAAGAAATCTCTTTTATTTGCATACCTAACGGACAATTTTTTTCAACTCACAAAACTATTATCGCAGGGGTTAAATCCTACCCAGTAAGTGGCACAGAATTAGAACATATAAGATTTGACATAAAGAAACTAACTGAAATAGACAAGTGGAGAGAGAAAGTTATTTATAAGAGAAATTAAGACTTATTAAACAGGAACTACTTGTTAAACAAAGCCTTTATTTAGCAAAAGTTTAAAAACCATTTCCATCTCTTTTTTTTATGATTATCCCAATTCGTTGTTTTAGTTGCGGTAAACCAATTGCCCATTTATGGGAAGAATTCAAGAAACGTGTAGAAGCAGGAGAAGAAGCAGGAAAAGTTCTAGATGATCTTGGATTGGAAAGATATTGCTGCAGGTCTGTATTCTTAGGTCAAGTTGATCTGCTAGAATTAACAACAAAATTCAAGAAGTTCTGATTTTTCAAGTTGAATTAAGGATTAACGCCTTTATGAGATATAGTTCCTAAAAAAGAAATTTGAGGATTAATATTATTTAACCCTACAAAATAGAAAGATTTAAATATATGTAGGGTTAAAGTTTATAATGGTTAGTGTTACATATAAGTCTATTAATGGAAAAAAATATCTTTATGCAGAACATTCTTTTAGACTGCCTAACGGAAAAATTAAAAAAATATCTAAGTTGATAAAAGGAGAAGCTAACAAGAATAGTAAAGATATAAAGGATTATTTTTTGAAAAAGCAGGTTGAGGCTTATCAGGATTATGCATTAAAAGTATACACGACAGATGGCGTGCTTACTAAGGAACAAATAAAAAAATTAGAGTCCATTAAGATAGAATACAGGAAAATAATAAAAAGTTTTACTAAAAACCAGATAAAAGATATATTGGATAGATTTACTGTAAATTTTACTTATGAGTCTAATGCTATTGAGGGTAATTCTTTAACTTTAAAAGATGTGACTCTTATTTTGGGGGAAAATATTGTTCCAAAAAACAAAGACTTAAGAGAAGTTTATGAAACAAGAAATACAAGAGAAGCACATGAATTACTATTTAAAGATAAAATAAAGATAAATATTAAAGATGTAATTAATATCCATTCCATTTTGGTCAAAGATACAGGGATTCAATTAGGATTTAAGAAAATTCCAAATTATCTTGCTATGAGGGATTTGAAGACAACTCCTCCTGAAAAGGTTGAGGAAGAGATGAATAAACTAATTTCTTGGTACAAATCTAATAAAAATAAAATTCATCCATTAAGATTAGCAACAGAATTTCATGCTCAGTTTGAAAGGATCCATCCATTTGATGATGGGAATGGAAGAACAGGAAGAATTCTGTTAAATGCGATACTTTTAGAACATAATTATCCTCCCTTAATTATAAGAAAAACATCAAGAATAGCATATTTCTCATCATTAGAAGCATTTGATAAGGGGCATAAAACCAAACTTGAAAGATTTCTTCTTGATAAGATAAAAGATACATTTGAAAAATTCTTTAAAGTTTATGTTAAGTATCTGTGAGTGCCGAGTTGGATGCTTCAAGAATATTCCGAGAAGGGATGAACGCCCCACGATTCTTTTAACCATTAAAACTAATTTTTGATTGAATGAAAAAAGTGAAAGCATTAATTAATTAATTATTAATGTGTCCAATTCTTTAGCCAATATTTAGTGTTTATTACTTCTCCACAATATTCAATCCATGATTTCGGAGCTTTAGCTTTTTTTAAGAATTTAATTTGTTCCTTTATGCATAATTTTTCATGTTTTTTCGCGGTTTTTGGAGTCCATATTAATTTTTTTGTGCTATGTAAATAATAATGATGTGTATCATGGACAATGGCACTTGCATACTATTCAACCGAGTGAAATGCTGTTTTATTACCTGCATAAAATTTGGGTTGATTTGGGATAATACCAGATTTTTTAGATTGTTTTATTACTTTAAGATATTTACTGATTTTTTTAAAATCAGTTTTGCTTTTATTTTTGATAAGCTTTAAGGCTTTTTTGGTTTGAATCCCTAGTTTGACATTTGTCAAACTAAATTCGTCTATAAACTAATTTGACAGTTGCACAATTTTTCATTAAAATTCTATGTATCTGTTTGTTTTTTAGCTATAACTATGCGATTTA
>Ga0209542_10001769_pt1 | contig 50108 bp, 39 predicted proteins | sample RifCSPhighO2_01_FD_184028 | JGI IMG/M metagenome (GOLD analysis project Ga0209542, IMG submission 184028) | Soil microbial communities from Rifle, Colorado - Rifle CSP2_plank highO2_0.1 (SPAdes) (version 2) | ecosystem: Environmental > Terrestrial > Deep subsurface > Rock core/Sediment ...
AAGCGCCGGACTTGACACAGTCCTAAGGCGTGCCGGGATGGAGTTGGATTCGGGGATGTTCATCGGAGGATTGGTACGATGGTTTATAATCGTCGTCTTTCTTATGGCATCTCTTGATATCGTTCGTCTCTCACAGGTCAACGAATTCTTGAGAAACGTGGTTTTGGGGTACTTGCCTAATGTTTTGGTGGCCGCCCTTATTCTTCTTGTCGCCGGTGTAGTTGCCGATGCGATGCAAAGAATAGTTTCGAGTTCAGCCAAAGCTGCGCAGGTGAGTTCGGCAGGCCTTTTGGGCGGTATTGCCCGCTGGTCAATCTGGATATTAGCGCTCATTACCGCGCTTTCACAGTTGGGTATTGCTCCTCAATTCATGCAGATTCTCTTTACCGGCCTTGTGGCAATGCTTGCTCTGGCTGGTGGTCTTGCTTTTGGATTGGGTGGCAGAGATGCCGCGGCAAAGTATATCGAGCGTCTTCGCGACGATATGCACCAATAAGAGTTTTGGGAGAAATTACAGAATTGAAAAAAGGTGCCCGCAAAGTGCGGGGCTTTTTTCTAAGTATTGACACCTTTTTTACTTTATGTATAATGGCTGAATCTAAATATGTTTACAAGAAATAACCAAAAAAGGCGGTAAAAGGCACTTCGGGATTTCTCGTGATGTCCAACCCGCTTCCAAGCGGTTTTTTTGTTTCAAAAATGTTTAGATTTAAGGTTCGTTGAAAACAGAATTCTATCACTTAAAACGTTTTTCTCGACAAGTGAGAAAATCACGAAAGTTTACTTTCATGATTTTCGAAATATGTCGGGAGAGTTGTTATTCCAATTTGTCGCAAGACATACTGGGGTCTTTGTTGTTTTAAGGAGGTAGGCGAAGAAAAAAGCTCAAATTATTTTTCTATGAGCTAGAAAGTAATTTGATGTCAGCCCAAGACCGAGCGGTCGGATAGGGCGGACAAAAATAAAATAAAGTTCCGCTGATTGTAGGCGGAATGAAGAAGTGGTTTTTAAATTTCCTGATAGGAAATTATAAGAGCATATGGTGGATGCCTAGACTCTAAAAGGCGATGAAGGACGTGGCGTGGCGGCGATACGCTTCGGGGAGGTGCCTAGCAACCTTTGATCCGGAGATTTCCGAATGGGGAAACCCCTTTAGCGAAGAGCTAAAGATCCAGCTCGAGTTTTTAAGCTTTATGATTACATAAATAAAAAAGCCACCGGATAGAACCTAGAACCGGTGGCCGAGAATCTCCGAACAGGACAAAATTCCTGCTGTTCCCTCCTGGACTTCGTTGCGTGCCTGTTGTGCGTCCGTGGGTTACGGATATCTCTGGTCCTCTGAATTTGGAGGTTTTGCGGCGTGCTAGCGCGCCTGCCTTGGTAAGGACCATGTCCCCTCGGGGAACCAAGACAACCCTTGCCGAAAGTATAGTCTAAAATCATAAACTTGTCAAGAGCTTAAAAACTTGAGCTGGAAGCAGACCCAGGGAAGTGAAACATCTCAGTACCTGGTGGAAAATAGAACAATTGTTATTTCCTTAGTAGCGGCGAGCGAAAAGGAAAGAGCCCAAACCTGTCCAGCACTTATTTTTTAAGCATTGTTTGAAAAATAAGTGCTGGATGGGGGTAATAAGGTAATGACGTAATTAATATTAGGAGAGTTAAAAAATTTTATATTAAGTGAAGTTGCTGGAAAGCAACGCCACAGAAGGTAATGGCCCTGTAACTGAAAATATAAAATCTCTTTTGTCATTATTCTTGAGTAATTCAAGACACGAATAGCTTGGATGAATTCAGCGGGACTAACCGCTAAGGCTAAATACTTTTAGAGATCGATAGTGAACTAGTACCGCGAGGGAAAGGTGAAAAGTAGCCCGGCGAGGGCAGTGAAATAGACCTGAAACCATATTGCTTACAAGGAGTCAATGCGGGCAACACACTTCGTGTGATGCCCTTAGTTGATAGTTAATAGTTGTTAGTTGATAGAGAATGCAATTTTTTTGTGTTTCCTAAAAACTAAAAACTAAAAACTAAAGACTGAGGACATCGCGCGCAGCGCGTTGTCCGTTATGGCGTGCCTATTGAAGAATGAGCCAACGAGTTTATCTGTGCTGCTGACTAAGCCGCGAAGCGGTGGAGTCATAGGGAAACCGAGTGTTAATAGCGCGAAATTATAGTAGTACAAATAAGACCCGAAGCCGGATGAGCTTACCATGAGCAGGGTGAACTTCTTCGAAAGAAGGAGGGAGGCCCGAACTGATTGATCGTTCAACTTCATCGGATGACTTGTGGTAAGGAGTGAAAAGCTAATCGAATTCGGTAATAGCTGGTTCTCTCCGAAATATCTTTAGGAATAGCGTCTAATTTACCTTTTGGGGGTAGAGCACTGGAAGGTCCGGACAGGTCGAAAGATCGCTGGACCTATCAAACTCCGAATACCAGAAGTAACTATTAGGCAGTAAGACCGTGGGGGCTAAGCTCCACTGGTCAAAAGGGAAAGAGCCCAGATCTCAAGTTAAGGTCCCAAAATTTATGCTAAGTGCGAGCGAGGAGGTGGAATTTCACAGACAATGAGGATGTTGGCTTAGAAGCAGCCATCATTGAAAGAAAGCGTAACAGCTCACTCATCGAGAGATTCTGCGCCATAGATAATCGGGGCTAAGCATAGTACCGAAACTGAGGGCTTGTGTGTTTTAAAAAGGTAATTTTACCTTGAATTGGAGGAATGAAAATGAATAAATGTACTTGTCGTGTGAGACTTTCGCTGGTATTGATACCAGGAATAGGTTTACAAGAGTGTCATGATAATAAAAATGACAACGGACACCATTATCGTGGAATTGAGGCTAACCCAAATAGTCCCAAAAACGAAAATGGTTTCTATTGTTACACTCATGAAATATCAGAGGGTAAAGTCAAAATCATTTCGGTCAATCATGTAAATAATGAGGATTAAATAAAAATAAAAAATCCTCACTTTTTTCAAACACACAAGCGGTAGGAGAGTATTCGCATCTGCTGTGAAGCTAAAGGGGTGACCCATAGTGGAGCGTTGCGAAGTAAGAATGTTGGCACAAGTAACCGCAATGAAGGTGAGAACCCTTCACGCCGAAAGACTAAGGTTTCCTTGGCGATGATAATCAGCCAAGGGTTAGTCGGGCCTAAGGGAATGGTGAAAACCGGACTCGATGGACACATGGTTAATATTCCATGACTTTTGTATCGTGCGACGGGATGACGGAGTGTAGTATGTAGAGCACCTTATTGGATTGGTGTTCATGCGCTAAGGGTGATTTGGAGGTAAATCCCCAAGTCTGATTTTAATATCGCCCCAATGTGAATGAGAATGTTTGCCCTCGGGCAGACTGACTTTACAAAGCACGCTTCCGAGAAAACTCTCTAAGCATAACGATATAAAATCCGTACCGTAAACCGACACAGGTAGTCAGCTCGAGAAGAGTAAGGCGAACGAGTGATTGATCTCCAAGGAACTCGGCAAAAAAGCAGCCGTAACTTCGGAATAAGGCTTCCCGTTTAGTACGCAGAGTATTTGTTCTAGAGAGCTGGAACGAATTTTCCGCGTACTAAGCGGGCGCAGCGAAAGTATCCCTGGCAACTGTTTACCAAAAACACAGCTCCCTGCTAACTCGCAAGAGGATGTATAGGGGGTGACGCCTGACCAATGCCAGAAGGTCAAGTATCGGTGGTGTCCAGCACTTAATTTTTAAGCTAAGTTTGAAAATTAAGTGCTGGATGCTGGCTGATATAAGCCCTGGTGAATGTCGGCCGTAACTATAACGGTCCTAAGGTGGAATGCTGCCTTAGTAAAATTTAACTAAATGCTGGAATATCTGAGTATCTGACACTACTATGGTATAATTATTCCATATAATTATGTCTAGTAAAAATGTGTTCAGTGCAGGCAATCAGCAGGAAAGATTAAGAATTGAATCCTGGATAACAGGATTTACAGATGGAGAAGGATGTTTTTCGGTAAGTTTTATAAAAAATAAAACTTCGAAAAGCGGATGGCAAGTTTTTCCCGAGTTTGTAATAACTCAGGGAGAAAAAAGCCTTCCTGCTCTTGAAATATTTAAAAATTATTTTGAGTGTGGGAAAATCTATGTAAACAAACGATACGATAATCATAAAGAATATTTGTATCGATATTGTGTGCGCTCTATCAGTGAATTACAAACGAAAATAATTCCGTTTTTTCAAAAACATAAACTTAAAACTTACAAACATAATGATTTCGTTATTTTTGTGAAAATTTTAGGGCTTATGTCCAAAGGAAGGCATTTAACACAAGAAGGTGCGATAAAAATCGCAAAACTTGTTGAGAAAATGAATCGGAAAAAAATATCGCAATTCTTAAAATCCTCAGAGACTAAACGTTAAAAAATATAAGAATTAGTGCGCTTATATTTAAGATATAGTCCGACCTCTATGGCGACATAGAGAACAAAACAGAAATGGTTTTGTCTTCGCTTTAAGCGGAAGTAACAATTGTAAGCGAAATTCCTTGTCTGGTAATTGAATTGCCAGTCTAGATGGCGACATCTGGACAAAATCTGGCTTATAACGGTGGAGTCCTCGCTGGAGTCCCACATTCAAGAGTGGGGCGATGAAAGCAAGATAATACCGTGGGAAGTCGCCGAAGCACCAATATGGTGCTCGGTTGACCCCGTAACGACTGGAGTCGCCGCTATGTAGCGGCGACGAAGATAGTGATAATTGATATAATATAATTATTACTATAATACGCCGGCTCTGAGTAATGAGAAATAAAAAGCGAAACGTATACAAAGAAAGAAATTATTGATTTCGCAAATGAAAATGCTCAGGTGAAGATATAGTCTATGCCTCTATGAAAATAGGGGGAATAACATGAAGTTCAGACGTGCACGAATGGCGTAATGACTGGGGAACTGTCTCGGAGATTAGCTCGGTGAAAATACAATACCGGTGAAGATGCCGGTTACCTGCAGTTAGACGAAAAGACCCCAGAAGCTTTACTATAGCTTGATATTGTTTATGTTCTTAAACTGCGTAGCATAGGTGGGAGAGTTTGAAGTCATGATTTCGGTTGTGATGGACTCGTCAGTGAAATACCACTCTGTTAGGGGGCATGATCTAACCTGAACGGCAAAAACGGACAGGGACAGTATTTGGCAGGTAGTTTTACTGGGGCGGTACCCTCCTAAAAGGTAACGGAGGGGTTTATTAAGGTCAGCTAGGCGCGAATGGAAACCGTGCCGATAGTGTAATGGCACAAGCTGGCTTAACTGTAAGACGGACATGTCGAGCAGATGCGAAAGCAGAACATAGTGATCCGACAATTCGCATTAGATGCGGTTGAAGCCCAACGGATAAAAGCTACTCTGGGGATAACAGGCTAGTTCCGCCTAAGAGTTCATATCGACGGCGGAGTTCGGCACCTTAACAAAATCGGGGTGCCATATTAGTAATAGTATTAGCGTTTAATTATTCGGGTGTAGGAGCCCGGTGAGTTAAAAAGAAAAAATGGCTTATAACGGTGGACTCCTTGAAATAAAGAACAATTCAAGGACAATACCGTGGGAAGTTTCATTATAAGAACGGAATCACACTTTTAAAAAAGTGCCGGTGATAGAAATATCAATTATGATGAAACCCTGTAGAGACTTATCACTTTTATGTGATGAAGTTATAAATGAAGAAAATTCATAACTAATACGCCATCTCCTTCTGATAAAAGGATGAAGATATAGTCCGATCCTTCCGGTAACGGAAGAAAAAGATAACGACAGCGATGTCGGCTCATCTTATCCTGGCGCTGGAGAAGGTGCCAAGGGTTTGGCTGTTCGCCAATTAAAAAGATACGTGAGCTGGGTTCAAACCGTCGTGAGACAGGTTGGTCTCCTATCTACTGTAGGCGTTGATTCTTGAGAAGATTTGTTCCCAGTACGAGAGGACCGGAATGAACTGACCTCTGGTGTGAGGGCTGTCGTACCAACGGCACCGCCCTGTAGCTATGTCGGGAATGGATAACCGCTGAAAGCATCTAAGCGGGAAGCCAGCTTCAAGATTAGGAATCGTTTGAGGGTCGTCGGAGATGACGACGTTGATAGGCTTTAGGTGCACGCACAGTAATGTGTTCAGCCGAGAAGTACTAATTACCCGATTCCTATCAGGAAATTTGAAAACCACCCACCGTCGCGCTTCGCGCGATTGCGGGCAAGCAAAAAATTAAGTAAGCTCAAAAAAGAGAGGCATCATGCCTCGCCAATGTGCGTAAGGGTTGCGCGTATCGGCGAGGCATGAAAGTGTTCAGATCCATCAGTAGCTCAATCACTTTAAGGTAGAGCGACCGACAGATAATCGGCAGGTTGGTGGTTCGAATCCACCCGATGGAGCCAAAACATTTTTTGTCTCAAAATGTAAAATCGGGAGCCCTTCGGGGAACGATGGGATAGCCTCCTTTCTGGAAAAGGAAAGACACAAGGCCAAACCATAGCGCGGAAGACTGTTCAGGATAAGCTAGCTAAATACCTGTCGGTATAGATGCGTGAAAAGTTGAGAGTTTTCCTCCCGCACAGTTTAATCGGTCGGGGTGTAGCTCAGATGGTAGAGCGTCTGCTTCGGGAGCAGAGGGTCGGAGGTTCGAATCCTCTCACCGCGACCACAAGTTCTTTAATTTTTTTCTGAAAATGTTTCGGAGGGGCGTAGCTCAGCTGGCAGAGCGACGGTCTCCAAAACCGTAGGTCGTGGGTTCGAATCCTACCACCCCTGCCAAAACATTTTCTTCATTCAATCGTCTGATTGAATGTTTTCACTTGGCGCTAAATATAGAGTGGAATATTTTGTTCTGGTGGTTTATCGTAAGGGCAATTCACCCGCCAAAATTTTGCTACGCAAAACTTAGGCGGGCAAGCCCCTTCCTTCGGGAACATTCCGACCATGCCCCGTTAGAAAATTTGAAAATGTAATATTTAGTATTTTGTTCTGGTGGTTTATCGCAAAGGCAACACCTCTTCCCATTCCGAACAGAGCAGTTAAGCTTTGCGAAAGCGATGATACTCACTTGTGGGGAAAGTAGCTACCGCCGGTACAAAGTACTAAATTAAATTTTCTAACGGGGGACAGAGAAGTTAAGCCTTACGAAAGCGATGATACTCACTTGTGGGGAAAGTAGCTACCGCCGGTACAAAGTATTTGATTTTAATAATTTGGCCCCAAATGAAAGCGTTCAATACCAATCACCGTGCGCCTCTCGCCTCTGATGTATAAATTTGAAATTTTTACATATAGAGGAAATGGGAAGGCGAAAATAGAACGACCCCGCGGCGTTAGACGTCGTTGAGACGGCTCAGTTCTCCTTTCGCGCAGACTAGAGAGTCTGCCGCATTCTTTCCGATTCAAGCCCCGCTTCGTGCGTGGGCTTTTTTATTTTTTAATGATATATTCAACTGTAGACGAATGTTCAAAATTTCCTTGGCGGGTGCTTCAGATGTGGGAGACGCAATCCTTCGTCCAGGAGGGGTCCGTGCAGTTTCCTGTGCTGTCTTGTCTACAGGGCTTGTCTCTAAGGCTCGATTGGCTAATGGAGCTGTACCCGAGGCCCAGGCCACATGTGGTAAGCGGTGGGCATAGAAAAGCAGGGTCGTTCAATTCGGCAGGAATTTTTGCGTATTACGCCCGAACCAACAGTACCGGGCCCAACGTGATGCCTAGTCGCATTATGACTCGAATCACCCACTCGTGAACCCGTACCGAAGGTCGCCCCGTCAGTCCCCGCCAAGGAACCCTTTCAGCTCGCCCTCAGGCGAGCTGTTGTTTTGGCTGATTCCTCGCGCCCTGCTATTATTCTTTTATGACTTGGGCATCTCGTAGGCAACTTATAATTTTATCTGTTATTCTTTTTGTTGTACTTTTTATTATTGGTTTTATTTTGTGGCCTTATGTTTTTAAAGCCCCAACCTGTAGTGATAATTTACAAAATCAAGGCGAGGCTGGTGTGGACTGTGGCGGTCCGTGTATAAAGCTCTGTAGTGTGCAAGTCAACGATCTCAAAGTTTTGTGGACGCGGGCATTCAAGGTTACAGACGGTGTTTACGACGCACTAGCTTATGTGGAAAATCAAAATTTTGACGCAGCTCTCAAAAAAGTTGTATATACCTTCAGTCTTTATGACACAAATAATATTTTGGTAGCCAAGCGGGTAGGGAAAACATACATTACTCCCAACGGTAAAATTCCTATTTTTGAGGGAGCTATTCGCACGGGCTCAAGAATTCCAAAGCGGGCTACGATTGATTTTGATGAATTACCCGACTGGGTAAAAGTTTCCCAAAAGGCGGTTTTGCTTTCCTTAAGGACACGTGATATAAAGTTTGAAAATATTGATTCCCACCCGATAGTTTCGGCATCTATTGTTAATGGTTCAATTTATAATTTGAGTGACATTGAAGTTACCGCCATCCTTTATGATGACCGTGATAATGTTTTTTCTGCTTCAAGAACAACATTAGATTTTATTGGTAAAAGCTTGACCGGTCGGGCCGTATTTACTTGGAGTCTACCATTTGAAAATCCTCCAAAACGCATTGAGATTATTCCTCGGGTAGACATTTTCTCTATCAATTTTTAAATAACTGATTCCTTAATGGTAAACCTACTTCGTCGCAATATAGATTGGGTTCTTTTTTTATCAATTATCCCAATTATCGGTGCAGGGTTGATTACCATGAATTCTTTTTCGCCCGACAACCATTTTTTTGACCGTCAAATTGCTTGGGTGGGGATTTCCCTATTTGTACTAATTTTATTTTCTTTTTTTGATTTTCGATTTCTACGCCGTACGGATATTTTAGTAGGGCTTTTCATTTTGAGTTGTGTGGCACTTCTCGGTTTGTTTGTTGTGGGTTATGCCGCTAAGGGATCCAAAAGTTGGTTTGATTTGGGTGGTTTTTCTTTTCAGCCTTCGGATCCCATGAAACTTGTTTTGATTTTGGTTTTGGCTAAGTATTTTTCGAGGCGCCACATAGATATTGCCAATATAAAACACATCATTATTTCCGGACTTTACGCGGGAATTCCGTTTATTTTGGTTTTAATGGAGCCCGATTTCGGTTCAGCTGTGGTGTTATTTTTTATTTGGCTCGGCATGATTATCGTGTCAGGGGTTTCCAAAAAACACCTTCTTTTTGTGTTTATTGTTGGGGTAGTTAGCGTTGTGCTTTTGTGGGCATTTGTCTTCCAGCCTTATCAAAAGGCCCGTATTGCTACATTTTTTAACCCCTTAACCGACATCCGGGGAAGTGGCTACAATGCTTATCAATCCACCATTGCAGTTGGCTCGGGGGAGGTTTTTGGCAAAGGGGTAGGCTATGGAACCCAGTCGCGCCTTAAATTTCTTCCTGAATACCAGACTGATTTCATATTCGCGGCTTTTGCGGAAGAATGGGGTCTTTGGGGTGTGATTTTACTTTTTCTTTTGTACGGTATTTTAATTTGGAGAATTTTGGTAAATGCAACAGTCGGTGCCACAAATTTTGAAATGCTTTACGGTATGGGTCTTGCGCTATTTTTCATGATTCATTTTATAATCAATATTGGCATGAATATAGGTATTTTCCCGGTAACAGGGCTCACCGCGCCGTTTATGAGTTATGGCGGGTCACATCTTTTAACCGAGTCCTTGGGTTTGGGAATTTTAATGGGAATGCGAAAATACAGCCGTGCCACGCATCGCGATTCCATAAAAAACGAATTTTTGGGGATTTAGCTAAGAATAAATTCTCTTTGTTTCACTTAACATTTTTTCAATAGAAAAATCTCGCAGGTCTTTGCAGTCTAGTATTTCTCCAACGCCACCAACGCGGTTAGCGACAATGGTAATTCCAGCAGCTTTCGCTTCGATTAAGACATAAGGTAGACCTTCTTTTATCGAAGGCAGGACGAACACATCAAACCCGCGTAGAACCATGCTTGCTAGCATAAAACCAAACAACTTCACTCGATTTTTGAGCCCATATTCTTCTATTTTTTTCATCAAATATTGACGATTTTCTCCATCACCAATTATGGCTACATACATAAAGGGATTATTTTTTGCCTGTTCTATAAGTGCAATTTGATTTTTATTTCTTGTTAACTCTCCTATGGTGCCGGTGATGCGGACTCCTTTTGGAAAGCTATGGCGGACAACATCTGCCTGGTAAAGCGGGAAGGTTAAATCAATGCCGTTATAAATACGGATTGTTTTATGTGCGACAAATGGCATTTTTTGCGCGACATTCAGGTCGTAGTTTGACACAACAATTATTTTATGAGAAAGCATGGCGGTTAGCCATGAAAATAAATATATAAGACCGCGTGTAATAATATTACGCTGTTCCCAAAAAGGCCAACCATGAGCGGTGAATATGACTTTAGGCACGCCCGCAAGGCGTGCCGCTAATACGCCTACACCTGCGGCCTTAGAGGAGTTGAGATGCGCAACATCAGGTTTTTGATTACGGAAAAGACGTAGAAGTTCGAAAAAACTTTTCACATCATTGAATATAGAAACATCGCGTTGTAGGGTTTCAATGGGGAAAATTGTGATGTGCGCCGCCCTCAATTTTTTTGCAAGCAACCCTTCCTGTCCGAACGCGACGCTTACTTCAAACTCGTTTCGCAATGCTATAGTGAGGTCATAGACATAGCGTTGAGCTCCACCCCAGTTTCCCTTGGTTATTACATATAATATTTTTTTCTTATTATTCATAGACATTTTTCTTAACATAACATAAAAAACCTTAAATTATAGGATGTATCCTTGTACATAGTTTCTTTTGTTGTAGTATGTACAACTATGGATCCCGTTAGAAGTTTACCAAGGGCGCTTCGAGACAGGTCTTTTTATATAAGGTTATAATAGTCAGTTGAACACAGAATTTAACAAAATTAACTTCTAACAGGATGGATATAGCCAATAAGAAAGAGCCAATTATCTTATTTTTAGGGGATATTTTCTTCTTTTATTTATCTCTTTTAATAACCCTTTTTTTACGCTATCGCGGTATTTACGAGAGCGATATTTGGAGAATTCACTTGATGCCATTTTCCATACTTTTTGCAATATGGATTTTGGTTTTTTTTATTGCCGGTCTTTATGAAAAACACACGCTCATTCTTAAGAGTCGGCTTCCCAGCAGAATTTTAAACGCTACGGTTACCAATAGCGTTATTTCTGTTGTTTTTTTCTACCTTATTCCCGTATTCGGTATTACCCCAAAAACAACCCTTTTCCTTTATTTAATTGTTTCTTTTTGTCTTATCGTTTTATGGCGGCTTTTTATCGTTCCCAAAATTGGCATGCGCGGTCGCGCCAATGCGATTTTAGTCGGTACAAGCAGGGAAATGCATGAATTAAAAAACGAAGTAAACAATAACGAGCGCTACAGTTTTAAATTTGTTTCTTCAATAGACTTGGATGAAATTGACGGTATTGATTTTAAGCAAGAGATTATTGACAGGGTATATGCCGACGATATTTCCGTAATAGTGATGGATCTCAAGAGTGAAAGGATAGAAAAAACCCTTCCACTATTATATAACCTGGTTTTTTCCAAGGTTAAATTTGTTGATTTTTATAAAGTGTATGAAGAAATTTTTGACCGTGTCCCGCTTTCCCTGGTTGGGCATAATTGGTTTCTAAAGGATATTTCATTTTCATCGCGTTCGTTGTATGACATTTTAAAGCGCGCCATGGATATAATAGTTTCTCTAATTCTCGGGATTGTGTCGCTTATATTTTATCCATTTGTAGCGGTTGCTATAAAGCTTGATGATGGTGGCGAAATATTCAGTTTTCAAAAAAGAGTCGGGCAAAACAACAAGCTAATTACTATCATTAAATTCAGAACAATGACTCTTCCAAATGACGATGCCAATTGGAATAAGATTAAAAACAAGGTGACAAAAGTAGGTGCATTTCTCCGCAAATCACGGATAGATGAACTTCCCCAGATTTGGAATGTGCTTATGGGGGATATTTCCCTTATTGGTCCGAGACCAGAATTTGAAAAGCCCGTGCGCGAGTATGTTGAAAAAATTCCTTATTATAATGTTCGTCATATGATAAAGCCGGGGCTTTCCGGATGGGCTCAAATTTACCACGAACAGCACCCTCATCACGGGGTTGATATAGAGGAAACACGCAACAAGCTTTCATACGACCTTTATTACATTAAGAATCGCTCGTTTATGCTTGATATTAAAATAGCTCTTAAAACAATTAAAACTTTACTTTTGCGCGCCGGCGTATAGATTTATTATGAAAAAGAAAATAATTGTAACAGGCGGCGCGGGATTTATCGGGTCCAATCTTGTCGATGCTCTTGTAGTGCGCGGGTACGATGTTCATGTGGTTGATAATTTAGTTGCGGGGAAGAAAGAACATGTAAATAAAAATGCAACGCTCCATATTGAAGATATCCGCAATCTTGAAAAGCTTATTGAAATTTTCAAGGGGGCTAAATATGTGTTTCACCTTGCGGCACTTCCACGAGTTCAGTTTTCAATAGAAAATCCATTGGAGACAAATGAAATAAATGTTACAGGAACCCTTAATGTTTTTATAGCGGCAGAGAAGAATAAAGTGAAAAGAATAATTTATTCCGCTTCAAGTTCAGCGTATGGAGATCAGGGGGAAATGCCGCTTCATGAAGATATGACGCCTAGTCCTAAAAGCCCTTATGGTCTACACAAGTATGTAGGGGAAATTTATGCAAGAGTTTGGAGTGAAATATATGGAGTTGAAACCGTGTCGCTCAGATATTTTAATGTTTATGGTCCGCGCCAGAGCGACGAAGGAGCGTATGCTCTTGTTATTGCTAAATTTTTAAAACAAAAACATGATGGGATTCCTATGACCATTACGGGGGACGGGGAACAAACGCGTGATTTTACTCACGTTATAGATGTTGTAAATGCGAACATCTTGGCGATGGAAAGCAATAAGGTTGGGAAGGGTGAGGTTATAAATATCGGCGCTGGTCAGGAAGTTTCCGTGAATGAAATCGCAAAAATAATCGGTGGCGCAACTATAAATATATCACCAAGAATAGAATCGCGCCGTTCGCTTGCCGACAACAGAAAGGCAAAGAAATTTTTGGGGTGGTATCCTGAAGTAACGATTGAGGAAGGAATGAAAAAATTTTTAAATTAATGGTAAATTTAAATCAGAAATTATTTTCTTATATATACAGTTTCGCACACACAAGCGCGCCGCTCGATTCAATTTTTATATTTTTTGCCACGGATTTTGCTCTTCTTGTTGCTTTTGTACTTCTTTATTTTTTATACAAACACGAAGATAGAAAGCGGGGGATTAAAGAGCTCGTAATTGTTGTCGGTAGCGGTGCCCTTGCATGGACTCTGGCTCATGTTGTAAAAGCGTTTTACCCGATGCCACGACCGGATATTGCACTCCAAGGAGTAATGGCACTTTTTATTCCCAATGATTTGAGCTCGTTTCCGTCCGGGCACGCTTCTTTTTATTCGGCCGTTGCTATGGCGATATATTTTTATCATAAAAAACTCGGCTATTTCTTTGCTGGGTGTGCAATAATAATAGGACTTGCGCGCGTCGTTACCGGAGTGCATTTCCCAATAGATATACTTGCCGGGTTTGTCTTAGGTATTTCTGTAGCCATCGCGGTTCATCTCTTCTTGTCGATTAAACAAAAAAAGGACAGCTCATGAGGCCGTCCTTAATTTTCCGGATGGTTGATCAGGGTGAGATTTTTCCATCTCCCGCGAGCTGTACTAGCGCACCGCTCGGCGCCCGACTTTGAAATTGAGGGTATTATTCCTCTGTGTCGTTCGGTAGATGCCCGCTTTCGCCGTTTGGCGGCGTTATGTGGTATGTTCCATCCTTCCCTCATTAATTATATCCCCTTATTTATACATGACCCTAATGAGTAATCCACACTTGAAGAGGCCTTAAAAATCTATATAATAGCCCCATGCCAAAACATCGGATTTGGACGACAATAATTCTTACTCTAGGGCTTCTCATAGCCTATTTTGTTTATGCTTCGGAACCGAAAATATACGAGAAACTTTTTGGCGGTAGAACTCCTGTTGGCGTGGAAAAACTTGCTAATTTCCCCTTTAAACTGGGGCTTGATCTTTCCGGCGGGAGCCACCTAGTTTATCGTGCCGATTTGTCACAAGTTAAATCTGCCGATGTTTCAGATTCGCTTGATGCCCTTCGCGATGTTATTGAACGAAGGGTGAACCTTTTTGGTGTTGCCGAACCGATTGTTCAACTTGAGCAAGGTAGCATTACTGGTGGTACGGGTAACGAGCAAAGATTGGTTGTTGAACTTCCCGGAGTGACAAATGTTCAGGAAGCAATTAAAACAATTGGCGAGACACCAACACTTTTATTTAAAATAGAACGACCTGCGGGAGTTGAAAAAGACTCTATTGTAAAAGCATACGAGAATTATCAGAAAACAAAAGATACCGCTAATCCAATTTTCAGTCCGCTTCTCGCGCAAGATCCATATTTTATAGATACCCCTCTTACAGGAAGATATCTTGAGCACTCTCTTGTTGAATTTGATCCCACGACACAAGAACCAAAAGTAACTCTAGTTTTTAACGCTGAAGGCACGAAAATTTTTGCGGATATGACAAAGGCAAATCTTAATAAGCAAATTGCTATTTACTTGGATGGTTCGTCAATTACAGCACCAGTTGTTAGAGAGGAGATTAAGGATGGTAAGGCTGTTATTTCTGGCAACTTCACACCGCAAGAAGCTAAGCTTCTTGTTGGACGCCTCAATTCCGGCGCACTTCCGGTTCCCATAACACTTGTTTCAACACAGGTAATTGGCGCGCCGTTGGGAGCTAAAGCCCTGGGGGACGGTATCTACGCCGGCCTTATAGGGCTTCTTGCTATCGCGATATTTTTAATCGTTTGGTACCGTCTACCGGGCGTGGTCGCGGTTTTGGCGCTAACTATATATGTGATGATTATGCTCCTGGTGTTCAAACTTATTCCTATTACGCTCACCGCCGCGGGGATCGCCGGATTTATCCTTTCTATCGGTATGGCAGTTGACGCTAATATTCTTATTGCCGAGAGGACTAAAGAAGAATTAAGGCGCGGTAAAGATATTTCTACCTCTATTAACGAAGGATTCGCAAGAGCATGGCTTTCTATCCGCGACTCAAATATTTCAAGCATCATTACTGGTATTATTCTTTTTTGGTTTGGCTCAAGCTTGATTGAGGGGTTTGCGCTGACATTTGTTCTCGGCGTTGTGGTTTCAATGTTTAGCGCTATTACCGTAACGAGAACATTTTTGAAGGCATTAGGAATTGTTTCAAGAACAAGGCTTATATCATTCTTATTTAGCTCTGGCTTTCATAAAAACTAAAAACTATTAACTAAAAACTGCCCATTATGTTTATTGTCACTTACAGAAAAATATTTTTTATCATATCCGCAACTTTTGTGATACTTGGCATTTTTTCAATGGTCTATTTCGGATTTAATGCCGGGATTGATTTTAAGGGTGGGGCGATTATAGAAGTTTCTTACAATTCTGCCCGTCCAGACATTTTGCTCATTACTAATAGCGTAAAAAAAGAATTTTCTGATGCTCACATACAAACAGTGGGAGACGATGGTATTTTTGTGAGAACGAGAGATTTAACTGACGCCGAACACACCACTCTTTTGAAGATTCTCTCCTTTGACGGGAAGAACCAAATCACAGAGAAAAGATTTAATTCCATTGGCCCGACAATCGGCAAAGAACTTCGCTCTAAGGCTTGGTACGCGATTATAGCGGTCATACTTGGGATTGTTCTCTTTATCGCTTTTGCTTTTAGAGGGGTATCAAAACCGATTTCTTCATGGAAGTATGGTCTTATCACAACCGTTGCCCTTATCCATGACATCATTATTCCAGCGGGACTCTTCGCGTATTTAGGCAAAGAAGTTAATTCACTTTTTGTTGTGGCGCTTCTCTCGATACTTGGTATTTCGGTACACGACAAAATTGTGGTTTTTGACCGAGTGCGAGAAAACCTGAAGCTTAAAATTTCAAATTCATTTGAAGAAATAGTAGGAAAAAGTTTGGAGCAGACATTCACTCGTTCCGTAAACACTTCACTTACTATTTTGGTCGTACTTTTTGCTCTTTGGTATGCGGGGCCCGCAACAACAAAAGATTTTGCTCTCTTACTGTTTACGGGGGTATTCATCGGTACCTATTCCTCTGTCTTTTTCGCGACACCGCTTTTGGTAACTCTCCAAAAATTGCAGGATAAGAAATAAAAAGTAAAATTATGAAAATCAGTTTTTCAAAAAAAGATGGGGCTATATCAGCCGTTTCCCGTGTTATCTTTACCGAATCCGAAAGAGATGAAGTTATCCGCGAGAATGACGATTTGGTTCTTAATATCGGCATTGGCAAAAAAGAAGAGTTTAATAGGCGGAAACTCCCGCTAGTCATTCGTCGTGCTCTCATAACGGCAAAAAAAAATAAAGTAACAAAAATTTATTTGGAATTTCCGACTATGTTTTCCAAAATACTTAAATTAAAGTCCGAAGAGCTTGCGGAGATTATTGGAGTTAACCTAGAACTCGCTAATTATCAATTTGTAAACTATAAAACTGCCCCAAAAGAAGGGTGGGGATTTATTGAGGAGGTAATTATTTTAGACGATACTAAAGCTTCAATCAGAAAAGCATTTACTAGGGGTCAAGAAATCGGCAAGGCGGTAAACGCCACCCGTGAACTCTCAAATACCCCGGGCGGAGAAATGACGCCAAAAGTTCTGGCAAAATCCGCGCAGGATTCCGCTCTCGGCACAAAAGTTAAAGTTACTGTTCTTGATAAAAAGAAAATGACCAAACTCGGAATGGGTGCTGTTTTGGGCGTTGCGCAGGGCTCAATTGAAGAACCAAAGTTTATAATTACCGAATACTGGGGTGGCAAAAAAAATGATGCGCCTATTGTGCTCGTTGGCAAAGGCGTTACCTTTGATTCAGGCGGCGTGAATGTCAAAACGGGAGACTACATGCTCGGTATGAATATGGATATGTCGGGAGGAGCGGCGGTAATTCAGACAATAGTATTACTCGCGAAACTCGGAGTGAAAAAGAATGTCGTGGCTCTTGTTCCAGCTGTTGAAAACATGCCATCAGGGGCGAGTTATAGGCCGGGAGATGTTTTGAAAAGTATGTCTGGGAAAATGATAGAGATTAGAAATACTGATGCCGAAGGAAGAGTTATTTTAGCCGATGCACTAACATACGCGAAACAATATAAACCAAAAGTTGTGATTGATGTCGCCACATTAACGGGGGCCGCGGTTGTTGCCTTAGGAGAACGCGCTTCAGCTATTTTTACAAAGAGCGATAAACTTTCGGATTTTTTGATAAAAACAGGAGAAGAGACGAATGAATATCTCTGGCGCCTGCCACTTTGGGATGAATACGAGGCGGATATAAAAGGAGAAGTAGGAGATGTCACAAATACTCATAATAAAAATTCCCGATACGGTGGAGCGATAAACGGCGCGATATTTTTATATCAATTTACAAAAGATTACGACAAAAATTGCGCGTGGGCGCACATTGATATTGCTCCGAGGATGGAGGCAATTTCGGAAGATAATCTCGCAAGCGGTGCATTAGGCACTCCCGTACGGCTTCTTACTAAATTTGTTGAAGATTGGAAATAAGAAATAGACAAAAGAAAAAGCCCGTGCGAAAGCGCGGGCTTTTTTTGACATCGGATATATTTCAACCGACGGAAAGCTGGGGATTTTTTTCTTCCCCCTCTTTTTTCGACGGCCACACACCGAGCGCGATGCCGAGGATGAAGAGAAGGAGGAGCGCCCACTGGAGATATCCCCAGTTAAGTTGCGCGATCGTGTTGGCGATGACAGGAAGGCTGTTCATCGTGTCGAAGATCGTGTGGATCGTTTCCGCACTCGGCTTCGCGTAGATGGCTTCGTTGATTTTCGCCGACTTGAGGCCAAGTTCCCAGGCGTTCCAGAAAATCATGTAAGTACCGAAGACCATTCCGGCGATGAAAACGAGGACAAACGACAGCACTTTTTTGGCTAACATTTTGTATTCCTCCTTGGTTTTCAGATATTGTGTATCGTTCTCTCTAATGGACTCATGCCTTTCTGGGCTTTGATATCCAAAAGAATGAAACCGACAAGAAAAATGCCACCACCCATGACCAACAAGATTCGCCACATGGGGGTATCCGCGTGTATGCCGATAAAAAAAATGGCAACACAGAAACAGAACAAACAGGCTAACATATACTTCATCTAATTCTCCTTGGTTTAGGGGGCTATCTGCTCTCTAACGTAGCATATTTTAAGTAAAAAGTCAATAGATAGTAATGTTAATCAAAATAAGGGTATTTAAACCCTTGACTCGCTTTTAAATATGGCTATACTCTACTGGTACCTGTTAGACAGGTATTTTTGTTTCTTTGACAAATAACCCCACCATCAACTTTGGCTCTGCCAAAGTTGATGGTGGGTAAATACCTTCCGGCCATTAAGCAACTATGACCGGATGGGCACAACCCGGCACCTTCTAGAATTTTCCGGAAGGTGCCGGGACAATCCAATCCTATTAGAACTAACGGGTGTTTAAAAAACACCACTACTTCTAACAGGACAAGAAGTCCTTGCGCGAAGAGATTTGAGCATTTTTTTGGCAAGGCAAGACAAACAGAAAGTCTACCAAAATTTTTGCATTGCAAAAACTTAGGCAGATAAATATTTTTTCTTTTGTTCCGTTTTTTTAAAGAGTTTGATCCTAGCTCAGGATGAACGCTGGCGGCGTGGATAAGGCATGCAAGTCGAGGGGGTGCATCACACTGGGTGTGATGCAACGATTAACAAATAACTTTTAACTAATAACTGGAAAATTTTTCTAGTAAATAGTTACTTGTTATAAGTTATGAGTTGGCATCGCGCAAAGCGTGATGCATCACCGGCAGACGAGGTAGTAATACATAGGTACGAACCGAGAAGTCAGGAATAACTACTCGAAAGAGTAGCTAATACTTGATGGCCTCGTGCTTCACTATTGTTCAGCACTCAGACTTACAACCAACGACCGACAACCTACAACAAAAAGATTAAGGAATTGTTGTGAGTTGTTAGTTGTGAATTGTTTGTTGACGAGTGCCGAGCGGTAGCGAGGCACGAGTAAAGATTTATCGCTTCTTGATCGGCCTTTGTTGTATCAGCTAGTTGGTAAGGTAACGGCTTACCAAGGCTATGACGCATAGGGGAGGTGAGAGCCTGACCCCCACCGATGGTACTGCGACACGGACCATACACCTACGGGTGGCTGCAGTCGAGAATCTTCCACAATGGACGAAAGTCTGATGGAGCGACGCCGCGTGATGGATGAAGAGCTTCGGCTTGTAAACATCTTTTATGAGGGAAAAAGTTTATTGATGGTACCTCATGAATAAGGGGTTGCTAAACTCGTGCCAGCAGCAGCGGTAATACGAGTACCCCGAGCGTTATCCGGAATTATTGGGCGTAAAGGGTGTGTAGGTGGCGATGTTAGTCTTCCGTCAAAACCACGGGCTTAACCTGTGGATCGCGGAAGAAACGGCATTGCTAGAGTATGTGAGAGGTGTGTGGAACTCATAGTGTAGGGGTGAAATCCGTTGATATTATGGGGAACACCAAAAGCGAAGGCAGCACACTGGCGCATTACTGACACTGAAACACGAAAGCGTGGGTAGCGAATGGGATTAGATGAACGCTCGCTTTGCAATTTTGAAAAGCACGAAAATTTTCTGTTGAAAATTTTCTCCGTCCGGCGCCAGTCGCGCCTGCCGAGGCTTTTTAAAATTGAAAGCTCGCTCCCGTGGAGGGAGTGAAAAGAGCAAATGTCTCTTCCAGTGGTAACACTGGTCGAAACCGCAGTAGGAAAGTAAAACTTCCTACACGGTGGACTTGGCTATATGCTGGAAAATCCGTTAAGTATCCGGCACTACTACTAACATAGGAGTAAAGACAATGAAGTATTTGTTTGATTACAGAGTGAAGGTCGCGAGTAAGTTCGAGGAGCGTCAAAGAGAATTTTCTGCGGAAAGTGATGCACTAGCATCCATTGAATCAGAAAGAATTCTCCGTAAGGCGCAAGAAGAATTTCCTTTTGCGCCACCCTCTGTCAAAGGAGTACTCTACCGTCTGGAACCTGTGCATGAGTGGTGAAAAAGTGACCGGTGCGGACAATCAGCAGGGAAGTCGTTCCTTCAAGGGAATTGACCCCTCAGAGACTACATGCCGAGCCCCAGCATTTTAATTCGCGGATATCGAGCAATCGATGTCCGTATCTTAAAGTGCTGGGTGAAGATATAGTCCGACCTCACGGGCGACCGTGAGAGCACAGCAGAAATGCTTGTGCCCGCAACAATTGTTGGTTGTAAGTTGTTTGTTGTCGGTAACATAAGTGACCCCAGTAGTCCACGCCCTAAACGATGATGACTGGCTTTTCGGAGTATCGACCCTCTGATAGGCGAAGCTAACGCGTTAAGTCATCCGCCTGGGAAGTACGGCCGCAAGGCTAAAACTCAAAGGAATAGACGGGGATCTGCACAAGCAGTGGATTATGTGGTTTAATTCGATGGTAAACGAAGAACCTCACCAGGATTTGAAACTCACTTGAAATATTTAGGAAACTTTATATGTCTCACAAGGACAAGTGGGCAGGTGATGCATGGCCGTCGTCAGTTCGTGGTTTGAATTGTTCCCTTAAGTGGGGCAACGAACGCAACCCTCGTCGTCTGTTATAAGTGTCAGGCGAGACCGCCCAACTCCAAGCGCGCAAGCGCGCTAACTAATAACAATTAACAAATAACTAATAACCAATCCGGTTAAAAGTCATAATTTATAAGTTAAATGTTAGCGAATATTTGTTCGCTTTGAGTTGGGAGGAAGGAGAGGATGACGCCAGGTCAGCATGTCCCTCTGATATCCTGGGCTACACACATAATACAATGGCAATTACAACGGGTCGCGACGCGGTAACGCCGAGCCAATCCTTATAAAAATTGCCCCAGTTCAGATTGTGGTCTGCAACTCGACCACATGAAGTCGGAATTGCTAGTAATCCCGGGTCAGCTATACCGGGGTGAATACGTTCTCAGATCTTGTACTCACAATAAAAGCGCGCAGCAGCGCATAATTCTAGGGGGTTAAAGTCCCTTCCTCTTTTTCGTCAAAGAGCGTAGCAGAACAATAGCCGTAATTCGCGAGGATTACGGTGGAGGATTGGAAAGCAAAAAGCAGCCTTACAAAAAAACATTCGCCGACCTACTATTGGGTGGTGAGGGTAGAGAAGGCCATAGAAAAGAATGGTAATGGATGCTTGGAATAGAAATATGCGTGACCTGTGGAGATCTGACGCTGTTATCCGCCGAAAGGTGAGATATAATTAAACTGGCGCAGCGTCAGAAGTCAGCTGAGTCGTAGTAGCTCAGCACTTAATTTTGTAAACAAAATTAAGTGCTGAATGAAGGAACTCACTCAAATGCGAAATCTAAATCCAGATTACATTGTAGGACTAGTAGATGGCGAAGGAAGCTTTACTGTCTATATACGTGATCCAAAATTGCCACGTTCCAATGCGAGAAGAGTTACAGTAGAACCAAAGTTTTACGTAAAGCTTATTGATAAGGATAAGGAAATTTTGTATCAATTACAAAAATTTTTTGGTTGTGGTAGCGTTTATTTTCAAAAAGATAATCGCCCAAACCATCAAAATTGTTATCGTTATGAAGTCTACAATAGGAATGATCTTCTTAAGATCATTATTCCGTTTTTCAAGAAAAATAAACTGAAATTTGTTTCTAAAAAAAACGATTTCAATATTTTTTGTAGAATGATGAAAATGATAGCCAAAAATGATCATTTAAACTATAAAGGATTAAGGTTGTTGTTTGATTTGAAACAACTAATGCATTGAGCTCGCCGTATACGGGAAATCCGTCCGTGCGGTGGGAACATTAATTCGTGGTTTAACGAAAATATTCGCCCGTCAAGTCAGGGGAGCCGGGAATACCCGAAGTATCGCTTTATGCGGTCCTAAGGTAAGCTCGGTAACAAGGACTAAGTCGTAACAAGGCACGGCTAGCGGAAGCTGGTCGTGGATTAATTCAATTGAAAAATGTTGTCCGCCTTCGGGCGCGATAATTTATTGAGTCGATTGTTTTTCTATCACAAGTAGATTTACGAGAGATGGTTATACCTCTTAAAATTAACTCCCTGCTTCGAGGGAAGAGAAGCAAAAGTCTCCGCCGTGAAGCGGAGCAAAACGGAACAAAAGAAAAAATATTTACCCGCAATTACCGATAGGGAACGGCGGGTTTGGATGTGCTATAAATACACAAAAACGCCTTTAAAACGGGCGTTTTTGTGTTATTGACTTTTTATTTTAAATGTGATAGTATGACGTATATCATTTTCGCACTCAATGGAGGCAAAGATGTTCAAGTTCATTAGTTTGTGGTGGTTCGAGTTTCGCATCCTTTTCTGGGAAAACCAGGAGAAAAGGATTTTCATTGGCGAAGAGGCTGGGGTAATCATCCCGCAGAACTTTTACGAGATGAGACCGGTGTCTGAAGGGGAACCGAAAGACAACAGGCTCAGTCTGGCAATCGCACTGATTGGCACAGCGGCGGTCATCGCTACTGTCGCCAGTTTCGACAGCTGGATGGTTCGTCTTCCCCTGAATGGTTTTCATCACTGGATGTTCGGGGGATCCGCCCTGCTGTGCATCATCGCTACCACCGTTTGTTTTTGTTCCCCCGTCGACCGCGACCTGCTGTAGGGCGCGCCATGAAGTGGAGCGAAGTAGGCAAGCTAGATATATTGTTCGGCTCCACGTTTGTCATCATGATTTGGGGGCCGGCGGTACTCGAGCGCATCGCGAACAGCCAAACAGTAACCTTGTGGGCAGGGAGCGGGTTCGTCATCGTATGGATTTCGCTCGCCCTCGCCCTGTGCCTTCTCTGGGATTTGTCGTTTGACAATCCCCAAGAATAAAAGCCCTTACCTCACGGTTCGGGCTTTTTATATTTGTTTCTCTGTGGTCAGTGCAGTCTCGGCTTGGATTTTCTTTTTTGGAATTCTTCCTCAAGCCTAGTCCGAGTTTTCATTCTGGCTTCTGCGACCTTCCTTTCCTCAAGAAGCGCAATAACAGCAAACTTCTTTTTTCCGTTCGTTATTCCGTTTAGCCTTTGTTGAAGCGTTTTAGTGGCCCGTCTCGGTCTATTCCTTTTTTCTTGCCCCGTAGGACGGATAGTATTGCCATTTCTTGCTATTCTCTCTTGCCGACAGCACATGCGTTTTTTCTCCCCGTTGTTGATTGGTTGTGCTCCTCTCTGTATGATATCAAAATCGGGCTAATCTCTCAAAAAGAGGGACACCTTAGGGCGACCGGAATACATCCGAGCTAGCCCGAACATTTATGTTTTAGGGCGTGTGGCCAGCCTCGACTGGACGTCGAGTCTAGGCGGGCGGAATCCCAGTAGCAAAGCTTTTCCTGTTGTTTTCAAGTCTTATGATAAAGTTAGTATCGCTTGCTACGGGACAGGCTGGTATATTTATCCCGTAGTAAATTTGCCGTGGTGGCGGAATTGGTATACGCGTACGCCTCAGAAGCGTATGTCGCAAGACTTGAGAGTTCAAATCTCTCCCACGGCACAGGCAAATTTACTACCGGGACGCGTACGGTGAATGAAATAAAACGCAAACTGCTTTGTGTTTTATTTGGTTCGTAAAAATCGGCGTTGTAGATACTCACAAATAATGAATTTTAATTATAAAAAATATTTCAAAGACAAACGCGTAACTGTTATGGGGCTCGGTCTTTTGGGGCGCGGAGTGGGGGATACAATTTTTCTTTCAGAATGCGGAGCGGAGATTATTGTCACGGATTTAAAAAATAAAAAAGAACTAACATCGTCAATTTTAAAACTTAAAAGGTTTAAAAATATAAAATTTGTTTTAGGGGAACATCGCTTAGAGGACTTTCGTAATCGCGATTTTATTTTGGAGTCAGCCGGTGTTCCGCTAAATTCTCCTTATATCGCCGAAGCAAAAAAACATGGAGTGCCTGTTGAAATGAGCGCGTCACTATTTGCGCGACTCTCGGGGGTCCCAATAATTGGAATTACCGGTACGCGAGGAAAATCAACGGTAGCCCACTTAATTTTTCATATTTTGAAGTCCGCGGGGAAGCGGGTTGTTTTGGGGGGCAATATTCTTGGCATTTCCAATCTGCCTTTCTTAAAAATAGCCAACAATTTAGACTATGCCGTGCTTGAACTTGATTCCTGGCAACTTCAGGGGTTTGGAGAATTAAAATTAAGTCCGCATATTTCCGTGCTTACCACTTTTTATCCCGACCACATGAATTATTACGGGAATAAAATGAAGAAATATTTTTCTGATAAAGCATTAATTTTTTCCAATCAGAAAAAAGGGGATATTCTTGTCGCAGGGAAACAGACATTGCCGTATATAAAACGCTGGGGCGGGCGGTTAAAAGGGAAAGTCATAATTCCCGCTACGGAAAATTTTTCCACCCAGCTTTTGGGTGCGCACAACAACTACAATGTAGAACTGGCTGTTACAACCGCCCGTTTTATAGGAATAAGTAATCAAGATATAAAAAGGGCTCTAAAAAGTTTCAAAGGGATTCCATATAGGCTTGAATTGGTGCGAAACTTAAGAGGAATTAAGTTTTATAACGACACTACTGCTACCACCCCCGAAGCCACCATTGCCGCGCTTCGTGCCTTAAAGCCGCAAAAGGTGATTTTGATAATGGGGGGCTCTGATAAGGGGCTTGATATGGAAAATCTTGCTAGTGAATTAAAAAAGATGAACGGAGAGATTGTATTTTTGAAGGGGACAGGAACAAAGCGTTTCAGAAAAAAATATCCGCTTTCAAAAATTACCCAGCACGAATTTGATAGTATAAATAAGGCGGTTAATTATGCATTTGGCCGCGCGCGAAAAAAAGAAGTTATTATTTTGAGTCCGGCCTTCGCCTCGTTTGGCATGTTTAAAAATGAATACGACAGAGGAGAACAATTTAATTCTATTGTGAAAAAACTTAAATGAAAGAAATTGATTTTGGGAAAGTTAAAAAAGTGCATTTTATCGGTATTGGCGGTATAGGAATATCGGCGTTGGCTCAGCTTATGCACCATGATGGGAAAATTGTTTTCGGTACAAATGATAATCCCAGTCCGGAGACGCTTGATGGCCTCCGTGCCCTAGGGGTGCCCATTTACGTGGGTGCTGATGTAAAAAATATTTCTTCTGACACAGACCTCTTGGTTTACAGTGTCGCTTGGGATGATATGGAGTTTGAGTTTATGAAAAAAGTTCGTTCTCTGGGTATTCCCATACTTACTTATTTTGAAGCCCTAGGCTTAGTTTCTGGGCACAAAAAAACAATTGCTGTTTCAGGAACGCACGGCAAGACCACAACCACTGCCATGATTGCCAAAGTTTTTCTTGACGCCGGAAAAGACCCAACGGTTGTGGTGGGGAGTAAACTTTTGGAGCAGAAAAGTAATTTTGTGGCAGGCAAAGGAGAATATTTTATAGTTGAGGCCTGTGAATATAAAAGGTCGTTTTTGAATATCAATCCGACTATTGCCGTAATTACCAATATTGATAACGACCACCTTGATTACTACAAAGATTTTGATGATATACAAAGCGCCTTTCACGAGTTTGTTTCAAAAGTTCCAAGCATGGGTGTTTTAATTTGTGATGTGAAAAATGAACGACTCGCGCCAGTAATTAAAGATTTGAAATGCAAAGTTATTAATTACATGGATTTTTACGACGCTAATTTAAAACTTTCTGTACCCGGAGAACATAATAGAAAAAATGCTGCCGTGGCTTTGGCGACGTCTAGCATAACAGGGATTGATATTGAGAAAGCAAAAACTTCGTTAGAAGGATTTCGTGGAACATGGAGGAGATTTGAATATAAAGGAGAAACTTCTACGGGGGCGCTTGTTTATGATGACTATGGACACCACCCGACGGAAATCAAAGTCACAATTTCCGGTGCGCGTGAAAAATTTCCTGATAAAAAATTAACAGTAATTTTTCAACCACACCTTTATTCGCGCACAAAAATTTTATTTAATGATTTTGTTCCCGCGCTTTCTATGGCCGATAGAGTTGTTATTACTGATATTTACGCCGCGCGTGAACCAAACGACACGAGTATTAACGGGGAAATGCTTGCCGAAGCAGTAAAAATTATTAATAAAAATACTTTATATATTTCTGATTTTAATGAAATTTCTAGTTACCTCAATAAAAACACCGCCGCCGATGATGTGCTGATTACTATGGGTGCAGGGGATATATATAAAATAGGTGAAAAGCTTGTGGGGGGAGTACAAGATACTTATTAAATTCGTTGCTAGCTAAGGGTGATTTTGCTATAGTGCGGTATATTTTGCGAGTGTAGTTCAGTGGTAGAACGCTGTCCTGATAAGACAGAGGTCGAAGGTCCGATTCCTTCCACTCGCATTATGTAGTATAATTGTAAAAATATGGATCCCGTTAGAGGCCGCGGTCACGGTATAATAAAGAAACCTTACATTAATATGAAAAATAGTCGCAGGATTAAACACATAAATAAATTAAGCAGGGGCGGACTGACCGCGACCTGCCTCTAATGGGATGGATACATTATTTTCAAAAAAAGAGTTGTTACAAATGGGATGGAATAAAACCAAGGAATATTTTTGGTTTTTGTTTGGAATGCTTGTGTTGGTGCTTTTAGTTACTGGGGCGAGTAATATTCACCCCATCGTTACGGTAATAGTAGGAGTGTTTGTAAGTATTAGTATAATTACCACGTCGCTCACTATTGCTGATGGTGGAACGCCAAGTTTTAAAGGATTGTTTTCAAAATATGGCAATTATAAAATATTTGTAAATTATATCATTGCTTCTATTGCCACAGGGGTAGTTGTTATCGTCGGTCTCATTCTTCTTGTGATTCCTGGGATTTATTTAGCAATCCGCCTTCAGTTTTATAAATTTTTAATCGTAGACAAGGGAGATATTGGCCCAATAGAGTCACTTAAAGAAAGCTGGAAAATGACAAAGGGATACGCATGGAATCTTTTTCTTTTTTTGATTCTTATCGCACTCCTTAATATTTTAGGGGTAATTCTTTTTGGTGTCGGACTTTTTGTGACGATACCAATATCACTTTTATCTTATGCAATACTTTACAGGAAACTGCATGCACGGCTGATTCCAACTAAAACAGCTTAATTTGTGTTATACTAAGGCTTTAGAGGTTACTTTAAAACAAATGAGAGGAGCGCCCAGAATCGGCGCTTTTTTCATGCAAATAAAAGGAGAAATGGAATGAGAGAACAATGGCGAGTGTACTATGGAGTATTACTCATTATGCTCAGGCGTGCGGGGAGATACTGCCTGCGTTACCTTGGTGAGTTGGCAAAAAAAATAGGGCGTAGACTTGTCACGTGGGGAGAAGATTCGGGGCATAGATTCAGCATTGAACTTTTCCATCGCTGTTACCTAGCTGACGCAGAGTTTCATGTCGGTATGGATATATATCGCGGACCTATGTATGCCACTTTCTCTACAGGAGAGGAACTTATATTCAAACTCAACTGGATAGCTCTAAAGAAAGAATACTGGGAATGGAGTGGTGCCTTCGATTTCATTATAAAAAATCCTGGCAAACCAGCTGAGCTTCCGAGTGGTGATGTCTGGTTTATGTTTGAAGGAGGATATGCCGTACTTTTTATCGGCAAACCACGAGGGCGTCTTGAGTTTAATAATTCCGTAGAAACTCCACGAGTTTATTCCTATTTTTAGGGGAGAGTGATGAGACATTGCTGGGTGTGTGGTGCCAAAATAGAACTTTGCAACGGGTTTGTCAGTGCGGGAGATTTTGTTCTCGCATCTGAAGGAAAACTTCCGTGGAGTAAGGTTCGTGAAACCTGCAAGGTGTGTGTTGCAAAATACGCATTTGCCAAAGAACAAGGACTACCTCTTCCTTTTAACCTTCCTTCTGAAGATCCTGCGGCGTAAGCTGCAGGTTTGTTTTTATTTATCACTATGGTACTTTCCTCATATGCCGACTCTATATGTAATAGGAACGCCGATAGGGAATCTCGAAGATATAACTTTACGCGCGCTTAGGATTTTAAAAGAAGCCGATGTAATTGTGTGCGAGGATACGCGCGTGACTCAGAAACTCCTCAAACATTACGGAATCGCCAATAAACAACTTACAACTTACAACGAACAAGAGAGCGGTGCCACAGCCCATAAAATAATTAAATTATTGGAAGACGGGAAAAATTTGGCTCTTGTGTCGGATGCGGGAACGCCAGCAATTTCTGATCCAGGGGCGATGTTAGTTTCAAAAGTCCGCGAAGTGCTTGGTGATAAAGTAAAAATAGAATCGGTTCCGGGGCCGTCGGCGGTTACTACGGCACTTTCCATTGCGGGAGTTCCCGCCAGTAATTTTTTATTTTTGGGATTTTTACCGCACAAAAAAGGGAGAGAAACACTTTTCAAAAAAATTGCGCAATCTGAGAGAATGGTTGTTTTTTACGAATCCCCTCATAGAATTTTAAAAGCGCTTTTGTCGCTCCAAAAATTCTGCCCCGAAAAAGATATAACCGTAGCCAAAGAGCTGACCAAAATTCACGAAGAAGTTATTAGAGGAAACGCGGAAGAAATTGTTTCTTTTTTCTCTAAAAATAAAAAAAAGCTTCGCGGAGAGTTTGTCGTGATTGTTTCTCCCAAAATATAAATTTTTTTGCTATAATATCCATATGTCAAAGAGAAAAACTATAATGTGGCTTGGTGTTTTGGTGGCCGTACTTCCACTTCTTGGCTTCCCTGCTACTTGGAAATCGGTAGTGTATTTTATTTCCGGTGCGCTTATTGCGGTTAATTCCTATCAATTAAGCAAACACAAGATCATGCGTTCCCGCCGTGCGGAACGAAAACACAGGGAAAATATTACTTCACCAACTCCGGAGAGTTTTTCTGTGCCTCAAATGCCCGATATTATTCCACCATCCCGTCCAATCGACGAAGATGAAACTCATAATAATCCACCAGTCGGAACATGATTAATTTTTCTCGCACCGTAACTCTTGCCTTAGGCGGTTTCTTAGTTTTGGTTCCCACTGTCTATTTTGGTTCGTCTTATGTTTACAATATCTCTTACAATAGCAATGCAAATGTGGCGACGACAACCGAAGAAACTGTGTCAATTAACCCCGTTGAAAATAAAAAAGAAGTTTTTATTGCAACACATATTTTGACTCCTGAACCCCTGAAAGCCATATATATGACCTCTTGCGTGGCGGGGACGCCTTCGTGGCGTAAGTCTCTGGCAAAACTTATAGATGATACGGAATTGAACGCGGTCGTTATAGACATAAAAGACTATACCGGAACGGTTTTATTTGATATCGATAATCCTTCTATTGAAATCGGGGGCGGCGGATGCAGAGCGAAAGACATCAGACAATTTATAGTAGATTTACACAGTCGCGGAATTTACGTTATAGGGCGCATTACTGTTTTTCAGGATCCTTATTATACAAAAACCCATCCCGAACTTGCGGTTAAAAGTCTTTCAACCGGAGGATTGTGGAAAGACTATAAAGGTTTGTCATTCATCGATGTTGGGGCCAAACCTTTTTGGGATTATATAGTTAATCTTTCCAAAGAATCGTATGCAGCTGGGTTCGACGAACTCAACTTTGATTACATCCGCTATCCGTCGGATGGAAACATGAAAGACGTCAATTACACCTGGGCGGGAACAACCACCAAAGCGACTGTGCTTAAGAATTTTTTTTCTTATCTTTATTCAAATGTCTCACCAACTGGTGTGAAAATGTCAGCTGATCTTTTTGGGATGACAACGACCAATACCGATGATTTGAATATTGGGCAAGTACTTGAAAATACTCTTCCTTATTTTGATTATGTTTCGCCCATGGTTTATCCCTCGCACTATCCTCCGCATTTTAACGGTTGGGTCAACCCAAACCAACATGTTTACGATGTGGTTAATTTTTCAATGACTCGCGCCGTAGAGAGGGCTAAAGCGGCAAGCACTACTCCTCTTAAATTAAGACCGTGGCTTCAGGATTTTGATTACGGTGGAAATTATGGCGAAGCGGAAGTCAGGGCGCAAATTAAAGCGACATACGATGCCGGGTTAACTTCATGGATGCTGTGGGACCCTAGCAATAAATACACACTTTCCGCGCTTGGCCTGGCGGGAGCCACCCAGTAGTTTTTTATATCGTTTTCTTTCAGAAAACGATATAAATAGTTCGCTCGGATCAAATTAAAACAAGCTTTATTTTCTTCTCGTTGCCAGTTATACTTCAGTACATAGATTTTTCTCATGGTAAACAAAGACGATATTACATATTTTGCCGAAGCAGACTTCCGCAACAAGAAGACACGCTTTGGTATTAAACGCGGAGACCGTCCGCGCCACATGTACGTTATTGGAAAAACAGGGATGGGTAAGTCCACTTTACTTGAAAACATGGCTATTCAGGATATTCAGAACGGTGAAGGACTTGTTGTTATGGACCCACACGGGGCGATGGCCGAAAAACTTTTAGATTATGTGCCAGAACACCGCATTAAAGACGTAATATATTTTGCCCCGTTTGATTCTAGTAATCCAATTGCATTTAACGTTATGGAGGATGTCGGTCCCGACAAACGCCATTTAGTGGCAAGCGGTCTTATGTCGGCATTCAAAAAAATTTGGGTTGATGCATGGAGCGCTCGAATGGAATATATTTTAAGCAACACTATTCTGGCGCTTTTGGAATATCCCGATGCCACACTTCTTGGGGTCAACCGCATGCTCTCCGACAAAGAGTATAGAAAAAAAGTTGTAGATAATATTTCCGATGCTTCGGTGCGCTCTTTTTGGGTGGATGAGTTTGCAAAATATACCGAACGATTCGCGGCGGAAGCGACGCCTGCTATACAAAATAAAGTCGGACAATTTACCTCCAACCCCATAATAAGAAATATTATCGGCCAACCACATTCGTCTTTTGATGTTAGAAAGCTCATGGACGAAAAAAAGATTCTGATAGTAAATCTTTCCAAAGGACAATTGGGCGAGCAAAACGCCAACCTATTGGGTTCCATGCTCATCACAAAGATTTATCTCGGAGCCATGTCCAGAGCCGATTTATCCGCTGAAGAGCTTAGTAAGCTTCCGGATTTTTATCTTTATATCGATGAATTTCAGTCGTTCGCCAACGAAGCGTTTGCCGATATTTTGTCGGAATCGAGAAAATATAAATTAAATTTAATAATCGCCCACCAGTACGTTGAACAAATGCCAGAAGAAGTACAGGCTGCCGTGTTTGGCAACGTCGGTACGACAATTGCTTTTCGGGTCGGCCCGCTTGATGCGGAACTTTTGGAAAAAGTTTTTACCCCCACATTTCTTATAGAAGATTTAATAAATCTCGGTTTTGCCCAGATTTATTTGTCGCTTATGGTTGACGGAGTCGGCTCGAAACCGTTTTCCGCCCAGACTATACCCCCGATCAAACCGCCGGATAAATCTTTCAAGGAAGAAATTATTGCCAACACTCGTGCCACCTATGCCCATCCTCGTACTGGCGTTGAAGAAAATATAGGGGAATGGCACAAGAAATCTGTTGAATCGCCTAAAATTTCCAGGCCAGAGCAATTACCCAAAAAAGAATTTTTTGAGAAAAAAATTTTGGGAGGAAATCCACCTGGGCGTAAGGAAATACGCCAAGAGACACTAAGGGAGACGATAGGAGAAATAAAAAAAGAAGTACTAAAGCCGACTGTTGATCAATCTCCCAAAAAAGAAAATTATCATCAATCCTCAAGTTATTTGGCGCCGAAGAAAGAAAAAAGTCAGCATATTTCCCTTAACTATTTATCTCATAACAAAAAGAAAGAACCATCGATAGAAAACAAGCTCGTGCTTAAGGAAGCTCTTTTAAAAGCTATGGCGGGCCGAAAAGAAATACCCCCTATAGTAAAAGTTTCAACACCACTCTCGTCACCGCCATCACCAAACACAGAAGCGCGTAAAGAGATTCCGGAAGATGTGTTGAGAAAAGTATTGGAATAATTCACCCGCCAAAATTTTTTACTGTATTATTTATTACAGATGAAAATACTATTGATTTTAAAAAGAAGGCATGAAAATTATATTAATTATTAAAAAAATTTAGGAGGGTAAATGAAATTTTTATATTCAATAATCATATCGATTTTCTTGGTACCTAATTTTGCCTTTGCCTCCTTTTCTATCACGGAAATAATGTATGACCCGAAGGATACTGATGCCAGCGCCGGGGGCGAATGGATTGAAGTTCACAATGACGGCTCTGTTCCACTCGACCTAACTAAGTGGATATTTTTTGAAGCCGACACCAATCACAGCATCACGGCTGACGGCGTATCCGAAATTCCGCCAGGCGAATATGCGGTAATTTCCAGGGATCTTACGGTTTTTAAAAATTTCTTTACGGGATTTTCTGGGTCGTTATTCAAGGCTTCATTTTCACTCAATGATGGAGAAAAGCTTTCAATGAAAAATGGCAAGGAGGCGAGCCCGTCAGACGAGGTGACATATACGGCGGAATGGGGTGCAAAAAATGACGGGAACTCCCTTCAAAAAAATTCAAACGGAACTTTTGTGGGAGCCGTACCAACCCCGGCATTCGCGACGGTATCATCCGTGCCTTCTCAAAGCGATTCTCCCGCCGTACCGCAGGCCACTTCCCAGAACAATACTTCAAATTGGCCGGTGGAACAACAAATATTTGCCAACGCCGGATCGGATAGAATTGTGGTTGTCGGTGCGGATGTAGTTTTTGAAGGCAAAGCATTGGGCCTTGAAAAAAAGCCGTTGGAAAACGCCAGATACTTATGGAATTTCGGCGATGGTTCCACAAAAGAAGGAAGCGCCGTGTCCCATGTGTATAAATATCCTGGCGAATACACAGTCATCTTGGATGTGTCATCGGGGTATTTTTCCGGTTCGGACAGAGCCAAAATAATAGCCGAAGAATCTAAAATATTTATTTCTTCTATAGGAGATGAAACCTATAATTACATAGAACTTAGTAATGGTTCAAAATATGAAATAGATTTATCGTCCTGGATTCTTAAATCCGGGACAGTTGTGTTTTATTTGCCTGCGCGCACATATATAGGCGGGAATAAAAAATTAATTATTCCCGCCGAATCGAGCGGAATAATGGAAACTTCACCAAACAACACCGAACTTTTGTATCCTAATGGCGTTTTAGCTACGCGCTACGGTTTATATCTTAATAATGAGACCAATAAAGTCACAACAAACGCGGGGGCGGCTGATACCACTAGTAACAAAAGCTCTCCGGCAGAGGTTTCAAATAATGAGGCAAACGGCGAACAGAAAGACTCTATTCCCAACAATACAGCCGCTGTATTGCTGTCGGAAAATAAGAAGAACGCGAACGGCATTTTACCCAAAAATTACAACTGGCTTTTGGGAATACTCGGAGTCATAGCAGTATCTTTTATTGGTATCTCAGTTATTCCCAAAAAAACGCCGCCGAACACAACGGATAAAAAATTATCCGCCAAAGATTTCAAAATTATAGAAGAAGAATAGTTGATTAAAGAGCATTTCTCGGTTAGATTGTAGGAATTCAACTTGTTCCGTTTGAAGTCCACGAGGATTATCATTCTCTATTAAATACATATTGGGGTGGACTATAGACGGTTTCAAGTTAAATAAAAAATGGATAAAACTTCTAATGGGATGAAACAAAAAACCATATTGGTAACCGGTGGTGCGGGCTTCATCGGCTCGTATTTGTGTGAAAAATATCTCAAAGAAGGAGATAGGGTAATTGCCCTGGATAATCTTCAGACCACTATTACTCCAAAGAATATAGAACATCTTTTTTCTTTTTCCAATTTTAAATTTATAAAACAGGATATTATAGAGCCGATAAAAATTGGTGAAAAAATAGACTGGGTGTTTAATTTTGCCTGCTCTGGTTCTTATACCAGCTATCAGTATGACCCTGTTCATACGGTAAAAACAAATACCCAAGGAGTAATAAATATCCTTGAACTTGCGAAAAGAAACAACGCACGTGTTATGCAGGCATCAACATCGGAGATTTATGGAGACCCTCTTGAAGTTCCCCAAAAAGAAACTTATTCGGGAAATGTAAATATGCTCGGACCGCGGGCTTGCTATGACGAAGGGAAGCGCTGTGCTGAAACCATTTTTATGGACTACCACCGCGAATACGGCCTTGATACGAAAATAATCAGAATATTCAACACATACGGCCCGAATATGGATATAAACGACGGCAGAGCCATCACTAATTTTATTGTAAACGCACTTTCCGGACGCGATTTAGTCATTTATGGCGACGGTTCGCATACCAGAAGTTTTCAGTATATAGATGATCTTGTCGCTGGAATTGACGCAATGATGAAGAAAGACAAATTTATCGGCCCGGTAAATCTTGGTAATCCCGGTGAAATTACGATGCTTGACCTTGCGGAACTGATTCTTAAAAAGACAAAGTCAAAATCAAAAATAATTTTCAAAGAAAATGCGACCGACGATCCGAAACGACGTTTACCCGATATTGCTCTTGCTAATAAAGAATTGAACTGGGTGCCTAAAATTTCCTTGGACAAAGGCCTGGATAAAACAATAAAATATTTTGAAAAATTGGAGCAACCCGACAAAAAGATAATAGTTTTTTCCACTACCTATTATCCTGATTTGGGTCCTGCCGAGCGCGCTGTTTATGAACTTTCTAAAGAAATGCCCGAGACGGAATTCCATATTATTACTACCAAATTCAGGCCCGGTCTTTTGCCAGTTGAAAAGCATGGAACCGATACTATATACCGTGTAGGGTTTGGACACCGAGCGGATAAATATCTCTTACCGATACTCGGGACAATTAAGTCTCACAATCTTCATAAAAAACATAATTATCGTTTTGCTTGGTCGGTTATGGCTTCATACGGGGGGGTAGCAGCGCTTACACTAAAATTTCTTAATCCGAAGATAAACTTCCTCCTTTCAATAGACCCGAATGAATTAAAGACACAGGGATTTTTTAGGTTAAAGCTTTTTCTCATTTTGCAAAAAATTATTTTAAAAGGGAGCGATTCCATTTTTGTTTCGGACTATGCTCTTGAAAAAAAAGCAAAAATCATAAATCCAGAATTGAATATTTCTGTGATGGGAGAAGACAGCCGGTCTTTTATGAATCATGTGCGCTATAAATTTGTTGATCTTATAAATAAGCAGGAGAAAAAGCTTAATAGACCGAAATAATTTTTTATGAAAGCTATTATTCTTGCTGCGGGAGAAGGGAAGAGAATGCTTTCGCTGACTGAAAAAGTGCCAAAACCAATGATAGAGGTTGAGGGGAAGCCGCTTTTGCTTTATATTCTTGAATCTATGCCTGATTCAATTTCTGAATTCATAATAGTCGTCGGATATAAAAAAGAAATAATTCAAAACTATTTCGGGAACAAATTTAACGGGAGGAAAATAGCTTACGTTACTCAAGAAAATAAAACTGGTACAGCAGACGCCCTAAAGCTTTGTAAGAATTTACTATCAGACGGCGAGCGATTTTTGATAACTTACGCCGATGATATTTATGATAAAGAAAGTATTACAAAATGTCTTAATCATAATTACTCTATGCTTGTTATGGAGAGTAAAGAACCCGAGCGTTATGGGGTCGTTTCTCTTCGCGAAGACGGTTCGGTTTTTGAAATAATCGAAAAACCGGAAAATCCGAAATCAAATCTTATTGCGCCGGGGATTTATGTTATAGATACAGGTATTTTCAACTATGAGCCAAGTATGCTGAAGGGGGAATATTTTTTTACTACGATGTTAGACCAATTTATAAAAGAACATAAAGTTTTTACCGAAAAGGCGAATTTTTGGGTAACTATCGGATATCCAAGAGACCTTGATATTGCCAAAGAGTTATTAGGGGAGAGATAGTTTGTTTTCTAGGATATTTTTAAGGTTGACAATATGCATGTATTCATGTTACTATGCACCAACGGTTCAGAATGAATCGTGTCCGCATGCGGAATGCATGCATTGCACAAGGAGAAGCTAGTGAGCACTTTTCATGTTAAGGAAATATTGAAAAAACGCCCGGAGCTCGTTGGGATTCTAGGGAAAAAGAAAATCGGGCATCTTCACCACGCCGTTGTTGAGCTAATCGATTTCGAATTTCTTGATCGGTTGGCGTATGGGGGGTACTTCCTCGTATCGCACGATGGAACATTGCTCGGAGAAGCGGGGGTTGATCCGCGTAGGACATTCCTAGATAGTTTTTTGCGGGGTCTGCTCGGAAAGACGGAGACGGTTCTCGATGCCGTAACCCGCATTGGCGCAGAAAGGATTGCCTACATAGCAGTCAGGCGCTCCGTCCTTGGTTGCTGTGAAAGTGACGAGCCGTGTCATCTCTTTATCCACAAACCCGCTGGGGGGATGAGACTGGACGAACACATTCGGGCGCTCACCCAAAGGGCGAAATCGCAGCTAAACGTATAGGAAGTTTGAACACGTACACGAGCGCAACCCACGGGTTGCGCTTTTCTAATGGTAGTAATTAATAAATTACAAATTATTGACAGAATAATCTATATATGTTATGATTAACGAGAGTTAAGTTCTTCAACCAAAAACGCAAAATCACAGAAGGAGACTGGCATGACCGCAACGAAAAGGCTGTCGGAAGTCCAGCACAATCCCGGCTGGGTATTGAACGTCAATGGCGTTGTCATGAACGGCGACTGGCAGGTAAAATCGCCATTCGGCTCGGTCGAAACGGCTGTTGTCCTGGACAAGGATGGCAAGCCGGTCTTCGACCGTCCCGTGTACCGCGAGGCGCCGAACGTGAATCTGGTCGTCTGGGGGCGCGGGAAGGATGGGGTGGCAAAGATTGCCCTCATTCGGCAACAGCGCCCGCACTCAGATGACCCGGAACGCCCCGGCAATGATCATCCCTCAGTTACCTTCGGCCAGACCCCCATGGGGTTTATCGAAAAAGTAATCGGCAAGGATCTCATGCCGAAATACGAAGGAGTGGAACACGCTGCGGCGCGTGAAGCATCGGAAGAAACCGGCGCGCGTGTCGTACTCGACATCGAGCGCCCGAAGTATCCGTGGCACAATCCGAATCCGACTTTCATTGCAACCTGGTCGGAACTCGTTTTCGTCGAAGTGGATCTTGCCAAAATCGAGAAGCTGAAGCACGACAGGAACGAGCCGATTTTCTCGGCGGAGTACATTACCGTCGCGGAACTGCGTCGCCGTATCGCGGATGGCAAAGACGAGGTCGGAGCGGTTTACCGCGGATGTACCTCGAACTCGGTGTGGTTCATTTTCTTCTGCACCCACCCCGAGCTCTGGTAAATGCAAAGGGCAGTACGAAGCGCATGGCCGAAAACCGTGCGCTTCTTTTTTTGTGCTTAAAAGGTTAATATAACCACAATGTCGGACAAAAATACCAAAAAAATCCTTATTTTTTCACTCGTTTACTACCCAAACTATATAGGCGGGGCGGAAGTAGCTATCAAGGAAATCACAGACAGAATCTCTTCCGAAGATTATGAATTCCATATGATTACCTTGCGATTTGATTCCAATTTACCGCATGAAGAGCGTATAGGAAATATATTTATTCATCGTGTAGGTTTTTCAAAAAACGGCGCAACGGTGAACAATTTGGGGAAGTTCCCGCTTTTTTTAAATAAATATTTAATGCCGCTTTTCGGGTTCTTAAAGGCTAATTCTTTACATAAAAAATATAGTTTTGACGGAATATGGAATATGATGGCAAGCTATTCGGCTTTCGCGGGACTTTTTTTCAAACTAAGGCACCCTGAAGTGAAATATCTCCTGACGCTTCAGGAAGGGGACCCGATAAATTATATAAGAAGTCGGGTCAAATATGTTTACCCGTTGTTTGGTAAAATTTTTACAAAAGCTGACTTCGTGCAGACAATTTCAACACATCTTGCAAAATGGGCAAGAAGCGAGGGGTATATTGGGCCGCTTCTAGTAATACCGAACGGCGTTGATACCAAATATTTTTCCCGCGCGAATCCTGAACGTAATCTTGATAAGGTGCGCCAAAAACTGGGTAAACAAAAAAATGACATATATCTAGTGACTACGTCACGCTTGGTCAGAAAGAACGCCTGTGATGACGTGATTAAGGCGCTTGCCCTTCTTCCCCAAAACGTCCATTTTGCGATTATAGGCATCGGTCCAGATGAAAAAGATCTGCGCAGATTAGCCAAAGAAAATAAGCTGGAAGCGAGAGTGCATTTTTGGGGCGAAATTAAACACGATCAAATGCCTTCATATTTGAAGGTCTGCGATATTTTCATCCGCCCTTCTCTTTCCGAGGGATTTGGTATTTCCTTCATTGAAGCAATGGCGGCGGATTTGCCGGTCATTGCCACACAGGAAGGGGGAATTGCCGATTTTATCTTTGACCCGGAGCGTAATCCAAATAAGTTATCGACCGGTCGCGCGGTTAATCCGCGCGACCCGGAAGGGATAGCCCGGGCGGTTGAGCTTTATATTTCCGATAAAAAAAAGACGGAAGAAATCATTAAAAATGCGCGCGAGATGGTCTTTCAAAAATACGATTGGAACCTTATCGCCCGCGATATGAAAGAAAAAGTATTTGATACTTTATTTAGAATATAGGCGTTATACTAGTGCATCGGCGCATTTTGCGCTTATTGTATTTTCATGAAAATACTTATTGCTACCGGGGTTTATTCCCCCGACATTGGGGGGCCCGCTACCTATAGTAAATTTTTATTTGACGAGTTGCCACGCCATGGCATTTCTGTTGATGTCGTTACATTCGGCGCGGTGCGTAATTTACCGAGAGTTATTAGGCACCTTGCGTATTTATTTTTATTATTTCGCCGCGTACGCACGGCGGAAATAATATTTGCCCAAGACCCAGTCAGTGTGGGGTTGCCAGCGCTTGTTGTTTCAAAAATTCTCGGCAAAAAATTCATTCTTAAGGTTGTAGGGGACTATGCCTGGGAACAAGGTGTTGCCCGTTTCGGTGTTACTGACCAGCTTGATGAATTTTCAAGAAAAAAACGGGGATATTCTTTATATGTAAACGCGCTTAAAATGATTGAAACTTATGTGGCGCGGCATGCTCAAAAAATAATCGTACCTTCTAAGTATTTGAAAAAAATTGTGGCCAATTGGGGAATTCCCGAAGGGAAGATTGTTGTCATCTACAATGCGTTTGATGGCGTGCTTGAGAAGATAGAAGAGACCCCTAAAGAAGAAAAAATAATCATAAGCGCGGGACGACTTGTCCCGTGGAAAGGGTTTGTAACTTTAATTACGGTAATGCCACCGCTTCTTAAACATTTTCCTGATATTAAATTAATCATTGCTGGCGACGGACCCGATCGCGCCATGCTTGAGCGTTGTATCCAGGAGCTTCATTTGGAAACGTCGGTGTTTTTGGTAGGTGGACTCCCTCGCGAAAAGCTTTTTAGATATATCAAAAGCGCCTCCGTATTTGTTCTGAATACTTCTTATGAGGGATTTTCTCATCAGCTTCTTGAGGTTATGGCGCTAGGGACTCCTATTGTTACCACTTCAATCGGCGGCAATCCGGAAATCGTACGCAATGAATATAACGGCCTTTTGGTTAAACCGGACGACCGTGACGCGCTTATACGTTCAATTGAGAGACTTTTGGTTGACGATAATCTCGGGTTCCAACTTGCCCAGCAGGCGCAAAACACCGTCACGGAGTTCAACACCTCGCGTATGATTACCGAAACTATCCGCGTGCTTTCAATACTGGTTCCGTCGGAGACCGCGGTCGTAAAAACAGGTAAATGATGAATTATGGCACCTAATAAAATTTTTAGTAGAAATAATAATAATCACATAGAACGACCGCGGGTCGTCTCCGGTGGGGTGAGGATATTAATGCTTTCTAGCGACAAAAATATATTTAAAGAATACGCTCCGGTAAGGGATCGGATGAAAGACTATGGTTCAATTTGTGAAGAGTTACATATTATTGTATTTACAAAGCGGGGGTATATTAAAGAAACAATAGAGGACAATGTATTTTTATACCCAACAAATTCTTTTTCCAGATGGTGGTATGTGTTTGATGCGGTAAAAATTGGACGAAAAATACAAGGAATTAATCTCGTAACGGCCCAGGACCCTTTTGAGACGGGATTTGCCGGTTGGCTTATTGCACGGACCCTAAAGGCAAAACTGCAAATCCAGATTCATACCGATTTTTTGAGCCCATATTTCACCGAAGAAAATTTTTTTAACAAGATAAGAGTTTTTTTGGCGAAGTTTCTTTTGCCGAAAGCTGACGGCATTCGTGTCGTTTCCGAGCGCATTGGGGCTTCTTTAAAAACTATAAACTATAAACTAAAAACTATCCCAGCTGTTTTGCCCATTTTCATAGACGCGCAAAAAATAATGTCGGCTAAAGCGCAATTTGATATTCATAAAAAATATCCGCAATTTAATTTCATAATACTTACCGTAGCCCGTCTTGAAACGGAAAAAAATATTTTCCTCGCTCTTCTGGTTATGAAAAAGCTGATTGCCGAATATCCCAATGTAGGATTTGTTATAGTTGGCGACGGTAGCGAAATAGAAAATTTACAATTTGAAATTAAAAATTTGAAATTAAGAGACAATGTCATTTTTGAGACATGGCAGGACGAACTTGCTCCATATTATAAAACCTCCGATTTATACCTCTCAACTTCTAATTACGAGGGGTTCGGAATGTCTATAATGGAAGCTGCCCTTTCAGGATGCCCGATAGTTGCTACTGATGCCGGGATTGCCTCTTATACGCTTAAAAATGGCTCTGGGGCCCTTGTTTGTCCAGTGGGCGACAATGAGTGTATTGGCAAGCAAATAAGGTCTTTTTTGAGGGATCCCGAACTTAGAAAAAGGATAAGCCGTACCGCGATGGCGGAAACCCTAAGGAGTGTTCCCAAAGACAAACAAGCATATCTTTTGGAGTATAAAAAACTATGGGAGAAGTGTTTGATTGGCAATGCTTAATAATTTTTTATGAAAAATTTATACTATAAACTCCATATGTATATGGAAAAACAAGTGCCGAATATATATGGGGTTATGTTTAGATATAAAAATCCGGTCAAGTACATTTTTTCTGGAGGAATGGCTACCGCGACCAACCTTCTTATCTTATATTTATTAACCGAGTATGTTCATTTATATTATCTCGCTTCTTCCGTGGTTGCGTTTATTTCATCCGTTGTCGTTAGTTTCACTATGCAAAAATTTTGGACATTTGATAACCAATCAACAGAAAATTTACACAAACAGTTTTCTTTATACTTTTTTGTGGTTATTTTAAATTTGGCTTTGAACACATTTCTCGTGTACGCACTCGTGGAGTGGTTTCTCGTGTGGTATCTCCTCGCGCAATTTATAGCGGGCGCAGTTATTGCAGTTGCCAGTTTTTTTGTTTATCGTAATTTTATATTTAAAAAATAATGTCCCAAAAACTTTGTTACGTATTGCCGGAATATAGGAGTAATGATGCGACGCACTTTTCCCATATTCATGATTTTTTAAAAGAGATTTCTAAATTTTTTGATATTTTTTTAGTCATTGAAAAGGGAAGCGTTCCCGATGTTTCGTTAGGGTATAAAAATGTATATTTATTGCACTTTCGGTTTTTACCTCTAAGAATTATTGAAACTTTTTTTGTATTATTTTTGGTACGGGCGAAAGGTTATAGAAATTTCTATATACATTACTCTTTTTTATCCGCTTTCATTGCCTCGCTTATAGGAAAAACTTTTTATTGGAATTGCGGTGAACCCTGGAAATATAAACGAGGATTTTTACGAGAATTTTTTGAAAGACTTGTTTATAAAATGATTTCACATTTGGTGACTGGAGCGCCGTCACTTGCCGATAAATATTCTAGCTACTACGGTATTTCACGACAATCTATAAAAGTTATGCCAAATTGGATAGATTTAAAGCGTTTTAACAAAAATCTTTCTCGTGACGGCGTTAGGAATAAATTAAACCTTCCGCTCAGTAATAAAATAGTTCTTTTTGTCCACCACCTTTCTCCTCGTAAGGGCTCAAGAATGATTTTGCCTGTTGCGCAGTCTGTTCTAGAAAAAGACCCTAGTGTCCTTTTTTTAGTTGTCGGTTCCGGACCGGATGAAAATTTTTTAAGAACAGAAATTTCAAAGGCAGGATTATTGAAAAAAATTATGCTTTTGGGAGCCGTACCAAATAAAAAAATTCCTCTTTATTTTTCTGCCTCCGACGTATTTTTTATGCCGTCGGGAGAAGAAGGATTCCCGCGCGTACTTCTTGAGTCAATGGCACTTGGCATACCCTTTGTGGCAAGTAATGTTGGCGTAGTAAAAGAAATAATCCCAGAGTCAGCGCTTCTATATGTTGTTGGCTCAGAAGATAGTGGTGGTTTTGCGGACAAATTAATTAATCTTCTCAATCAAGATCAAATAAAACGACAAGAATTCTCTAATGAATTGCGGAAATGGGCAACAAAGTATGATATTTCAACCGTGGCAGGTAAGTTTTTAAGGCTGTTTTAAGGTGGTATTACAACTTTGATATTCGCACTCATTTTAATATAATTCTAGGCATGAATTTTGTTCGACAACATAAGCTTGAAATACTAATTTTTTCTTTTGCGGTACTGGCGAGAGTTTTTTTGTTTTACATTAATTTAGAAGCAAGCGACGGTAATTTAATTGCAACCATCCATGGTGACGATGGTTATTATGAACTGAGCAGTAATATACTTGCTGGCCATGGTTTTTCAGGGAGTGATGTTTCCCCCTATGAGCCGAATCCGCTTCGTACACCGGTATATCCCGGTTTCATTGCTTTAGTTTTGTATTTGTTTGGTAGTTATTGGGCCGTGGTTTTGGTACAGATTCTTATTGGCTCCGCAATTCCCGTATTGGGAAGGCGTATTGCGCTAAGACTTACGGGGATGGAAAACGTGGCTTTATGGGTCGGCATTTTACTTATTTTTGAGCCATACCTTGTTCTCTTTTCATCAATTTTTTATACTGAAACTCTTTTTATATTTCTCTTTCTTGTTTTTGTTCTTTTATTTATTTCGTATCTTGAAAAGAGAAATTTGCTAATGCTTGTTTTAAGCTCGGCTATTCTTGGACTCGCAACGCTCACAAAAACAACTCCGCAGTACCTTCCAATTATTTTATTACCACTTGTTTGGTTTTATTTTAGACGCAGATTTTTATTTCAGCAGCTTTTTGTCCACGCGGGACTTTTTTTGACAGTTTTTTTACTCGTACTTTCGCCATGGCTTTATCGGAATTACCGCGATTTTGGCGTAATCGGGATGACCGCGCAACCTGCGTATAATCTTAATGTATATCTTGTGCCGTCAGTACTCGCATTGGAAAATGGTACTAGTTTTGACGATGAACTTCGTAAATTTGTAAAACCTGAAGAATCTTCCGGAAATGTCATCACCCTCGCAAACAGCTCCGAGTACACAAAGAGAGCCGCTAATGTTCTAATAAATCATCCAAAAGGCCTTTTTCTGGTTACCCTGACAAGTTTTATTACTTTCTTCACCCACGATGGGATGCTCACGGTTCTTCAGCATGCTGGTGTTTTGCCATCATCGTATTTATCAAAACCGGCTCTTTCTCTTTTTTTCCAATCACCGATAGAATTCGCAAAGACAATAGGTGGGTTTATGGCTAGTCCTATGGTATCTGTTCTTGTAATGAGAATATTTTGGGTTGCTGTGACAATTGCTTTCTTTTTCGGTAGCATTATGTTTGTTCGTAAAAACGGCATAACACCGCGAACAATCTTTGCTCTCTTAATTGTTTTATATTTTATCGCTACAACCACGATTAATGGGTTAGGAGTTAATGCTAGGTTTCGTATGCCGGTTAATGCAATTATTTTAACCTTTGCAATATATGCAATTTTGCCTAAGAGCTCAACAATCCTAAAAACTGAAAATCTATAATGAAAAAATTATCTATAATTATTCCGTGCTACAACGAGTCTAAAACCATCCGCGAGTTGTTGGGGCAGGTAGAACATGCGCAAACCCCTGATTGGAAAAAAGAAATTATTATTGTGGATGACGGCTCGCGTGATGGTACCCGCGATATTTTAAAAGATTATGAATCACGCTTGAAAATAATTTATCAAGAAAAAAACGGCGGTAAGGGAACCGCAGTGAGGAGCGGGCTTGCCCAAGCGACAGGGGAATATGTACTTATTCAGGATGCTGATCTTGAATACAACCCGGCTGAAATTAAAAACCTTATTGCTCTCATAAATAATGACTCTGCAGATGTAGTCTATGGTTCACGCAACTTGCACCCAACAAAACGAGGCGGATTTTTTATTTCTCGTTTAGGTGTCTGGTTCATCACTAAACTTATTAATTTCCTTTATGGGTTGAAATTAACTGATGTTTGGACATGCTATAAATTATTTCCTAGAGAGGCGGGGGTAGATTTTACTGTAGGGCACTTTGAATCAGAGCTTCTTTTTACCGCGGCGCTGGCCCGGCGCGGTTACCGCTTCGCCGAAGTCGCAATTTCTCACAACCCGCGGAGCATAGAAGATGGTAAAAAGATACGTTATCGTGACGGAATTTACGCTATTTTTGTGATAATTTTTGACAGACTTCTGCATTTAAGAAAAAAAGAAATAAGACAGGCAAAAAATACTAAACAAATAGTTGTTTGTCCTGCGTGCAAAGGGGGGCTCTCGTTTTCCCCGAAAGGATATTTATGCGCTAATGACGGGAATTTCCCCGTGGATATGTCGGGCCGTCCTCTTTTGATAAAAAGAGAGATATTTCAAGAAGAAGGGGGGAAACACGAATCTGGCATAAATTGGCTTAAATCTTTCTTAAAACAATTTCCTGCGATTTACTACGGTATTTGGCATTTATTCTGCCCGGTACTTATGATTGCAAATGGCCCGCGCAAAATAAGAAAATTTATTGTTCCCAACACTTCTATAATTGATATCGGCTCCGGTCCCGAGCGGCTAGGCAAGGAATTTATAAATGTTGATGTTTTTCCTTTTCCGGAAGTGGATATAGTTGCCGATGCGGCGCAGTTGCCGTTCCGCGATAATTCCATAGACGCGCTGATAAACGAGTCTCTTTTGGAGCATGTTGCGGACCCAGAACAAGTAGCTTCTGAGATGACGCGCGTTTTAAAACACGGCGGAGTGCTTTATGCCAGCGCGCCGTTCATTCACCCTTATCACGCCTCCCCGGACGATTTTAACCGCTGGACCATAAGCGGCCTTAAAAAACTTTTTGGAGAATTAGAGGTTATAGAAAGTGGTGTACGCTCGGGGCCATGGAGTGCCTTCCTGATATTTCTTGCTTATTGGCTGGGAGTGATTTTTTCTTTCGGCTTTAAAAAAGCGGCGCCGTTTATAGCGCATATATTTATGCTTGTATTGGGACCAATTAAATATTTCGATTTACTTTTCATGTATTTTCCTGGAGCGGAAGCCGTAGCGGCTCATCTTTATATAATTGCCCGCAAAAAATAAATGCGCCTCGTTTATATTACAGGGAAGACATATCCAGGAAATACAGCTGATCATCATTATATAAGGCAACTTGCGCTGGGATTTTCTAGTGTATTGGGTGGCAATATGCAATTTGTCGCACAAGGGAATATAGATTTTTTAAATAAGGAGAGCATAATACAAACGATAAATATTTCTTGGCTAAAAAATAGCATTTTCTTTTTCTTTTGGATTTTATTTTTTGCGATTAAAAATTTTAAGAATTTAAACGATATAGTTTTTTTCTCTAATGATTCGTATATTCTATCTATTTTAATTATATGGAGAAAAATATTTAATTTTAAATATAAAATTTGCTCCGATTGGCATCACCTTTTCCATGATTTTAGGGATAAATTTATAGCAGTTAATAGTGATGAAATAGTTACCACATCAAAAAAACTTAAAGAAAATATTATTAAAATAACCAAAATTTCTCCTTCTAAAATAGCTACTATATATGGTGGCGTAGATTTAAATCTATATTCAATGGATAAGATTGTTTCGAAAAAATCATTAGGGTTGCCGGAAGATAAAATTATAATTGGATATGTTGGTCTTTTTAAAACTCTTGGACTTGAAAAGGGTATATTGACAATGATTAGCTCTCTAAAACATCTTCCAGATAAATTTATGGTGGCTTTTGTCGGCGGAACGGATAATGAAATAAAGGAGTATAAAAAGTTTGCCGATTCTTTGGGTGTTAAAGAAAGATGTATTTTTTGGGGTAGAAAAATCGGAGGGGATGTTGCCAAATATCAAATGGCCATGGACATTCTCGCCATTCCTTATCCCGATAAGCCCCATTTTAGGGAGTCGGGATTTCCAATGAAGGTATATGAATATATGGCTAGCAAAAAGCCAATTTTATATTCCAAACTAGATTTAGTTGAAGAGGTTTTGTCCGATTGCGCTATAGGTTTCATTGCCGGCGACGCGGTTGATTTTTCTTTGAAGATAAAAGATATTGTGGAAAATAATTTTTATCCGGAGTTTGTATCTAAGGCGTATTTAAAATTAGACCAATATACATGGAAATCAAAAGCTAGTTATATAATTGATTTCATAAAACAAAAATGAATCCCATTAGAGATCCTTCAGTTATGCTATATAGTTAAATATAAAAAAATGATTAAGTTTAAGAACATCACATTTAGCAGAATAACGACGGAAGCGTTGATCGTAAACGCTTCCTATCTCTAACGGGATGAAAAAGAAAATTATCTATTTAAGCCATTGGCGCTTCCCGTCAGAGAAGACCATGTCTCCGCTTATTATGAAAACTTGCGAGGGTTTCATAAAAGAGGGGTTTTTAGTTGAACTCTGGATTCCTGAAAGAATTTACCATGATTTTTTCGGGTCTGATCCTTTCGCAAAACACAATATATCTACAAGATTCCCTATTCATAAATTACCCTCACTAAAATTTGTAGAAAAATTTGGGAAAGCTGGGTTTATTCTAATGGTTGCTATTTTTAATGTAACTGTTTTTTTTCGGTTGCTTCGGGAGAGAAAATCAAATGTTCCTTTAATTATTTATGGGCACGATATTCGTGATTTTATACTACCCTCACTTCTCGGTTTGCCACTTTTCATTGAAATTCATGATTTTTATGAAAGTAGTATCCGTTTTCTAAACCGAATGGTTCTGAAAAATACTTCCGGATTAATTGTTACGAATACTTTTAAGTTAAAAGCAATCAACAAGAGGTATGGTTTTTCAAAAGACAGAATGATACACCAACCCAACGCTGTTACTCCAGAAATGTTTGATATTCCGATTTCTAAAAAGGAAGCTCGTGAGAAATTAGGACTTCCTCTTGATGTAAAAATTATTCTTTATACTGGGCATCTTTTTTCGTGGAAAGGGGTATACACACTTGCAGAAGCGGCATTGTATATGCCAGAAGATACCAGAATTTATTTTGTAGGGGGGATGAAAGAAGATAGGGAGACACTCAAGAAATTTGTGAATGATAAAAAATTACCCCGTATTATTTTCTTGCCGCACCAAGAGCACGTTAAGATTCCGCTATTTCAAAAATCTGCTGATGTGCTTGTTTTGCCTAATACAGCTAAAGAAAAGGCATCAAAATACGAGACTTCTCCCGTAAAACTATTTGAATATATGGCAAGCGGCATTCCTATTGTTGCTTCCAATATTCCCTCAATACGCGAAATCGTCTCTCCTAAAGAAGTTTTTTTCTTTATCCCAGATGATCCAAAAAGTTTAGCGAAAACTGTTCAAGAGGCTACTCATAATTTCGATAAAATCAAAGAGCGTACCGACGCATCGCGTATTCTGGCGCGATCTTTTAGCTGGCCATCACGGGCAAAAGCGATAAGCGCGCTAATTAGAAGATTCGCATAAAGAAATTACAACATTTGATTTTATTTCGTCTAGAGAGGAGTAAAATGAATGAGTACTCTAATTTATGTTATCCGAACGACGGCGAAATATTGTACCCAGTTATATAAAAAATAGAGTACTTTAAGGAATATTTGCTCCATGAATCCCGTTAGAGGCCGCGGCTAAATAAACAACAAATAACTTATAACAAATAATGCGATAATCGGGAGGGACTTGTCCCGTTAGAAATTCACAAAAATCTATGTTTCTCAAAAGTAATGAAAATAAATGTCGAGCAATTTTAAACCAATATGTTATGAGCCCTAATTTCTAATGGGATGAACATAAAAATACCAGACAAGACAGTAAAGTATATTTTATTTCAACGAACAGAATATCTTATTTACCAAAATAATAAATGGCTCAATAAGATAGTTATCCGGATTCCATTTCTAACATATAACCGCATGGTTTTGTTTGAAGCGTGGCTTTTTAAGAACCGCATCAAGCGTCTTTTCACGGAGGATATGCAGCGTGAGTACGAGAGTATTAAAAAAATCTTACCCAGAAACCCATCCTCGGTGCTTGATGTCGGTTGTGGTGTTGCCGGGATTGATGTAATGCTTGCCCGCCACTACGAGAAAAATGGAAAGAAAGTTGATTTTTATCTTTTGGATAAAACTGAGCTTAACGACAAAGTTTACTATGGTCTCCAAAAAATTGCCTCCTATTATAACTCACTCAATATTGCCCGAGAGCTTCTTCTGGTAAACAGAGTTGATAGCGAGAAAATTCACATCCAGGAAGTTACCGGAAGCAAAATTTTTCCTGGCACTAGGTTTGACCTTGTGTTGTCTCTCATATCATGGGGATTTCATTACCCCGTTGAAACATATTTAGACCAAGTTTACGATTTACTTAAATCAGGGGGAAAACTTATTATTGATATTCGCAAAGGAACAGGCGGAGAAAAACTTATAGAAAAAAAATTTGGCAGTAAGCCAGTAGTTATAAAGGATGCCCAAAAACATCAGAGATTTTTAATAGAAAAACACTAATTTTTAATAATTTACGAAGGTAGAGTATTTATTTTCAAAAAATTTTGCTTTGTCCCGGTAGTAATCCCAGTCCACTTTTTCTTTTTGCATGACTATAAACGGGATATTCCCGTAATATGAAGCGAATGCGCCGAAGGTACTATTTGAACCGATAATTAGGTCTGTTCTAGCCAGAAAAAAGATGTCGTGAACCATATTTTCTTTACTTACAAAAATATTTAATCCATTAAACATTGAAGTCTCTATTGGTCCATCTGAAGTGATAGCAAAACATATTTTACTGGAATCTAGCCCTGCTCCTTGCAAATATTCATTTATTATTTCTCGTACGCGCCCTTGTTTAATAAAATATTGCCCATTACGCCATTTTTCATAGTCCCTTTGGCGAATATGAACACCGACAACTTTTTCGTAGTGATTTTTTAGTTTTTCTATATTTGATTTAGCCTGAGCTTCTATATCTTTTCTTGGTTTAAAATATTCTTTTATTTTTTCTCGATATTTTTCAATTCCCCGTGGGTTTCTAAAAAGCCATCCGTCAAAATACATTGTTTTAGAATTATTCTCTAAAAGAGCTAACTCTTTTGTTGATGGGACGGAAGGGGGAAGGTAGTAGACAATAGACTCCCTGTCGTTAGACGAAGTTAAATTTTTATCTGCAAAAAATATTACTATTTTGGTATACCAAGTATAAAATTTTCTCCAAATGCGACGTCTAAGAGCAGTTTTTCTTTTATTATAATTTTTGAATGGTCCAAGAAAAAATAATTTAAACAATAAGCCGGGTGCGGATACCATATTAAAATAACTTCCGTACTCAAAAAAAGCTGGATTAACGAGCCGATAGCCACGTTCAAGAGCATAGGCG